>WNGR01004112.1_pt3 | contig 13301 bp, 12 predicted proteins | sample 5407581 | NCBI WGS metagenome assembly WNGR01 (sample SAMN13153383, study PRJNA577476) | soil metagenome | isolation source: 80 cm soil or saprolite under Garry oak tree replicate 2 | place: USA:California | collected 2016-06-15 | reverse complement strand
GAGCGAGCCGTGCAGGTCACCGAGAAGAAGCGCGCCGGGCAGTGCCACCGTGTTCGTCATTGGGGCCACCGTGTTCGTCATTGGGCTTCGAACGCCTTCCGCAGGCAGCCCGCCGCCTCCGCGACCGCGTCCCTGGCCGCGTCCAGCACACCGGACATCGTGAAGAAGCCGTGCACCATCCCGGAATACCGGCTCAGCGTCACCGAAACCCCGGCGTCGGTCAGCCGCCCGGCGTACGCCTCGGCCTGGTCGCGCAGCGGGTCGTACTCGGCGGTGAGCACTGTGGCCGACGGCAACCCGGCATGGTCGGTCGCGCGCAGCGGCGACGCCAGCGGGTCGACACCGTCCTGCGGCGACGCGAGGTAGTGCCCCCAGTACCAGTCCGACGAGTTCCGGTTGAACAGAAACGGATCGTTGTTCTCCCGCAACGACGGCGTGTCCGACAGATAATCGGTGTTCGGATAGACCAGCAGCTGATGCGCCAGCCGCGGCCCCTGGGCACGCGCCAGCAGCGTCACGGCCGCGGCCAGGTTGCCACCCGCGCTGTCCCCGCCGACCGCGATCCGATCCGGATCGACACCCAACTCGGTCGCGTGCGCGGCGACCCACGCGGTCGCGGCATGGCAGTCGTGCACGGCGGCCGGGAACTTGTGTTCCGGCGCCAGCCGGTAGCCGACGGTGATCGTCACACAGCCGACCGCGTTGGTCAGCGCCCGGCACACACCGTCCGAGGTGTCGATCGTGCCGAGAGTCCAACCACCGCCGAAGAAGTACACCAGCACAGGCAGTGCTCTTTCCCCACCATCCCGCCCAGATGGCCGTTCGGCCGATGGGCGGTAGATCCGGATCGGGATCGGCCCACCCGGTCCCGGAATGGTGTCGTCGAGCACGTCGGCGACCGGTTCCGGCTGGCCACCGGCCTCCTTGATGGACCGCAGGTCCTCAGCCCTGGCCTGCGCCACGGACATCGTATAAAGCGGTGGCGTCGCCGATTTCGCGCGCTCCGCGCGCATCGCCGCGACCTGCGGATCGAGGGGCATGCGGGCATTCTCGCAGCGCAGCGCGGTGACGGACGGTGCAGAACAGTGCCGGGTTCGGTGTCAGCGTCGGGTGGCCAGCACGAGATAGCGGTCCTCGCCGTCGTCGACACTCTCGCAGGCCCAGCCCGACGAGCGCAGCGCCGCCCGGATGCGCGGCTCGGCCCGGATGTCCGCCGGGTCGGGCTCGTGCCCGTGCCGACGCGCCAGCGCACGCCACGCGATCGGCTGAAACAGCGCCAGCCGAGCCCCCGGCCTGCTCACCCTGGCCAGCTCGACCAGACCGGCGACCGGATCACTCAGGTGCGGCAACAGACCGGCGGCGAACACCGCGTCCAGAACCTCGTCGGCCAACGGCAGCCGTAGCGCGTCGGCCAGCACCAGTCCGCAACGTCCCAGCCGGCTCGCCTCGGTCAGCATCTCGGCCGTCAGGTCGAAGCCGACGACCGTGCCCGCCGCGCCGACCACAGCCCGCAACTCCGGCAACGCCCGCCCGGTCCCGCAGGCCACGTCGGCGACGACACCACCGACCGGCGGCGCCAGCTCCACTGCCGCCTGCCGGTAGCGCGGCCCGTCATCGGGAAACCGGGTTTCCCAGCCCGCCGCCCTGGGACCGAAGAACTTGCGCGTGCGATCGATGTCGGACATCAGCCCCATTCCGCCGAAAGGTGGCCGACATCGTAGCTGCGCAGGTCGTGCCGACGCGAACCGGCCGCCACGCGAACGTGGCGGCCGGCGGGCAGGACAGCGAAACGATCAGTTGAACTCGATGAGCGGGAAGGACCGGACCGGCCGCGGCGGAACCAGGAAGTTCTGCCGCCGGGTGGCCGTGATGAACCGCTCAAGGCCGTTGTCGTCCGGGTCGACCTTGAACTGGACCTGGAGGTCCTGCGCGGCCACGTTGACGCGCATCTGCCGGAACATCTCGGCGGTCGGGACGAACGCCGCGAACTCCAGTTTCGGCTGCATGCTGCCGGCTGCCACGGTGGTGCCGCCGGGGAAGGTCGTGAACGCCGGCACGTCCAGGCTGGACAGTCCGGGACCGTCCACCCTGATGTGCAGCGGCGTGCCGTCCGTCGCGCGGGACGAGCGCTGGAGCGCCTGCTCGTGCCCGATCCGGCCGAGGCCGGTGTTCGTCTGGGTCTGCTGGGTCGCGGGTGGGGAGTTCGGGTTGAACAGGCCGCCCGCGTCCTGGGCGTCCAGGAAGGTGTCGTTGGTGCCGGCGAACTTGTTGGGAACGAACGCCGGGCAGCCACCGCGGGTGAACGGGTCGGTAGCGTTGAACGGCGACGGGAGACCGTCGGGTGTGCCCTGCTGGTTGGCCCGGAACATGTACATCAGCCGTTCCGGGGCGTCCTCGCCGTCGGGGTGGCGGGAGTCCTGGTTGGGCAGGGTGTAGAACTGGAACAGGTCCTCGATGTCGTGCGACAGGTGCACGACGCTGCCGAGGCCCAGGTAGTCGCCGGCCCGTGCGTTCGTCAGGCGCGCCGAGGCGTTGCCGGCGAACGTGGTGATCGCGGCCGGACCGGACGAGTCGGTCTGCTGGTCCAGGAAGCCCATCCACATCGGCGAGTCGGGGTTGATGCGGGGGGCGTACTCGAAGTTGTTGCTGGTCGCCATCTGGGCCGGCAGGCCACGCTGCGTGAACTGCACCCGGGTGGTGCCGAAGCTGACGAAGTTGCGGAACGGCGGCGACTGCGTCGCGCGGCCGGCCAGGGTGTTGCTGCCCTTGAGCCACGCGAGGATGTCGTTGAGGTTGCTCACCGAGTCGCTGCGCAGCTGGAACAGCATGTGGTTGCGCTCGATCGTCACGTTGACGTTGAAGCGGTCCTTGGTCACGCCGGGGATCGGCGCATTGGGGCCACCGACGACACCGCCGATCACGTCGGTGGGCGACGCGACGGCCTCGACGAACGCACCGGTGGTGCCGTCCGGGTTGCGGCCGTTGCGAAGCTGCGGCATGAAGGACTGGACCAGGTTCCCGTTGAGCCCGCCACGCAGCAGGTTGAAGTACGGGACGCCGTAGGACACGTGCACGAAGGCGCCGCTGGGGCTGAACGCGTAGTGGTTCTCGATGGTGTTCAGCGCGTAGTCCATGCCGCTGATGTCGTTCACCGTCGGCTGCCTGACCAGGGTGGCCGGCACGAAGTACTGGAAGATCGGGCCGAACTGGGCCTGCACGTTGCCGGCACCGTCGTTGAGCGTGACCGGCGGGTTGATGAAGGCGCCGATGTCGTACTGGATGGTCGGGAACGCGGACGCGTTCGGGGTGGCGCGAGGAGACGTGGCCGCCGCCGCCCGCGCGGGCGTGAAGGCGGTCTGTTCGATCATCGCCAACTGGGCCGCGACCGCGACCCCGAACCCGGCCTTGATCGCGTTGCGGCGGCTGAGCTTCGGACCCTTGTAGTCATCTAATGGCATGTGGCTACCTCTCGTACGCCCGGAATGGGCCACTGACGCGACCGGCAAGGTCGCAAGGCGACGGCACTCGCGGCGAGCTGGCTGGGGGCGAGTCAGTATTCTGGACTTGGTCCAGTAAAGCGGCCGGCCGGCGGAACGCAACGGACAAGAAGCCATTAGGCGCGAGTAACAGGATGATCGTCCGAAGCGGGTGCAGCTCCTCACAGAAAAATCTGCAGATGGTCGAGCCCAGTCCGCTGACCGGCGTGAACGCCGTCGCGCGCACCCGGCCGGCAACAGATCAAATGGCGCAACGGCCGGCTGAGCGTCGACACTTGAGACTGTCATCAACAGTTACCGGAAGTCTTTCGGCGCAACCGGGTCCGGCTCGGCGAACAGACCAGTGTCGACTCGCCCGTTCGGCCGCTGTGTCACACAGAGTGATCGCGAGCCGGACCGGCCGCCACGAAGACGTGGCGGCCGGCGGCCGAACAGGACAGCGGAACGATCAGTTGAACTCGATGCCGGGCAGGGACCGTACGTTCCGTGGCGGCGTGAGGAAGTTCTGCCGCCGGGTGGTGGTGATGAACCGCTCAAGACCGTTGTCGTCCGGGTCGACCTTGAACTTGACCTGGAGGTCCTGAGCACCGACGTTGATCCGGAGCTGCCGGAAGAACTCCGAGGTCGGGAAAAACATCGCGAACTCAAGTGTCGGCTGCACGCTGCCGGCCGCCACGGTCGGGCCGCCGGGGAAGGTCTGGAACGCCGGCACGTCCAGGCCCGACAACCCAGGACCGTCCATCCTGATATGCAGGGGCGTGCCGTTCGACGCACGGGACGAGCGTTGCAGCGCCTGCTCGTGCCCGATCCGGGGGAGTCCGGTGAACGACTGCGTCTGCTGCGTGCCGGGTGGCGAGTTGGGATTGAACAGGCCGCCCGCGTCCTGTGCGCCGAGAGAGGCGTCGTTGCGGCCCTGGAACCTGTTGTTCACGAATGCCGGGCAGCCACCGTTGGCGAACGGATCAGTGGCATTGAACGGCGATGGGAGGCCGTTGGTCGTGCTCTCCTGGTTGGCGCGGAACATGTACATCAGTCGTTCCGGGGCGTCCTCGCCGTCGGGGTGGCGGGAGTCCTGGTTGGGCAGGGAGTAGAACTGGAACAGGTCCTCGATGACGTGGGAGAAATGGACGATGGAGCCCTGGCCCAGGTAGTCGTTCGGGAACGCCGTGGTGAAGAAGATCGTATTGGTGCCACCAAGGGTGGTGACCGCCGCTGGAGCGCTGGAGTCGGTCTGCTGGTCGGTGAAGCCCATCCACATCGGCGAGTCGGGATTGACGCGGGGGGCGAACTCGAAACTGTTGTTGTTGGCCGTCGTGCGGGGCAGGCCGCGCTGCACGAACTGCACCCTGGTGGTCCCGAAGCTGATCAGGTTGCCGATCGGTGGTGACGCCACCGCCTGGCCGGCGAGGCGGTTGCTGCCCTTGAGCCAGGCGAGGACATCGTTGAGGTTGCTCATCGAGTCGCTGCGCATCTGGAACAGCATGTGATTCTTCTCGATCTGGACGTTGACGTTGAAGCGGTCCTTTGTCACGCCGGGGACGGGGGCGCCCGCGCCGCCGACGAGACCGCCCACCACGTCGGTCGGCCCCGGCACCGCTTCGGCGAGCGCGTTGGTGGTGCCGTCCGGGTTGCGGCCGCTCAGGAGTTGCGGCATGAACGACCGCACGACGCCCCCGTTGATCCCGCCGTTGAACAGGTTGAAGTACGGGACGCCGTAGGACACGAACACGAAGATCCCGCTGGGACTGAAGGCGTAGAAGTCCTCGATGGTGTTCAGCGCGTAGTCGAGGCTGCTGATGTCGTTCACCGTCGGTATCCGGCGGAACGTGGCCGGCACGAAGTACTGGAATACCGGGCCGAACTGCGCTGTCACGTTGCCGGCGCCGTCGTTGAGCGTGACCGGCGGCGCGATGAAGTTGCCGATGTCGAACTGGATGGCCGGCAGCGACGAGGAACTGGTGGTCGCTCGGGGAGATACGGCTGCGGTGCTGGTCGGATGGAGTGGCGTGGCCGCCGCTGCCCGAGCCGGCGTGAAGGCGGCCTGTTCGATCATCGCCAACTGGGCCGCGACCGCGACCCCGAATCCCGCTCTCAGCGCGTTCCGACGACTGATCTTCGGACCCTGGTAATCGTCTAGTGGCATGGGGTTTACCTCTCGTACGCCCGGAATGGGCCACTGACACGACACAAGCCAGGTCGCATTGCGACGGCACTCGCGGCGAACTGGCTGGGTGGCGGATCAGTATTCTGGACCGAATCAAGTAAAGCGACCGCCTGGTGGATCGCAACGGGCAAGAAGCCATTAGGTTCGGCCCGGGTAGTATCGTCCGGATTGACTGCATCCCCATGAAAAGATAAATTCGCAAATGGGTGGTGGATTATCGTGTCAGATCCCTGACCGGCGAGAACGCGCACGGCACGCCGGGCGGTCCACCGATCAAACGGCGCAATGTCGACGTGCATGTCATCACTTGAGACTGTCATCAACAGTTACCGGAAATCTTTCGGCGCCATCGGGGTCGGCTCGGCGAAAAGCGGAGTGCGGACCCGGCTGGTCGGCGCCGTGTGCGATGGACCGACCGGGTGATTCTCGCGTCCTGCGATCGCCGAAGTCTTGACGTGGCCGGCCATGGGTGTAGACCATCAGAAAACGTTTACAGGACTCGCCACAGTCGAGTTGCGACTCACGATGTTTGGTCCATAGTGGAGACAACCGTGAAGGAGATCGTATGACAGGGAACGGAGAGCTGCCGGTGTGGCGCACGCCGGACTTCGTCGAGTACGACACGCCGATGGAGATCACCGGATACGTCGCCAGGATGGACTGACCGCACCCATGTGGGGCGGGCGCGCGGCGCGCCCGCCCCACCCGCCGCGCCAGGGAGATCACAGGTGACCACCGAACGGATGAGCCAGGACACCTTCCTGGCGGAACTGGCGACACTGTCCGGCCGCTACTGGGGCAGCCATCCCTTCCACCGCCGCCTGCACGCCGGCGAGCTGACCGAGGCGGAGCTGCGGACGTGGGCGGCGAACCGTTGGTACTACCAGTGCATGCTGCCCATCAAGGACGCGGCGATCATCGGCAACTGCCCGCTGCCCGAGGTGCGGCGCGCCTGGCTGCCCAGGATCGTCTATCACGACGGCACCGAGGAGGGGACCGGCGGCCGGGAGTACTGGCTCCGGTTGTGCGATGCGCTGGGCCTGGCACGCGCCGAAGTGCTCGACCAGCGGCACGTCGTGCCCGGCGTGCGGTTCGCGGTGGACGCCTATGTGGCCTTCGCCCGCACCCGGCCGTGGGTCGAGGCGGTGGCGTCCGGTCTCACCGAGATGTTCTCCGGCCACCTGATGCGGCAGCGGGTCGCGGACATGCTGGCGAACTACCCGTGGATCAAGGTGACCGACCTGGCCTACTTCACGGCGCGGATCGACGCGGTCGCCGACGAGGGGCGGCAGACCGTCGAGATCGTGCTGCGCCACGCGGAAACCAGGGCGCAACAACAAGCCGCGATCGCGGCGCTGTCGTTCAAGTGCGACGTGCTGTGGAACATGTTGGACGCCATCGAACTGGCTGGGAAGGGTCGGTCGTGATCGGGATGACGTCCCGGCCTCGGCTGCGGCGCGGCGTCCGGCTCGGCTACGACCAGGTCCGCGAGCGGCACGTGATGATGTACCCGGAAGGCGTGCTGGTGCTCAACGAGACGGCCGCCGATGTGGTCCGGCGCTGCGACGGCGCGGCCACCGTCGCCGAGATCACCGCCGCGCTGGCCGAGGAGTACCGCGACATGCGGGATGCGGACGTGGTCGACGTGCTGGCGCGGCTGGCCGACCGGCGGATGATCGAGGTGGACCGTGCCGGCTGACGTGTCACCGCCGCTGGGCATGCTGGCCGAGCTGACCCACCGCTGCCCGCTGCACTGCCCGTACTGCTCGAACCCGGTCGAACTGGTCCGCAGGTCCGACGAGCTGACCACCGACCAGTGGCGGTCCGTGCTGGATCAGGCGCGGGCGCTGGGCGTGCTCCAGGTTCATCTGTCCGGCGGTGAGCCGCTGGCCCGCCCCGACCTGGCCGAGATCGCCGGGCACGCGGCCGGGCTGGGTTGCTACGTCAATCTCGTCACCAGCGGCCTCGGCCTGACCGAGCAGCGGATGACCACGCTCGCCGAGCACGGCGTCAGTCACGTGCAGCTTTCCGTGCAGGCGGCGGACTTGGGCCTTGCCGACCACATCGCCGGCACGCATGCGCACAAGCACAAGATTGCCGCGGCCGCCTTGGTCCGAAAGGCGGATCTGCCGCTGACCGTGAACGCCGTGCTGCACCGCGCCAACCACGACCAGATCGGCCCGCTGATCCAGTTGGCCGAACGCGTCGGCGCCGACCGGCTGGAACTGGCGAACACCCAGTATTACGGCTGGGGACTGGTCAACAGGGCGGCGCTGCTGCCCACCGAGGCCCAACTCGCCGCCGCCGTGCCGATCGTGCGCGCGGCCAGGGCACGGCTGGCCGGCCGGATGGAGATCGTCTACGTGGTCGCCGACTACCACGAGCGATACCCGAAACCGTGCATGCACGGCTGGGGCGCGCGCCAGCTGACCGTGGCGCCGGGCGGCGACGTGCTGCCGTGCCCGGCGGCCAACGTGATCCCGAACCTGCGGCTGGACAACGTGACCCGCATGTCGTTGGCGGACATCTGGTACCGGTCGGATTCGTTCACCGCGTACCGCGGCACCGAGTGGATGCGCGAGCCGTGCCGCAGCTGCCCGCGCCGCGCAGAGGACCACGGCGGCTGCCGGTGCCAGGCGTACCTGTTGACCGGCGACGCGGCCAACACCGACCCGGTGTGCACGTTGTCCCCGGAACACGTTGTGGTGACGGCGATCCTGGCCGCGGCGATGGCGTCGCCGTTCACCATGCGTACGATGTCATGAAGGTCATCCTGCTCGGCACCGCGGCGGGCGGTGGCGCTCCACAGTGGAACTGCGCGTGCCGCCTGTGCACGGCGGCCCGGCTCGGCGTGCCGAACGTGCTGCCACGCACCCAGGACTGCCTGGCGATCAGCGCGACCGGCGACCAGTGGTACCTGGTCAACGTGTCGCCGGACATCCGCACGCAGGTCGCCTGTTCACCGTCGCTGGCACCCGGTCCCGGGCCACGCGCGACCCCGATTCGCGGCGCGCTGCTGACCGACGCAGAACTCGACCACACCATCGGGCTGCTGTCCCTACGTGAGGGCGCCGGCTTCCGGGTGTGGGCACCATCCACAGTGGTCACCGCACTGGCGCCGATGCGGGACATCGTGTATCACTACCACGAGTGGGAGTGGCTGGCGGTCGACGCGGCGCCGTTCGAGCTGGACGGCTTACGTTCGCGGGCCTTTCCGTTGCACAGCAAGCCGCCTCGCTACGCGCCGCACCTCGCGGGCACGTGGGGCGTCGCCTACCGGATCGAGGATCCGGCCACCGGCGGCACCCTGGTCTACGCGCCCTGCCTCGGCGAGTGGCCACCCGGATTCGACGAGTTCGTCACCGGCGCCGACTGCGTCCTGCTGGATGCCACGGCACCGCAGCGGGCGGAACTGAGCGCCGAGGTGCTGCCCGACGGCACGGAACTCACCCTGTGACACACACCGGCAGGTGAGCTGCGCCTATCACCGGGCCGGCCGACAGCGCCGATCAAACGGCGCAACGGCAAATGTATGTAATTTCGTGAGAGTTTCAGCAAAGTACACGTCTTATAGGGTTGTCCGCCGTGCTCGAGTGCGCCCCGAGCACAATTTCAAATGTAAGTTTCAGATGAGACTGCCTTAGGGGTACTTCGCCATGTCGCGTGGATTCGTTGACCCGTAACGTCCGCATTCGGCAGGTTCCGGGGACTCGTCAAATTCGGGAATGGCCGCTTGAAGGGAGAGGCATGGACATCGAGGGCCTGAAGGCATCGGCATTCAGCCGCAGATCAGCACTCAAGAAGAGCGCAGCAACGGCTCTCCTACTCACCCAGGCCGCAATGCTGGAACAGTTGGTAACCGCGCCCATGCGGCCGGCGGCGACAGCCACGGCATTCTCGGACATTCAGTTCGACATCGGCGCGTTCATCAACCCGGCGCAGATCCGCAACGACGGCGGCGGCAACGTGAACGTCCAGTTCGGCCCGGTGTTCACGCTGTTCCTGCCGGCCAAGCTGAACCGTACGCCGACCAAAGCCGACCAGGCGACCCTCGCCAACGCCCTGAACACCATCGAGGCCAGCTACCCCACCAGCCCGTCCGGGATGTTCGTGGCTTCGGTGTCCTACGGCCTGCCGTACTTCAACCGGCTGCCGCAGTCGTTGGTGCAGAGCAACATGCCACGCCTGGCATCCAACAACAGCCGGTTCGTACTCGAGGAGTCACCGGCGTTCCCAACGGATGTGGTGGGTGGTCTGGTCGGCGGCCCGAACGCGCTGATACCCGGCCGGACCAAGGACCGGTTCAACGTCAACGTCGTGATCGAGAACAACGAGATGCTGTTCGAGTTCCGGAGCGACTCGATGGTCAACCTCGCCGCCGTCCCACTGTGGCTCGTCGGCAGCAATAATCTCAACGGCAAGGGTGTGCCCTCGCCCAACTTCAACGGGCTGTTCAACTTCCAGACCCAGCGGATCCAGTTCGTCCAGCCCGGCCTGCCGCGTCAGATGGCGTTCAACTACGGTTTCGAGTTCGCGTCCAGGATCAACCCCAACTCCTCGATGGCCATGGGCTTCGTCGACCAGCAGGTCGACTCGAGCGCTGCGGCACCGTTCGTCACGTTCGCCGGTGTCAACAGCAAGGTGGGCATGACCACGGCCAGGGCAGGCGACTACTTCGACAACGGCTCCATCGCGCACTTCTCGCACGTCATCGAGGACCTCTACCAGTTCTATTCCACCCCCGGTCAGGACCCCAACAACCCGGACGGTGAGCCGTTCACCGAACGGGTGCAGTACATGTTCCGCTCCAATCAACTCGGCACGCCCAACGGGGTGCCACATGCCGGCAACACCGACCAGTTCACCAACGGCGGCGGTCCGGCGTTCCTCAACAACGTCTTCCAGGGCACCAACGCGGCGCTGCTGCAAGCCCAGGACCAGAACGGCCTGGTGTTCGGCACCGGTCCCGGTCAACAGCAGTCGCTGAGCGCCACGTTCACCGGCCTGCCACGGGTCGGCCACGAGGAGGCGTTGCAGCAGGTGTCGAGGGCCCCCGACGGCACGCCACTGCATGTCCGCAACGACGGTCCCGGCCTCGACGGTATGGACGTGCCGGCATTCCGCACGTTCAACACCAACAGCGGGAGCAACATGCCGGCCGGCAGCGCCCAGTTCAAGCTGCAGTTCCTGATGTTCGTGCCGACCGCGGACCTCTTCGCCCAGATGCGCATCGCCGCCGCGGCGCAGAACCTACAACACCAGTTCCTGGCAGACGCGGACGACGATAATGGTCTGGAACGCTTTATCACGGCGACCCGCCGGCAGAACTTCCTGGCGCCACCGCGCCGGCACCGAGCCTTCCCGCTGGTGGAACTGACGTGACCTGACCTGGCTTCGACGCAGCAAGCGTTGGCCGTGCTGTTTGGCTGGTGCGCACGCTGTTTGGGGTCCTGCTGCATCGGGGTGATGCAGAAGGACCCCAAACAGCGAACGGAGTCAGCGGCGCGCACCGACCGGGGTGATCAGTAAGCGAAGCTCGTCCAATGACAGACCAACCGCCTCGGCAATGGCCACGACGGTGAAGAAGGCCGGCGTCGGCACCCGCCCATGCTCGATCTTGCGCAACGCCTCCACCGAGACACCGGCGCGCGCCGCGATGTCCACGCTAGTGCGGTCGCCGCGCGCAGCACGCAACGCCGAGCCGAGCCGGAAGCCGCGTTCGCGCTCGGCGGTGCTCAAAGGTGGCCGGACCATGACACCCATCCTACCGACCTGATAGAAATACCGGTATAGTTATCCAGGTCGAACAGGAGCGAGACACATGGTCGAGTTGAAGTCGGACACGGAACTGGCGCTCATGCGCGAGGCCGGCCGGGTCGTGGCGCAGGCGCTCGACGCCGTGCGCGCACGGGCAGTGGTCGGGGTGTCACTGCGCGAGTTGAACGAGATCGCAACGACGGTCATCAAGGATGCCGGCGCCCGATCGTCGTTCCTGCATTACCACCCGCACTTCGCGCCGACCCCGTACCCGGCGGTGATCTGCACCTCCGTGAACGACGTCGTGGTGCACGGCATCCCCGACGACTACCGGCTGGCCGACGGCGACCTGCTGAGCGTGGACTGCGGCGCCGAACTGGCCGGATTCCACGGCGACTCGGCAATCAGCCTGTTGATCGGCGAACCACACGCAGCCGACGCGCAACTGATCGCGCGGGCCGAGCAGGCGCTGGCCGCCGGTATCGCCGCGGCCGTACCGGACGCCCGGCTCGGCGACATCGCGCACGCCGTTGGCGCGATCGGCCGCGCGGCCGGCTACGGCATCCCGGCCGACTTCGGTGGCCACGGTGTCGGCCGGCAAATGCACGAGGATCCGGCGGTGCCCAACGACGGCCGCCCCGGCCGAGGGCTGCGGCTGCGACCGGGCCTGGTGATCGCCATCGAACCGATGTTCATGGCGGGCGGCCGGGACCGCTACCGGACGAAGCCGGACGGCTGGGCACTGTGCACAGTGGACGGCAGCAGGGCCGCCCACGTCGAGCACACGATTGCCGTAACCACCGAGGGGCCGATGGTGCTCACCGCGTTGTAACCACGGCCATCGCGCTGGGCGAGGTAATAAGGCCCTATTCGAAGGCATACCACCGCCATCTATGGTGGCGATGTCGGGCACCAGAGCCCGGCGCACGCTGCCATAAGGGTGCGCCTTGTGATAAGAAGACGTTGTGGTTGCTAAGCCGCAGGTACTGCCGGGGGCGGTGGCAGCCGGCGAGTACCTGAACGTGCTGCTCGGTGCTCGGTACCGGCGGCAGTGGGAGAGCGAGTCCGAACATCTGCCGCGTACCAGCCGGGTGCAGATCAATGCCGTGGCCGGCGTCGTGGCCGGATATCTGAAGTTCTCCAGCGCGCAGACCTCGGACTATCGGCATCTGCGGGACCGCGTCCGTGGCGCGCTGCACGGCCGCGAGCTGACCTCCACCGGCCTCAGCCAGATCATCGCGGCCTTCGCCATGAGCCAGGCCGATGCGGACCAGTTGTGGGCGCTGGCCAGGGGCGACGGCACGATCAAGCTGGTCACCGGCACCGCCTTGCCGCCCGACGGCCTGTACGAGGCGACCGGCCCCCGCCGCCACCAGACGATCTCGCTGCACGAGGTGCACCAGGTCGGCCCCGACCGGAAGCCGGCACGGCACCGCTCGATCCAGACGCTGCGCGCCATCGAGGACGGCGTCGACTACTACCCGTACATCTTCGACACCAACGCGGCCACGGTCGTCGTGCACCGAGGCGGCACGCCCGGCCGCCTCTACCGGATCGACGAGTCCTTCTACGCGATGAACATCCAGCTCACCCAGCCGCTGCAGCTCGACGAGACCGCGCTGCTGGACTGTGTGACCACGTTCAACTACGACGAACTCCCACCGCCCGAACTACGCCGCGGCGCGTTCCACACGATCGACAAGCTGATGCTGGAGGTCCGGTTCGACCCGGCAGCGATCCCCAGCCGGATCTACTGGGCCGAGTGGGACCGTTTCGAGGGCGCCATCAAGCGCCGCCAGCCGCTGGAACTCGACCAGGCGCTGGCCGTGCACTGCTACCACGAGCACATCAGCCAGACGATCGTCGGCTTCAACTGGGAGTGG
>WNGR01014187.1_pt1 | contig 13303 bp, 8 predicted proteins | sample 5407581 | NCBI WGS metagenome assembly WNGR01 (sample SAMN13153383, study PRJNA577476) | soil metagenome | isolation source: 80 cm soil or saprolite under Garry oak tree replicate 2 | place: USA:California | collected 2016-06-15 | reverse complement strand
ACCGATCATCCCGAGGAGAAGCACCTGGTCATCCCGCTGTACGCGATCGTGCGGGACGGGAGGCGGGGATGAGGGCGCCGCGGGGTGGCGTCGGCGGGGGCGCCGCCGGCGCTCCCGCGTCCTCGGCCACGCGCGTGACCGTCGGCCGCGGCGTCCCCCCGCAGAGCCGCAGGCGCGCGCGGGCCTGCGCAGGTCGCGGCGGCGGTGCCCCCGCCGACGCCTACGTACCGCCTCGTGGGTCAGCCTAGCGCTCCCGCGCTGCTGCGCAGCGCGGATCGCGCGAGAAGCGCCATGCAGACGTCGCTGGCCGATCTCGTCGCACGGATGGTCGCGTTGCTCGACGGGCAGCGGGCCGGGTGCGTGCGTGTCGGGGGGCTGCGCGGGAGCGCGCCGGCGCTGTGCCTCGCACGCGTGCTCGAGCGGCGGGTGGGGCCGGTGGTGGTGACCTGCGCGAGCGCGGGCGAGGCCGAGGCGTTCGCCGCCGACCTGCGCTTCTTCCTGGGCGAGCCGCCGGGTGCCGGGCCGCTCGGGCGCCGCGTCCACCACCTGCCGGCGCGCGAGGTGCCGCCCTTCGAGGCGCTCTCTCCCGCGCGCGAGACCGTCGCCGCGCGCCTGGAGGGCTTCTACCACCTCGTGCAGACGCCCGCGCCGATCGTGGTCACGTCGGCCGAGGCATGGATCGAGCGCTGCCTCCCGCGCCGGGCGTTTGCGGACGCGGTCACCTACGTGGTGGCGGGCGAGCCCGGCGACCTCGCCGTGCGGGGGGGGCTCCTCGACGTCTTCCCCGCCGGGTACGAGCGGCCGGTGCGGCTCGAGTTCGCGGGCGACACGGTCGAGAGCCTGCGTGCCTTCGACCCGTCCTCGCAGCGCTCGCACGATCGCCTGGAGGACGTCCTCCTCCTGCCCATGCGGGAGCTCGGTCTCTCGCGCCTCGGGGCGGCCGCGGCACGCCTGGTCGACACGCGCGCCGCCGAGCTCGGCCTCGGACGCCAGGAGCGGCGCGATCTGGTCGAGGCGGTGCGGAGCCAGCTGGTCCTTCCCGGCACGGAGCAGCTCCTTCCCTATCTCTACGAGGAGCCCGGCACGCTGGCCGACTACCTGCCGGCGAGGGCGCTCCTCTGGATGCAGGGGGCGGGCGCGGTCGAGGCGGCGGTCGAGACGGCCTGGGTGCAGATCGAGGCGCACGCGGCCGCGGCCGCGCGCGAGGCCCGCTTTCACCCGCCGGCCGAGCGGCTCTACGTGCCGGCGCGGGCGTGGCGGGCCGCGCTCGCCGGGCGCCCGCGCGTCGAGGTGGAGGCGCTCGAGGTGCTGGACGGCGGCGCCCTGCACGCCACCAGCTACACGACCGAGGGCCTCGCGCTGCGCACCGTGCCCGGCGCCGAGGGGCCGTTCGCGGCGGTGGCGGCGCGCCTCCGCGACTGGCAGCGGGAGGAGGTCCGGCCGGTCGTGGTCGCCACCACCGAGTCGCAGCGGGACCGGGCGGTGGCGCTCCTCGCCGGGCACGGGCTCGCCCTGACGCCCACCAGCGCACCCTTCCCCCAGGCGCTCTCGGCCCCGGGGCGCGCCCTCCTCGCGCTGGTGGGCGAGCTCACGCGCGGCGTCTGGCTTCCCGCCGACCGCCTGGCGCTCGTGACCGAGGCGGAGATCTTCGGCGAGCGGCGGCAGGTCCGGCGCGGGCCGCGCGCGCGCCCGGCCGACTTCCTCTCCACCCTGGCCGAGCTCAAGCCCAACGACTACGTGGTCCACGTCGACCACGGCATCGGCATCTACCGCGGGCTCCGCCACATGCAGGTGGCGGACACGGAGGGCGACTACCTCCACCTCGAGTACGCCGGCGGCGACCGCCTCTACCTGCCCGTCGACCGCATCAACCTGGTGCAGCGCTACGTGAGCGCCGACAGTGCCGCCCCGCCGCTCGACAAGCTGGGCGGTACCTCGTGGGAGCGCGTCAAGGCGAAGACGCGCGAGTCCCTCCTCGCCATGGCGCAGGAGCTGGTCCAGGTCTACGCCGCGCGCGAGGCGCACGGACGGGCGGCCTACCAGGAGTCCGACGGCCTCTACGCCGAGTTCGCGGCGCGCTTCGCGTTCGAGGAGACCCCGGACCAGCAGCGCGCCATCGACGAGGTGCTCGCCGACCTCGGGCGCGAGAAGCCCATGGACCGCCTCATCTGCGGCGACGTCGGCTACGGCAAGACGGAGGTCGCGATGCGCGCCGCCTGGGTCGCCGTGCTCGGCGGCAAGCAGGTCGCCGTGCTGGTGCCGACCACGATCCTCGCCCAGCAGCACCTGGAGACCTTCCGCGCCCGCTTCGCGGGCCATCCGGTGAGCGTCGAGATGCTCTCCCGTTTCCGCTCCGCGGCGGAGAACAAGGAGACGCTCGCCCGCCTCGCCGCCGGGCGGGTCGACGTCGTGATCGGCACGCACCGCCTGCTCCAGAAGGACGTCGTGTTCCGGAGCCTCGGGCTCCTCATCGTCGACGAGGAGCACCGCTTCGGGGTGAAGGCGAAGGAGCGCATCCGGGGCCTCCGCCCGACCGTCGACGTCCTCACCCTCACCGCCACGCCCATCCCGCGCACGCTCAACATGGCGCTCTCGGGGATCCGCGATCTCTCCGTCATCGAGACGCCGCCCGTCGACCGCCTCGCCATCCGTACCTACGTCACGCGCCATGACGAGGCGGTCATCCGCGACGCCGTCCTGCGCGAAATCGCGCGCGGAGGGCAGGTCTTCTTCGTGCACAACCGGGTCGAGAACATCGACGCCGTGGCCCGGCGCCTCGCCGAGGTCGTGCCCGAGGCGCGCATCGCGGTGGCGCACGGGCAGATGGCCGAGCGCGAGCTCGAGCGCACCATGCTCGACTTCATGCACGGAAAGACGAACCTGCTGGTCAGCTCGGCGATCATCGAGTCGGGGCTCGACATCCCGACCGCCAACACCATGATCGTGAACCGCGCCGACACCTTCGGCCTGGCCCAGCTCTACCAGCTGCGCGGCCGGATCGGCCGCTCGCACCACCGCGCCTACGCCTATCTCTTGATCCCGGGCGAGCACCTGATCACGCCCGAGGCGCAGAAGCGGCTGCGCGTCCTGCAGGAGCTCGACGACCTGGGCGGGGGGTTCCGCCTCGCGGCCCACGACCTCAAGATCCGCGGCGCCGGGAACCTGCTCGGCAAGCAGCAGTCGGGGCACATCGCGGCGGTCGGCCTCGAGCTCTACACCCAGCTGCTCGAGCAGGCGGTGCGCGAGCTGCGCGGCACGGCTACCCAGGCGGAGATCGAGCCCGAGCTCCAGCTCGGCATCCCGGCCTTCATCCCCGAGGCCTACGTCGCCGACGTGAGCCAGCGCCTGGTGGTCTACAAGCGGCTGGCGGGCATCCGCGGCGTGCCCGACCTGGAGGAGATCGCGGCCGAGCTCGCCGACCGCTACGGGCCGATCCCGCCCCAGGTCGACACCCTGCTCCGCCTGATGGAGGTGCGCCGCTGGCTCAAGGACCTGCGCATCATCCGTGCGCGCCGGCGCGGCGAGGGCGTGGTCCTCGAGTTCGACGCGGGGACGCCGCTCGAGCCCGAGCGCGTGCTCGCCTTCGTGCGCGCGAGCAAGGGACAGGCGCGCATGGCGGGCGGCTCGGCGCTGGAGATCCGGCCCGCGGCGACGGATCATGACGGCATGATCGCCGAGCTGCGCGCACACTTGCAGAGGCTCTCCGCCGCATGATACGCGGCCGCGCGATGCCCCGCGGCGTGCGCGTGGCGGCGCTCGTCCTCCCGGTTCTGCTGGCGGGCGCGGCGCGCGCGGAGATCACCAACCGCATCGTCGCCACCATCGACGGCGAGCCGATCACGGCGCACGAGCTCCGGCGCTACGCGAAGGAGCACGCCGCCCAGGGCACGCCCGACGCGCAGGTGCTCGACGCCCTCATCACCGACCGGCTGCTCGAGAAGGAGATCAAGGCGCAGGGCATCACCGCCCGCGTGGACGAGATCGACCGCTACGTCGAGGAGATCCAGCAGCGCAACGGGATGGACCGGGAGCGCTTCGGGGCCGCGCTGGCGGCGCAGGGGCTCAGCCTCGAGAGCTACCGCGCGCGCGTCAAGAGCGAGCTCGAGAAGGCGGCGCTCGTGAACCGCGAGATCCGCCAGCACGTGAACGTCTCCCCCGAGGAGATCCGCCGTTACTACGACGCCCACCTCGGCGACTACGCGACCGTCGAGCGCGTCAAGGTGCGCGACGTCTTCCTCGCCATCGAGGACCCGGCCGACGAGGCCTCGGTGGCGCACGCGCGGACCAAGGCGCTCGAGGTGCGGGCGCTCGCTCTCGATGGGCACGACTTCGGCGCTCTCGCGGAGCAGTTCTCGGAAGGCCCGGGGGCCCACAAGGGCGGGGAGCTCGGTACCTTCAGCCGCGGCGAGATGGAGCACGATCTCGAGAGTGCGGCCTTCGCACTCGAGCCGGGCCGGGTGAGCGAGCCAGTGCGTGCCGGCGGCGGCTTCCATCTCCTGCGCGTCGACGAGCGCGTCGGCGCGGGCCACAAGCCGCTCGACGAGGTGCAGGACGAGATCCGCGAGACGCTCTACAACCAGGCGCTCGAGGAGCGCTTCCGGGAGTGGCTCTCGCGCGACCTGCGCGAGCGCCATCACGTGGAGGTTCTCGACTGAATCCCGCCATCTTCCGCGAGTACGACATCCGCGGCGTCGCCGAGCGGGACTTCGACGCCGACTTCGCGCGCCGCCTGGGCCACACCTTCGGCACCCTCGCCGCCGAGACCGGCAGGCGCGTGGTGTCGGTAGGCCGCGACTGTCGCCTCACCTCCGATCGCTACGCGGCCGCGGTCGCCGCGGGCATCGCGTCGGCCGGCCTCCAGGTGCTCGACATCGGCGTCTGCCCCACACCGCTCATGTACTTCTCGCTCTTCCATTGGGACCTGGACGGCGGCATCCAGGTGACCGGCAGCCACAACCCGGCGGACTACAACGGCTTCAAGGTCTGCCTCGGTAAGGAGGCCCTCCACGGCGAGCAGATCCAGGACCTGCGCCGGCGCCTCGAGGCCGGCAAGCTGAAGACGGGCCGCGGGGCGATCGGGCCGCGGGGCGATCGAGAGCCGCCCCGTCGTGCCCGTCTACCAGGACGACATCGCCGGGCGGGTGGGCCGCCTCGCGCGCACGATCGACGTCGTGGTCGACGCCGGCAACGGGACGGCGGGCCCGGTCGCGCCGGACATCTACCGCCGGCTCGGGGCGCGGGTGTGCGAGCTGTTCTGCGACCCGGATGGCCGCTTCCCGAACCACCACCCCGACCCGACGGTCGCCGACAACATGCGTGCCCTGATCCGCACCGTCGCCGAGACGGGGGCCGAGCTCGGCATCGCCTTCGACGGCGACGCCGACCGCATCGGCGTCACGGACGCGAAGGGCCGCATCATCTGGGGCGACGAGCTCCTCGTGCTCTTCGGACGCGACGTGCTGGCGCGCAACCCGGGCGCGGTGATCGTCTCCGAGGTGAAGTGCTCGCAGCGCCTCTACGACGACATCGCCAGGCACGGCGGGCGCGGGATCATGTGGAAGGCCGGCCACTCGCTGCTCAAGGCCAAGATGCGCGAGACGGGCGCGCTGCTCGGCGGCGAGATGAGCGGCCACATCTTCTTCAAGGAGAAGTACTTCGGGTACGACGACGCCATCTACGCCGGGGCGCGGCTGCTCGACATCCTGGCGCGCAGCGGGAAGCGGGTGGACCAGCTGCTCGCCGACCTGCCCCCGTCGCACACCACGCCCGAGATCCGCGTCGACTGTCCGGACGACGTCAAGTTCGCGGTGGCCGAGCGCGTCCGCGACCGCTTCCGGGCCGCGGGGCGCGAGATCATCGACGTGGACGGCGTGCGCGTGCGTTTCCCGCGCGGCTGGGGCCTGGTGCGCGCGTCGAACACGCAGCCGGTGCTGGTGATGCGCTTCGAGGCGGAGACGGCGGAGGAGCTGTCCGCCTATCGGCGCGAGGTCGAGGACGCGGTGGCCGAGGCACGTCGAGCCCTCGGGGCATGACCGTGGGCGGCCCCGGGCGCCCCGGCGGGGTCCCCGCAGGGCGCCAGAGCATCGTCGTTCGCGGGGCCCGCGAGCACAACTTGAAGAGCGTCGACGTCGAGATCCCGCGCGATCGGCTGGTCGTGATCACGGGCCTCTCGGGCTCGGGCAAGTCCTCGCTCGCCTTCGACACACTCTACGCCGAGGGCCAGCGCCGCTACGTCGAGTCCCTCTCCGCCTACGCGCGCCAGTTCCTCGAGCAGATGGAGAAGCCCGACTGCGACGCCATCGAGGGCCTCTCGCCGGCGATCGCGATCGAGGCGAAAGGGACGGGACGGAACCCGCGCTCGACCGTCGGCACGGTGACCGAGATCGCGGACTACCTCCGCCTCCTCTACGCCCGCGTCGGCCGCCCGCTCTGCTACTCCTGCGGGCGCGAGATCGCGGCGCAGACGGTGCAGCAGGTGGTGGACCGGCTGACGGCGCTCCCTGCCGACACGCGGCTCTTCGTCTACGCGCCCGTCGTCCGCGACCGCAAGGGCGAGCACCGCAAGGAGCTCGACGAGCTCCGCCGCGGCGGCTTCGTGCGCGTGCGCGTCGACGGTGCGCTGCGCGAGCTGGCCGAGGACATCGCGCTGGCGCGCACCGTGCGGCACACGATCGAGGTGCTGGTCGATCGGCTGGTCGTGCGCGCGGGCGGGGCGACGCGCCTCGCGGACTCGCTCGCGGTCGCCTTCCGGCACGGCGACGGCACGGCGCTGGTCGAGGTGGTGGAGCCCGGCGCCACGGCGCCGCGCCCGCTCTTCTTCAGCGAACGGCACGCCTGCCCGACCTGCGGCGTCTCCTACCCGGAGCTCGCGCCGCGCTTCTTCTCCTTCAACAGCCCGCACGGCGCCTGCCCGGCGTGCGGCGGGCTCGGCGTCGAGCGCCGCTTCGATCCGGCGCTGATCGTCCCCCGGCCCGAGAAGCCGCTCCCCGACGCGCTCTCCTCCGTGGTGCTGCGCGCGCTGCCGCGGCTCGAGGCGGTGCTCGCGGGCCTCGCGGCGCAGTACCGCTTCCGCCCGGGTACGCCCTTCAAGGACCTGCCGGCGACCGTGCGCACCGTCCTCCTCGAGGGCTCGGGAGAGCAGGAGGTCGAGTTCGAGCATGGCGGCCGCACCGTCCGCCGGCCGTTCGCGGGCCTCGTCGCGCTCTGCCGGCGCCGCCAGCAGGAGACGCGCTCCGCGTGGCTCCGGGAGGACCTGGAAGGCCTGGTGAGCGACCGGCGGTGCACGGCCTGCGAGGGCACGCGGCTCCGCCGCGAGGCGCGCTTCGTGCGCGTCGGGGGGCGGAGCATCGTCGAGGTGTCGGCGCTTCCCATCGGCGATGCGCTCGCCTTCTTCCGCGGCCTCGCTCTCTCGCCCACCGAGAGCGAGATCGCGCGCCCGATCGTGAAGGAGATCCTGGCGCGCCTCGGCTTCCTGATCGACGTCGGGCTCGATTACCTGGCGCTCGATCGCGGCGCGGCGACGCTCTCGGGCGGCGAGGGCCAGCGCATCCGGCTCGCGACCCAGATCGGCTCGAAGCTGGTCGGCGTGCTCTACATCCTGGATGAGCCGTCGATCGGCCTCCACCAGCGCGACAACGCGCGTCTCCTCGCCACCCTCCGCCAGCTCCGCGACCTCGGTAACACGGTGGTGGTGGTGGAGCACGACCGCGACACGATCCTCGCCGCCGACCACGTGATCGACATGGGGCCGGGCGCCGGCGTGCACGGCGGTCGGGTGGTGGCGGCGGGGCCGCCGGCGGCGATCATGGCGGACCCCGCCTCGCTCACCGGGCGCTACCTCGCCGGCGCCGAGGAGGTGCCGGTGCCGCGCCCGCGCCGCCGCGGCAGCGGCTGGACGATCGGCGTGCGCGGCGCGCGCGCCAACAACCTCTGCGGCATCGACGTGGACGTTCCGCTCGGCACCATGACCTGCGTCACGGGCGTGTCGGGCTCGGGGAAGTCGAGCCTGGTGGTGGACACGATCTACCCCGCGCTCGCGCAGCGTCTCGGCGGCGGGCGCCAGGAGCCCGGAGCGTACGACCAGCTGAGCGGCTGGCAGATGCTCGACAAGGTGATCGAGATAGATCAGGCGCCGATCGGGCGCAGCCCGCGCTCGAACCCCGCCACCTACACCGGCGTCTTCGGCCCCGTGCGCGAGCTCTTCGCCCAGCTCCCCGAGGCCCGGGCGCGCGGCTACGGGCCCGGGCGCTTCTCCTTCAACGTGAAGGGCGGCCGCTGCGAGGCGTGTGCCGGTGACGGCCTGATCGCCATCGAGATGCACTTCCTCCCCGACGTGTTCGTCACCTGCGAGGTGTGCGGCGGACGGCGCTACAACCGCGAGACGCTCGAGGTGCACTTCAAGGGGCGGAGCATCGCCGACGTGCTCGACCTGAGCGTGGCCGAGGCGCTCGACTTCCTGGGCGCGGTGCCGGCCGTCCGCCAGCGGCTGGAGGCGTTGCGCGAGGTCGGGCTCGAGTACATCCGGCTCGGCCAGCCCGCGACCACGCTCTCGGGCGGCGAGGCGCAGCGCGTCAAGCTCGCCCGCGAGCTCGCCCGCCGCGCCACCGGCCGCACCCTCTACGTGCTCGACGAGCCGACCACCGGCCTCCACTTCGACGACGTGCGGCGGCTCCTCCAGGTGCTCGGACGGCTGGTCGACGCGGGCAACACGGTCCTCCTGATCGAGCATAACCTGGACGTCGTGAAGAGCGCCGACTACGTGATCGACCTGGGGCCCGAGGGCGGGGCCCAGGGCGGCCATGTGGTGGCGGCCGGTACGCCGGAGGAGATCGCCGCGAGCCCCGCGTCGCATACGGGGGCCTTCCTGCGCGAGGTGCTGCGCCCCGACAGCACGGGGCTGCGGCCGGCTCTGTCAGAACAGCGTCTCTGAAATGGGCACCAGCGCCGGGCGGGGTTGACAGGAGGGGAGTGCGCAATGATAGTGGACCCAGCAGGTCTGGATTATCGGGTAGTCGGAGGTGCCCCCGGCATGAACGGCAAGGGAATCTACATGGACAACCACGCCACGACCCCGCTCGATCCGCGGGTGCTCGAGGCGATGATGCCCTATTTCACCGAGACCTTCGGTAACGCGGCCAGCCGGAGCCACGGCTACGGCTGGGAGGCGGAGAAGGCGGCCGAGGCGGGGCGCGAGCAGATCGCCCGCCTGATCAACGCCAAGGCGAAGGAGATCATCTTCACCAGCGGCGCCACCGAGTCCGACAACCTCGCCATCAAGGGCGTGGTCGAGTTCTACAAGGACAAGGGCAACCACGTCATCACCGCCGCGATCGAGCACAAGGCGGTCCTCGACACCTGCAAGGCTCTCGAGCGGAAGGGCCTCGCGACCGTCACCTACCTCCCGGTCGACAGGTACGGGCTGGTCGACCCGGACGACGTCCGCAAGGCGATCACGGACAAGACGCTGCTGGTCTCCATCATGTTCGCCAACAACGAGATCGGCACCATCAACCCGATCGGCGAGATCGGCAAGGTGACGCGCGAGAAGGGCGTCCTCTTCCACACCGACGCCACCCAGGGGGTCGGCAAGCTCCCGCTCGACGTGGAGGCGATGAACATCGACCTGCTCTCCATGTCGGCGCACAAGATGTACGGCCCGAAGGGCATCGGCGCGCTCTACGTGCGCGCGAAGGGCCCGCGCGTGCGCCTGACGCCCGTCATCGACGGCGGCGGCCACGAGCGCGGCTTCCGCTCCGGGACGCTCAACGTGCCGGGCATCGTCGGCTTCGGGAAGGCGTGCGAGCTCTGCCGCGAGGGCATGGCGGACGAGGGGCAGCGTCTGCTCGGGCTGCGCGAGCGGCTCCGCGAGGGGCTCTTCTCGCAGCTCGACGACATCTTCCTGAACGGGCACCCGGTGCACCGCCTGCCCGGCAACCTGAACGTGAGCTTCGCCTACGTCGAGGGCGAGTCGCTGCTCATGGGGCTCAATGGCTCGACCCATCCCATCGCGGTGGCCGAGAGCGAGCCGCCGATCGCGGTCTCCTCGGGCTCGGCCTGCACCTCGGCGACGCTCGAGCCGTCCTACGTGCTGAAGGCCCTCGGGGTGGGCGACGACCTCGCGCACACCTCGATCCGCTTCGGCCTCGGGCGCTTCAACACCGCGGAGGAAGTGGACTACGTCACCAACCGAGTGGTCCACGAGGTGCGGCGTCTGCGCGAGCTCTCGCCCCTCTACGAGATGGCGAAGGAAGGCATCGATCTCAAGTCCGTGGCCTGGCAGCGGGACTGACGGAGGACAGCATGGCATACAGCGACAAGGTCATCGATCACTACTCCAATCCCCGAAATGTCGGCTCGTTCCCCAGGGGCGAGGAGAACGTCGGCACCGGCGTCGTCGGCGCGCCCGAGTGCGGCGACGTGATGAAGCTCCAGCTGAAGATCAGCGACGACGGCGTCGTCCAGGACGCGCGCTTCAAGACCTTCGGCTGCGGCAGCGCGATCGCGAGCTCGAGCTACGTGACCGAGCTGGTGAAGGGCAAGACGGTCGACGAGGTGCTGCAGATCAAGAACACCCACATCGTGCAGGAGCTTTCGCTCCCGCCGGTCAAGATCCACTGCTCGGTGCTGGCCGAGGACGGCATCAAGGCCGCGATCGCCGACTGGAAGAAGAAGCGCACGCCGACGAGCCCGAAGCCGGAGGCCGCGGAGGCGAGCTGACCCGATGATCTCGATGACCGATCAGGCGGCGCGCAAGATCCAGGCCCTCATCGCCGAGAAGGGGCTTCCCGGCGGCGGCCTGCGCGTCAAGGTGGTGGGCGGCGGCTGCTCCGGCCTCACCTACAAGATGGACGTCGACCAGCCGCGCGAGGGCGACAAGGTCTTCGAGCACGACGGCGCCAGGCTGGTGGTCGATCGCAAGAGCTTTCTCTACTTGAAGGGCACCGAGCTGGACTACAAGGAAGAGCTGATGGCCTCGGGCTTCAATCTGCGCAACCCGAACGTGAAGCGCACCTGCGGCTGCGGCTCTTCGTTCGTCGTCTGATCGGGCGATGGTGGGGAGCGATGCAGGTGGCAGCGGACACACGGCGGGAATGCTGGAAATGCCGCGCGGAGCGCGGCGCGGCGCTCGTGTGCCCGCGTTGCGCGGCCATCCAGCCCCTCTCCGCGGACGCTGATCTCTTCACCGTCCTCGACCTGCCGCGGCAGCTCGCGCTCGACCTGGCGGACCTGGAGCGGCGCTACCACGCCGCCTCGCGCGCGGTCCACCCCGACCGCTTCCAGACCGCGAGCCGGCGCGAGCGCGAGCTCTCGCTGGCGGCGAGCGCGGCCGTGAACCGGGCCTACCGCACGCTGCGCGACCCCGTGGCGCGGGGCCGCTACTGGCTCGAGCTGCACGGCGCGCGGCTCGGCGACGGGAGTCCGCAGGTGCCCCCGGCGATCGCGGCCGAGGTGTTCGAGACGCAGGAGAAGCTCGAGGAGCTGCGCGCCGCAGCACACCCCGAGCTTCGCCGGGAAGTCGAGGCGCTGCGCGACGGCTTCACGGCCCGCCTGGGCACGCTCCGGGACGAGCTCGGCGCGCTCTACGCCTCGGCCAACGGCGGCGCGCCGTCGCTCGACGAGCTCAAGCGCCGGCTCTCCGAGATCGCCTACCTGCGCACGCTGCTCGGCGACATCGAAGACGCGACGGGAGAAGGACTCCGTGGGACGGATCATCGGCATTGATCTCGGCACGACGAACAGCCTCGTCGCCGTGCTCGAGGAGGGCGGGCCGCGGGTGCTGCCCGACCCGGAGACGGGGGCGGCGCTGCTGCCCTCGGCGGTCGCCTTCCTGCCCGGCGGCGAGCTGATCGTCGGCGCGCGCGCCAAGGCGCTCGCCGGCGAGCGGCCGCTCGACACCATCCTCTCCGTCAAGCGCTTCATGGGCCTCGGCCTCGAGCACGTGAGCGCCGAGGACCGCCGGCGCTACCGCTTCACAGAGAGCGGCGAGGGCCCGGTGCGCCTCGTGGTCGAGGGCCGCGAGGTGACGCCGCCGGAGGTCTCGGCCCACATCCTGCGCGAGCTCAAGCGCTGGGCCGAGGCGGCGCTCGGCGAGACGGTCGGCCAGGCGGTCATCACCGTGCCGGCCTACTTCAACGACAGCCAGCGCCAGGCGACGCGCGATGCCGGGCGGCTCGCCGGCCTCGAGGTGCTGCGCCTGGTGAACGAGCCCACCGCGGCCTCGCTTGCCTACGGCCTCGACAAGCAGGACGAGGGCGTGATCGCGGTCTACGACCTGGGCGGCGGCACCTTCGACATCTCCGTCCTGCGCCTCCGTGCCGGGGTGTTCGAGGTGCTGGCGACGAGCGGCGACACGCACCTCGGGGGCGACGACTTCGACGAGCGCCTGGCCGACCTCGTGCTGGCCGAGCTGCCCGAGGCGGAGCGGAGCCGCGCCGACGTGCGCGTCCGGGCGCGGGCGGCGGCGGAGCAGGTCAAGCGGGCGCTGAGCGACGCCGAGCGCGCGGAGATCGTGCTCGGCCCCGCGCGCCGTGCGGTCACGCGGGCGGAGTTCGAGGCGCTGGTCGCGGATCTCGTCGAGCGCACCGCCGGCCCGTGCCGCCAGGCGCTCAAGGACGCCGGGCTCCGGCCCGAGGACATCCGGTGCGTCGTCGCGGTCGGCGGCTCGACGCGCGTCCCCCTCGTGCGCCGCCAGATGGAGGCCACCTTCGGCCGCCCGCCGCTCACCGACATCGACCCCGATCGGGTGGTGGCGCTCGGCGCCGGCATCCAGGCCGGCATCCTCTCCGGCCGGCGGCGCGACATGCTCCTGCTCGACGTGGTGCCGCTCTCGCTCGGCATCGAGACCATGGGCGGGGTCTTCACGCGGCTGGTGGACCGCAACACCACCATCCCGACCAGCGTCAAGGAGACCTTCACCACCGCGGTCGACAACCAGACGGCGGTGGACATCCACGTCCTCCAGGGAGAACGCGAGCTGGCCAGCGACACCCGGAGCCTCGCCCGCTTCAAGATCCCGATCTGCCCGCTGCCCGCCGGCGTGCCGCGGGTGGAGGTCACCTTCCTGATCGACGCCAACGGCATCCTCTCCGTCACCGCCACCGACCTCCGCACCGGGCACGAGCGCTCGGTCGAGGTGAAGCCCTCCTACGGCCTCAGCGAGGCCGAGATCGAGCGCATGCTCGAGGACTCGATCGACTACGCGGAAGAGGACGTGCGCCAGCGGCAGGTGCGCGAGGCGCGCGTCGAGGCCGACATGATCCTGCACGCGACGCGCGAGTCGTTGGCGCGCGAGGCGCGGCTGCTC
>WNGR01005991.1_pt1 | contig 13308 bp, 12 predicted proteins | sample 5407581 | NCBI WGS metagenome assembly WNGR01 (sample SAMN13153383, study PRJNA577476) | soil metagenome | isolation source: 80 cm soil or saprolite under Garry oak tree replicate 2 | place: USA:California | collected 2016-06-15 | reverse complement strand
GCGATCACGCCAATGCCGGTCATCACCACGCCGAACGGCTGGCCCATGACCAGGAGGCCGAGCAGCACGCCGATGGTGGAGAGCACGACCGCGGTGAGCACCAAGCCGACCGAGGTGAGCCTGTTGAACTGTGCGAGCAGGATCGCGAAGATGAGGAAGATCGCGGTGCCGAACGCCTTGAGCAGGAACGCCGACGCCTTGGCGCGCTCCTCGTCCTCGCCCTTGAGCCTGAAGGTGACGCCGGGCCCGAGATCGGTCCGGCCCAGCGCCTGCGCGATCTCCTGCTGCACCTTCGCGGTCTGCACGCCTTCGGCGACATTCGCCGACACCGTCATCACGCGGTTGCCGGCGACCCGGTTGATGTAGCCGACCCGGGGCGCGGGCGCCCGCTCGACAAAATTTCCGATCGGGACATGACCGACCTGGGTCTGCACGCGCAGCTCGTCGATCTGGTCGAGGCTGCGCCGATCGGGCGGAAAGCGCACCAGAATGTCCACCGACTTGTCGCTGTCGACCGGCCGGTATTCGGTCGCCTTGAGGCCGTTGGTGACGAGCTGGACCGCGCTGCCGACGGTGTTGACGCCGGCGCCGTATTTGGCCGCTTCCGACTTGTCGACCTCGATCTTCCAGTCGATGCCAGGGAGCGGCTGCCCGTCGTCGAGGTCGAGAATATCGCCGCGCTGGGCGAGCATCGCCGCGACCTTCTTCGCCGCCGCCGGCAGCGCGGCCGGATCGAGCGCGGAGAGCTGCACCTGGACCGGCTTGCCGGTCGGAGGGCCGGCGCGGGGCGCGGTCACCTCGACCAGGATGCCGGGGATGGCTGCCGTCTTGGCGCGGATCGCATCCATGATCTGGTGGCCCGGCGGACGGGCGCGCCAATCGGTGAATTCGAACTGGATCACGCCGATCGTGTCCTCGGTGATCTCGTTCGAGCCGCGCGGCTGCTCGCCGACGCGGGTGTAGACGGTCTTGAGGCCGTCGAATTCCAGCACCAGCTTCTCGACCTCGCCGACGAGGCGATTCTTCTCCTCGAGCGCGAGATTGCCGCGGCCATGGACGACGACCTGGCCGTAATCGGGCTCGACGGCGGGGAAGAACTCGACGCCGCGGCCGAGCTTGCCATAGGCGACCTGGACCGCCACCAGCAGGACCGCGGCCAAAGCGAGCGTGCTGCCGGGATGATGCAGCGCAAGCCGCACCGTGCCCATGTAGAGGCCGCGCTCGCGCGCGCGCTCGTCGCGGGGCATCGGCGCCGCCTTGCCGAGCAGCGCGCCCAAGGTCGGGGTGAAGAACAGCGCGACCGCGAGCGAGGCGGACAGCGTCGCGATCAGCGTGATCGGCAGATATTTCATGAACTGGCCGACCACGCCTGGCCAGAACAAGAGCGGCGAGAAGGCGGCGATGCGGGTCGCGGTCGCGGCGATCACCGGGGAGGCCATGCGCTTGGCGGCGAGCGAATAGGCCTCCTTCGGCGCCATGCCTTCGGCCATGCGGCGCTCGGCGAATTCGGAGACGATGATGGCGTCGTCGACCAGCATGCCGACCGCGAGAATGAGCGAGAACAGCACCACGATATTGACGGTCAAGCCGGCGAGCTCGAGGCCGAGCACGCCGGCGAGGAACGAGGCCGGGATCGCAATGCCGATGAACAGCGAGGCGCGAAAGCCGAGCGCGAACAGGATCACCACCGCCACCAACAGCACGCCGGTCGCGACCGAGTTCTGCAGATCGGCGAGCATCTGCCGGATGATCTTCGACTTGTCCTGGGTGAAGGTCACGTGCACGGCTTCGGGCCAGGCCTTCTGCAGCTCTCCGACGACATATTTCACCGCGTCGACGGTCTCGATCAGGTTCGCGCCGGTGCGCTTCGACACTTCGATCGTCATGGCCGGGCGGCCGTTGACGCGGGTCACCGAGGTCGCGTCCTTGAACGTCGGTTTGATCTCTGCCACGTCGAGCAGCGTCACCGCCGCTTTCGGCGAGGCGATCACCGGCACTTTGAGGATGTCCTGCGGCTTCTCGAACAGCGAGGGGACCTTGACCGCGAAGCGGCCGCTCTGGCCTTCGAGCGCGCCGGCGGCAATCAGGGTGTTGAAGGCCTGGGTGAGCTGGCCGAGCTGGTCGAGCGAAATGCCATAGCTGTTCATCAGCGACGGCTCGACGATGATCTCGACCGCCTCGTCGCGGGCGCCGCGCAACTCGGCCGCGAGCACGCCAGGCGCCTGCTCGATCGCGTTCTTCGCCGTGCGCGCGATGTGGAGCAGCGTGCGCTCGGGCACGTCGCCGGAGAGCCCGACCACCAGCACCGGATAGAGCGACAGGTTGACCTCGAGCACCTGCGGCTCGTCGACATCGCGGGGCAGATCGTGCTTGGCCTGGTCGACCTTGGCGCGCACGTCCGCGAGCGCGGCCTTGGCATCGAAGCCGGCCTCGAACTCGAGCAGCACGTTGCCGCCGCCCTCGAAGGCGGTCGAGCGCATCTCCTTGACGTTGCCGACCGACTTGAGCTGGGTTTCCACCGGGCGCAGCAGGAGCCGCTCGGAATCCTCCGGGCTGATGCCGCGCTGGGACAGCTGCACGTAGATGATCGGAATCCTGACGTCCGGCTCCGCCTCCTTCGGGATCGTCACATAGGCCGTGAGGCCGGCGACCAGCAGGAAGATGAGCGTCGCGATCGTCAGCCGCGCATGACCGATGGCGTAGTCGATCAACCTCGACATCGTCGGTCTCTTCCTTCTCCCCTCTCCCGCCCCCCCACGGGAGGAGCAGAAGCTACTTGCTGGTGGCAGTCACCTCCGCCGCTTCGACGGTCTCGACCCGCTGGCCCTCGCGCACGAAGTCCTGGCCCTGCACGATCACGCGGGCGCCATCGGGAACGCCGCCGACCCACATGAAGGTCTGCGCGTCCTCGACCACGCTGACGGGAATGAAGCCGACCGTTCCATCCGCGGCGACCCCGCGCAGGCCGACGTCGCCGTTCGACGCGATGGTCAGCGCCGAGCGCGGCACCCGCGTCGCCGGCAGCGGCGCGAGCGGAACGGAAACCTCGGCGGTGATGCCGTCCGGGATCGCGCCATCGGCGTTCGGGATCTCGACCTCGACCCGATAGGTGCGGGTGGTCTGGCTTGCGGTCTTGGCGACGAAGCGGATCCTGCCGCCTGCTGTCTCGCCGGTCACGAGCCGCACCTCGGCCGGGTCGCCGAGCTTGATGCCGGCGAGCTTGCGCTCGGCGACCTCGACCACCGCGAGCATCGGATCGAGCGCCACGAGGGTCGCGAGATCGGCGCCGGCGAAGGAGAAGGCGGCCTTGCCGACCTCGACCGACAAGTCGCTGACCACACCGGCCCACGGCGCGCGGACCACGCCGCGGTCGCGTTCGGCTTCGGCCGCGGCAAGCGCCGCTTTCGCCGCATCGAGCTGCGCCTCGAGATTGACGAGGTCGAGCCTGGGCATGGCCCCGGTTGCGATCAATCGCCGCTTGGCATCGAGCTCGGCCTGACGCTGGACCACCAGCGATTTCGCCTGCACCACCTGGGATTCCCTCGCCTCGTCGGAGAGGACCGCGATGATGTCGCCCTCCTTCACCCAGGTGCCGCGACGGACCTTGAGCTCGGTGAGGATGCCGCCGGTGCGGGCGGTGACAACGACCCGCTTGTCCGCCTCGGTGCGGCCGGAGATGGTGAGCTTGCGGGCGTGCGGCACCACCTTGGTCTCCACGACGGCGACCCGGAACAGTTTCTTCGCATCGCCCTCGTTGGGGCGCAGCGCGGCGCGGCTTTCCGCGCTCTCGCGCGGGAGGAAATGTCCGGACGCGATCCAGAGGCCGGCCGCGGCGACGAGGCCGATGGCGGTGATGCGGCTCGCTTTCATCGGGAGCCCTCCCCCTTGCGGCGGACGCCTTGCGGGCGGCCGCGGAGCATGTGGCGGGTGATGTCCATGAAGATCGGGACCACGGTCTCCGGCTTGAAATCGGGATCGAGCGCGCGCCGCCACCACACCCCGTCGGCGATGATCATCAGCATGGTGACGACGGCATCGAAATCGATGTCGCCGGGAATGTCGCCGTGCGCGGCCGCCGCCTGGAACAGGTCGATGAGCCACTTCTTCACGTCGGCATCGAAGGCCGCCGAAATGCGCGCGATTTCCGGATTGCGCCGGCTCTCGGCCATGATCTCGGTGCACAGCTTGACCTGCTCGTCGGGCCGCACCGCGAAGTGATGGTGCGCCATGCCTTCGAGCACGGCAAAGAAGCCATGCGAGAGATCCGCGTGCGCGAACTCCTGGGCGACCTCGGCCCGATCGCGCTCGGCGATGCCCGCGATCAGCGCCTCCTTCGACCGGAAGTAGCGGTAGAGGTTGCCCGGGCTCATGCCCGCCTCGGCGCAAATGTCCTGCATCGAGGCGCCATGGAACCCGGAGCGCACGAAGCAGCGCTGCGCCGCCGCCAAGATTTCCGCGCGGCGGTCCGACTGCAGCTGCACATTGGCGCGGCGCATGGTTAAGGCCCCCCTGAACCCCGACCGAAAATGCGACTGAAATATTGCGATGCGGTAAACGAGAGCGAACGTTCGCTCTCAATAAGAGAGAGCGCCGGCCCTGTCAATGGACTGCGCCGAAACCGCAAAAGATGCGAAATCTATTTTGACGATTTGGAAGTCCGTGACGGCTCGCTCGGCGACGTTGTGTCTATGCGGCCGCCTTGCTCCCCTCTCGCCATCTTTGAACAATTTTTCGGCGAGCAAGATCAGGCAGCTTGGCGCGTCCCCTTGTTCGTATTTGCTCAGTCACGGTCTTCAATACGTCAACCCGCGTCTCCTTCGGAATAACATGAAGAAGATAGGTGACGCGCATGAACGCCTCGGCAGGTCCAGGTTCGGTTCTATTTTTTTCGTAGTTTGCCACGGTTTGATCAGTCGTACGCATCAAAATTGCAAGTTCGCGTTGGGTAAGCCCCATTTGCTTTCGCAGAAATCGAAACTCACTGCCGGCCATCGGCTCGGGCTTTCACGCGCGTGCTGCCCGACGCTCCTGGATGAACGGCCATTCATGGCAGCTTGCCGCACATCCGCATTGTGGACGAGGTTTAATGATTCACGCCCGAAACATTGTTGAACTTTATGCGTTTTAAGATCGATAGCTTGAAATACGGATGGAGTGTAGGTCATGAAACGATCTCTGTTAACGAGCGCGGCGGCCATGATCTTGGCGGTCGCGGCGTTCACGACTGCAAACGCACAGGGTCAAGGTGTCCCGCCCGGCCATGGCGGAGGCAGCGCGTCGGCCGCTCGCGGCGCTCCTTCCGGCGGAGGCGGCGCAGCCATGCGGGGTGGTGGATTCCAGGGGGGTGGTAGATTCCAAGGTGGAGCCCAGATGGGGGGAGGAAACTTCGGCGCTTTCCGCGGCGCGCCGGGCGGCGGCTTTCGGGGCGAGTTCCGGGGCGCCCCGTTCCGCGAGCAGGGCCCGGCGATCGCCCGCCGTCACTTCCGCGGACCGATCGTGGGGTTCGGTGCGCCGTATTACTCCGATTACGGGTACTCGAACTACGACAACGGCTGCTACGAGCTGCACCGGGTCTGGACTGGGTACGGCTGGCAGTATGTCCGCGAGTGGGTCTGCGATTGATCCCATCGATCATCGTCAAGTCAAAGGACCCGCCGGGTTTCCGCCCGGCGGGTTTTCCGCGCCGACATTTTCCGTGCCGGCCCCTCGCCAGCAACGCCCCGCGGCGGTAGACTTTTCGGGCTCGTTCTGCTACACGCCGCGCTGAATGACGGTGGGTTGCGCGCCGTTTGGCCGGTTCACCGTCCTGGCAAATCAACCCGATCGATTGGAGAGGAACGACGCGTGCAGGTTCTCGTCCGGGACAATAATGTCGACCAAGCCCTCAAGGCGCTGAAGAAGAAGATGCAGCGCGAGGGCATCTTTCGCGAGATGAAGCTCCGCGGCCATTACGAGAAACCCTCCGAGAAGAAGGCGCGCGAGAAGGCGGAAGCGATCCGCCGGGCACGCAAGCTTGCCCGCAAGCGCATGCAGCGCGAGGGCCTCCTGCCGATGAAACCCAAGCCCCTGACCAACGGCCCGGCACGGGGTCCCCGCCGCGGCTGATCGGCCGGCCATCGTCGCATTGAGAGCGCGGGCCCACGTCGCCCGCGCTGTTTCATTCAAGTCGGCCGCGCATGAATTTCCTCGCGGTCTCGACCGCGCCATAGGCAGCCAGATCTTCATGCCCGCCGAAGGGGAAGCGCACGAACTGCTTGGACGACTTGACCAGGGCATAGAGCCGCTCGCCCGAGGCGATGGGAACCACGCGGTCGCGCTCGCCGTGCAGGATCAGCACCGGCGCGGTGAGCTTCTCGATGCGCAGATCCGAGCGAAACTGATCTTTCATCAGCCAGCGCACCGGCACGAATGGATAGGCCGCGGCGCCGATCTCGACCGCCGACGCGAACGGCGCTTCGAGGATGATCCTTCCGACCGGCCGCTCGGCCGCGAGCGCGACTGCGACCCCGGAGCCGAGCGACTCGCCCCACAGCACGAGCCGCTCGGCCGGATAGCGCGAGCTGGCGAAAGCATAAGCGGCGGCAGCGTCCGCAATCAGCCCCGCTTCGGTCGGCCGTCCGCTCGATCCGCCATAACCGCGATAGCTGAGCGCGACCAAACCAGAGCCGTCGGCCGCCAGCGCGCGGAAGCGGTCGACCCGATAGCGCAAGGCCCCGCCATTGCCGTGGAAATAGAGCACGACCGGCTCATCGCCGCGGGGCGCAAGATGCCAGACGATGACGCGCTCACCATCCGCAGTGTCGAGCACGATGTCTTCGGCCGCCGGCAAGCCGGCCGCGGCCGGCGAGGTATGAAGCCGCTCCGGGAAATACATCAAGGCGCGCTGCGCGACATACATCAGCCCGACCAGTCCGACATAGGACGCCAGGCCGACGATGAGGAGCCATTTCACGAACGACATGCTTCAAACGAGCGCCGCAAGATTCAGTAGCGCCGCTCTCGGCCGCGGTCCGGACGCCTTTGATTCTGCTGGGCTCGGCGCGCCCACTCGATCTTTGGATTCTCGATGCACCAGCCGCCGGGCCCGCCGGTGGCGCGGCACTGCTCGTAGGTATGGAAGTTGCAAATCGGGTCGCCACCGCTGAATATGCTCGGCTGGATGCACCAGGGCCGCGGCGCCGCGCTTGCCGGCTGCTGGCCGGCTGCCGAGGCCGCGATCAGGGTGGCAAGTCCGATGAAGACGATACGCATGGCGCTATCCTCCTGTTGTCGCCCGACTCTCCAACGATGACCGACCGGTTTTATTTCCCGTCATATCGGTGCTGTCGGACGAATTTACGACGGTCGGGATTGCTCCCGCCTCCCGCTCGAGCGCATTGACCCACCGGCGATGATGCCACAAGCTGGCCAGCAAAAGGCGGCGGCGCGAAGGATGCGAGGAGAGTGGTGGCAGGCGGCGCTTCGAAGTCCGGTCTAGTTCGCATGGCTTGCAGCGTCGCGGCCGGGCGGCTCGTGGCGCTGGCGGCGGTCGCGGCGATGGGCGGTCTTTTCGGCCTCCCGTCCGCGGCGCAGACCAGCGCCGTGGTCAAGGTCGCCTCCGCCGGCATCGTCAGCGACATCGGGTTCTTCCTCGCCCACAAGAAGGGCTATTTTCGCGCCGAAGGGCTCACGGTGGAGCTCACCCAGATCGCCAACTCCCCGCAGATGATCGGACCGCTCGGCCGCGGCCAGCTCGATGTCGGCGCCGGCACGGTGGCGGTCGGCCTCTACAACGCGGTCGAGCGCGACATCGCGCTGCGCGCTGTCGCCGACAAGGGCTCGATGCGGCCCGGCTATGGCTTCACTGGCCTGCTCGTGCGCAAGGACCTCGTCGACAGCGGGCGTTTCAAGGGCTTCAAGGACCTCAAAGGCATGAAGATCGCGGTCGGCACCTTTGGCAGCGCCAACTCGTCGGCGGTCAACGAGGCGCTCAAGCGCGGCGGCCTCACCTGGGACGACGCCACCATGGTCGAGCTCGCCTTCCCGCAGCATCTCGCCGCCCACGCCAACAAGGCGATCGACGCCAGCATGACCAACGAGCCGACCGCCACCCAGGCGGTGAAGAACGGCATCGCGGTGCGCATCGCCGGCAACGACGAAATCTACCCCAATCAGCAGACCGCGGTGGTGCTCTATTCCGAGCTGTTCATGCGCGAGCGGGCAGAGGTCGCGCTGAAATTCATGCGCGCCTACATCAAGGCGGTGCGCGAGTACAACGACGCGCTCGAAGGCGGGAAGCTTGCCGGCCCGAACGCCGAGGAGGTGATCTCGATCCTCACCGAATACACCTTCATCAAGGATCCCAAGGTGCATCGCGATGTGACGCCCGCGGCCATCGATCCTGACGGCCGCATGAGCCTCGACGGGCTGCGCAACGATCTCAAGTTTTTCAAGGAACGGCGGCTCCTGCAGGACTCGAGCATGACAGTCGAGCGCATCGTCGATACTTCGGTCGTGGACAAGGCCGTTGCCGAGCTTGGCCCCTATCGGCCGCACGGCAAGTGAGAGAAGCGAGGACGGCGCCGCGGCTCGCGCTGCGATTCAAAAACGAGGGAGCGATCGCGGCTAGTAGCGCCTCTCGCCCGGTTTGCGCCGCGACGCCTGCGGGATGCGGCCCTGTTCAAGCGCCCGCCAGGCGAGCGCCGGGTTCTCCGTGCAAGTGCCCACGTTCCCCTTGGCGCTCTCGTAACATTGTTGATAGCTCTGGTAATTACACATCAAGCCGCCGCCGCGCAGGCTGACCCGCAGGCACCAGGGGCGGATTTCGGCGCTCGCCGGCGCATCGGCCGCCACTATTGCGACCAGGCCGCCAAGGGCGATCAAGGCATGACGCATGTGAGCCTCCTGAGATTGCCACTCGAAGGCATAAACAATTGCCGAACCGGTTCTGTTTCGAAGGTGTGAAAATAAATCGGTCACCAAAGGCCGCCATGGGCCGGCACGCTGAACAAGGCGGAATTCGATCAGCTGTCGGCCTCGATCCGCCCAATGCCTGCGAAAAGGAAGCGCCGCCAGCTATCGGATTGGCACTTCCTTCCAACCACAGAGAAAGTTCCGAGCCGTGGCGATTGCAGCCATTTCAACATGACGGTCGGCCAACAGTTTCTAATCGATCACCTCCTCGGCGCGGGCCAGCAGGTCGGTCTGACACAGACTCAAAACCTAAGGCCGCCCCAAACGATTGAGGCGGCTTGAAACAATCAAGCTCCTTAGCGGGCTTTATCGTACAAAGTCACTTTTCCCCTCTGAGCCGTTGCCGTGTTTAACCCATCACCAGAGTGAACCAATGCTGCCGCAATCAGAGCAAAAATTGCCATTGCGCCAACGACCGTATTCGCTATCAGCCACCTTTGGAATGTACCACGGTCCTCGGAATTCAAACGCCGATACTCCTCCGTTATTTTCCCGCGAGTCATGTCATTCCCCTTGCTCTGACCGTTGTCATGAAAGCTTCTTCTGTCTGTTACCCGCAGTTCAAAACGCCCTGCTCGGTATCCGTTCTGCGATATTTCCGGACATCAGCCGCGAGCCATCTAGGACCTCACAAACGAGATCTTCTGGACGTGATCAGCCTGTCAGAAAGTCGGTGCATCGAAGTTATCGACGAGCAGGCCAAATCGGACGATGAGTTGGAGCAAGACGAATCCGACGCCGAAGGTGATTAGGAAGGCCGTCAATAACTGCAGGCCGAATTCGGCGCGGTTCATTACCATCGCGTTCGAGACATTTGGCATGGCTTTCAGTCCTTTTTTGTGGATCATCAAGCTGTCGAAAATGGCCTCAGATCAATCGCCGCCGGGAAAGACGAGTGACATGTCGTGGAATTTCTGCACCGGAAGGTTCTTGATATCCTGGTGTATCTGAGAGATATCCACGCTCATACTTTTGATGGAGCGCGTGTCCGCTTCAGCAGTCGGACCACCGAAGAAGGTCAGCTTCACGCCGAAGCCGACTAGGATAACTGCGACGACCGCGACAACGTGATGCACGCGCATAATAGCTCCTTCGGTTGGCAAAGTTTGCGGCCTCGAAGCGTTTCTGCCTGCTCGACCGGCGTTGGAGCCTGTCACCGTAGGTCTCAGCGTCAGCAGCGCGTTACTGCTGCGTTAAATCTTGTGGCTGTGCTGTGAAAAATGCAGAATCCGCTGCCCAGAAAGGGCGCCGATACGTGAATCGCGCAGGAGCAGGGATCAGAGACGTGCCGCTTCCGAAATTCAGGCTTTCGCTGCTGGCCCGCTTCGAACTAACCGGGCCGGGCGGACCCGTCGACCTGCCCAATAAGAAGCTTGCCGGCCTGCTGGCATACCTGGCCTGCACTGCTCCCGTGCCGCAGCCGCGAGAGAAGCTGACAACCCTGCTCTGGGGCTCACACTTCGATACCCAGGCGCGGCAGAACCTGCGCCAGGCCCTTTTCCGGCTGCGCCGGGTGCTGGGCCAAGATGCCCTGATCGGCGACGGCGAAGAAATCTCGCTCGCGCCGGGTGTAGTCGATTGCGATGCGGCACGGCTCGAGGCGCTGATCCGGGAAGGCAGCCGGGCGTCACTCGCCGAAGCGGTCGACCTTTACAAAGCGCGCCTCCTGGCCGATGTGGCCATTACGGAAGAGGCTTGGACCGATTGGGTGGCAGGCGAGCGGCGGCGGCTAGAGGGATTGGCGCTCGATGCCATGGTCAGGTCCGGGGAGATTGAATTGGCCCTGAGTCACGCGGATAAAGCGCTCGAAATGGCCCATCGTGCGCTGACGATCAATAATCTTCGCGAGGACGCCCATCGGCTGATCTTACGGGCGCTGGCCGCCGCGGGCCGCAGGGCCGAGGCGCTCAAGCACTACCAGGACCTCGTCGCGATGCTCAAGCGCGAGCTGAACACGGAGCCCGATGCGGCGACCAAGTCGCTCGTCGCCGAGCTTGGCAGCGCACAGCCCCCGACTAGATCGCCGGCTGTCGGGGAGATCGCCAAGCCCGACCATCCGTCGATTATGGTGCCGCCCTTTGCCGATACGCGGGGGAACCCCGACCGCGAGGTAATCGCCGAGAGCCCGTTAGCGGCGGGCGATGAAGCATCGGTTCGAATGAAAGTTCTTGTTGTCGACGATCACGCATTAATTCGCGACGCGGCGCACGCTGTCCTAAAACAACTGAAGCGCAAGACGGTCGTGTTCGAAGCTTCGAACAGTCGTCAGGCAATCCTAATAGTCGAGAAGCACCCTGACCTCAGCCTTATTCTTCTTGATATCAATCTACCTGATCGCGACGGCTTCTCTGTCCTCGGCGAACTGCGTGACCGCTACCCGACCATTGCGATCATCATTCTGTCGGCTTCGAATGATCAAGACGAAGTCCAACGCGCTTTCAGCCTAGGCGCTCTGGGTTTCATCCCAAAAACGACGGGACGTGAGGTCATGCTCAACGCCATTGAGTTGGTTCTCTCCGGCGGTCTTTACATTCCTTCGGAAGTTCTGGAGGCGAGTAACCGACGTCTCCTCGACTAACGAGCCAACTGTCGAAACGTAGATTTCATAGCTGTTTCGGCTCGACCGATCGACAGATTGAGGTGCTTTGCCCAATGAAACACGAGGCGCATTTTTCCCTAACTTCTTCATTTACTGCGCGATCCGCTCGATTGCTGGTTTCCACAATATCTGCTGGTCGCGAATGAACGCTATCACCTCGTTAGGCGACATCGGGCGGGCAAACGATCCACGGACGGCAAGCAGCTCCCTGACGTCGGCCATTTCGAGCGCTGCGCGCAGGGCTTCGCTCGCCTTGGCGATGATCGGCTCTGGCGTACCGTTCGGTGTCAACACTACATTCCAGCCGGTGGCGATTAGATCGGGAACCGTTTCGGCGATGGTTGGCAGGTCCGGGACACTGGGCAGACGCCGCGCCGTGCCGACGGCGAGCGGCACGAGATTGCCTGATTGAAACGCTGGCTCCAAGCCGGTGTAGCCTTCGAGCATGATTGGAATGCGACCGGCATAGACATCAGCGATCGCCTGGGTGGAGTTGCCACTGTAGGGGATCATCTGCAGTTTGATACCGGTGCGTAGTTGCAATAGCTCGCCGGCCAGATGCGTGAATCGGCCGACGCCGGTCACGGCATAGGAGAGCTCGCCGGGCTTTTTTCTTGCGAGATCGATCAACTCCTGCAGGGTCTTGACTCCGAGCTTCGGCGACACAGCGATTGCCAGCGGCTGGTCGAACGTAAAGCCGACTGGCGCGAAGTCGCGCGGCACCATCAGCGGCAGGTTTGGCGCCTTCCCCGGCACGGCGAGGAATACGGAGATAGCCGGCGCGTAGAGCGTATAACCGTCAGGCGCGGCCTGCGACGCGACCGTCGTCGATATCGAGCCGGCGGCACCGGGCAGATTCACGATCACGACCTGCTGCTTCCAGTAGCGGGTCATCCCACCGGCGATGATGCGCAGAGCGGTGTCGACGCCGCCGCCTGGCCCGGAGTCGGAAATGAGCCGTACCGAGTTATTTGGATAATCCGTTTGTGCCGACGCCGAATCCGTTGCCACCATGGCAAGCAGGAGCAGGCCCGCCATCCTGATACACTGTCGTTGCATATTTTCCTCTGTCGTGCAGGCCTGCATGCCTGCGATGATTCAGCCCAATTCCCGGCGCGTTCACTTCTTCTCGCTGATGCCAAGCTCGTTGGAAGCGGCCGCGAGCCTCGCACGGTGCTGATCGATCGACTTGGCGAACTCGTCCGGCCCGCCAGGGTTGGTGGTGTCCGTTCAGGTGCCGTATCGCCGCTGATAAGAATAGTTGGAATCGATCTGCCGAACGCGGCATCAATCCGTTCAATTGCTTCGATCCCGGTCCTTCCGTTCGCAAGATGATAATCCGAGATTATGAGATCGGGGCGTTGTTTGCGCTCGCTAAGCTGGATCAATGCGGCTTCGTCGGAAGCGGCGGTAATGACGGAGTATCCCCATTTGCCAAGCAATCCGCTCGTTCCATCCAGCACAATTGGAGCATCGTCGATAACAAGAATGACCTTGCCTTCGATCGCGAAGGCAGCGGGATGAGGTGAGCGGACGGTTTCGACGGACGTGACGCCCTCGGGGGCCATCGGAACCAGGATTGTGAATCGCGAACCTCGGCCCACAGCCGACGTTAATTCAATTTGATGGTTGAGGAGCCGGCGAAGCCTGTCGACAATGGCCAGGCCGAGTCCCAAGCCGCCGTACCGGTCTCGTTCCGGAGCGGGAAGTTGAAAGAACTCGCCGAAGATATTCTGCTTCTGATCCTCAGGAATGCC
>WNGR01005733.1_pt1 | contig 13308 bp, 11 predicted proteins | sample 5407581 | NCBI WGS metagenome assembly WNGR01 (sample SAMN13153383, study PRJNA577476) | soil metagenome | isolation source: 80 cm soil or saprolite under Garry oak tree replicate 2 | place: USA:California | collected 2016-06-15 | reverse complement strand
AAGTTACAATAGTGCTACAACTGTGCTACAATGCCACAGACCACAGAACGCGGTGGGATGCGTGCGGCGTGGGGGGACGCGAATGTACTGTACCATCATCCCTGCTACCCTAATGCCCCTGTCAGATATTTCCCGTGTGTCACGTGTATCTGCGGAATTACCCCAACTCACCGCTGCCTCTCGGTCCTCCGCGCGCTCTCAGCGTCTGCCTGCTTCCTGCCACACCTCGAGAGGGTTCTTCGTAGAGAGTACCGTCCGATACGCCGCCGACGCCGCCGCCGTGCACTTGGACGGCACCGGTGTCGCTAGCTCTGGCTCCGGCTCCGCTGTGGTTAGCCGTGGGTTCGTCCCGGCGAATTTTGGCGCGGAGCTGGTGGATGGTGTGAAGGAGCGGTCTGGGCTGGAGGTGGTGCTGGTCAGGTGCAATGTGGATGACGATGCGCTGGACGCGTTGCGGAAGCGAGCTCGGGTGGTCATTTGTGACGAACCGGAGTACCGATAAAAAAATATTTACGCAATTGGACATGGATTCCTATCACTACAAGCTGAGGTATGTGCGAGTTGTTGAGGCTACAGAAAATGTTTCGTGGTTTTTTGCAACAAGGCAGGGTAGTGTGTCTGGCCTGGACTCGAAAGTAGTGATAAGATGGGCGACGGCGTTACGACAGCTCCGCGTCGACAGGCATAAGCAGATTACTGTAAGTAACAAAATGAAATATGAAAGCCCCGCGTCAGCGCCATTGGCACGGCTGGGCCAGGAGTCGCTTAGGTCGCTGGGCAGGCGCAAAGCGCGCATCACCCCCATTCTTTGCATCAAGCAACAGGGGCATGCATGTATGCGTGCATGCAGCCAGCCGTCACCGTGGTGGAACACTGCGCACAGCTCATAGGAATAATGATCGGGCTACCTGCCTCGCCCACATACCGCCGCTGCCGTCATAACCAGCACAGCCTGGGGTGCCAACCAGACACGCATCCCGGAAATCGAGAGGACGAAAAACGAAAACGAACACACGACCCATAGAAAAGGGAAGAGAGGAAGTATCGGAGGAGAGAGGAGGAGAGAGGAGGGGTTCGGAACGTATGTGGATAGACTCGGATGCGGAAAACTGGAGTCGTGGGTTCCGTTCCCCTCTCCCTTGTGGGGCCAAGGTCGTGCGCCCTGATAGCTTTGCGGGAAACTTCCCGGCCGACGCATCGCATCGCCTCGTTCCATAGGCGGACGGGGCAGGGTCGCTGGGGCCCGCAAACGGAGACTATCCTAGGCCACCAAAATCGTAGACATCGGCATGCGGAAACGATGAGGAAATAAGTGCAAAATGTCCTTGTTGTACTAGTATTGGCAAAGCCGCCAGTAACTCCAGTGGGCGAAGTAAAGAAAGTGTAATGCGAGCTCGACCAGTGATGGTATTATTAATAATACAATGCAACAAACAGCGGGTCACAGGGACGGGTATCAAAGAGTAGGGGGTATACAATGTTCGTCCCAAAACCTCTCAGAACTCGGGGAAAAAGGTGCATTGGACTAGGAGGGATGAAGCAATAGCTCGAGGGTATAAGACCTCTTGACGATAAACTCCTCTTCCTGGCGCTGTCAGCACGACGAGTCAGCTACTAAGGTCCACGCTCCTCCAACACGAACGGACTGACCAGACGGTGTAGGCTGCCAAACTGCGCCGTCTGCTCTCTCAACTCGAACAATCCTTGTTCGGCGTACATGTCTTCATACTTCTTCCGCTGCTGGGGCGACAATCTTGCGCTGTACGTCTTGAACGTGCTCTTGGCCTCCCATAAGCGCTTGAATGCCATCTTCGCGAGGCTCTTCCTGCGAAAAGAAAGAGAAAGTCGATCAATCAGCTACCCTGACGAATATACATCCAGAAGCTGCCTATGCACTTACTGCAGTTGCTGATTCAAGTCGCCTACATTGATGGACGGGTTTTCCCCTACGCGTTTCCAGTAAATGAAGTGCCCGAAAGAGACGACAAACGAGCGTACTCAATATCTTGACCAATTTCTGAGAAATAGAAATATAAGGGGAAAAAAAGTCCAGATGAACACATGATCTATATGTTAGAAGGAACGATTGAGCACGCACCGTGGTCATACTCTTTCCCTTGTTCTGGCTGTCCTCCCACGTACTTTGCTGGTCAGAACAGGACGACACCGAGATCTGTATCGGCACTCGTCAAACCGACAAACAAAAAACGGGAAGGAATGACGTACTACGAGAGGGCCACTCGAGAAAGCATTTACGCAGGAGGAGCTCCCGCAAGGCGGGCGCGGGACGCTGGCGGGCGATGACAGCAGGGCGGCATGATCGACACAATCCACGATCTCGACCTCGACCTCGACCTCGACTTTGACCTGCATTCGCTTCTTCACCAAACGGATCTTGAAGCGCACGATGGCGAGCGTGATCGTAGCGATGAACGAGAAAGACATGTGGAAGAGCCGCGTGGTGCCGCTGACGACCCAACACCGCGTGTCGTCGTTGCTGTGATGACGGGGAAGAGGAGGCCCCTCGTAGTGTTTGACCTCCTTCTCCTGGAGAGCTAGACAAACGCGTGAAGCGAGAGATGGATGGGGACGTCGAGACAGGCGTACATTTGGCGCGCTGGGGGAGGAAGCAATGACAGGAATAGTGGTCTAAATCGAGGAGCGTGCCGGAATGGCACGCGTCCAGGATGGCCTACAAAAGGTCGTGTTCGCATGGCCTGAAAAAATGTAAATGACAATGTACTAACCGTTAGGCGGGTACCCGAGGGGAGTGGGTCAACAAGGTATTGGCGAAGTGTCTAACGAGCGCTCAGTATCGGACAGCCGACGAATGAACCCACGCGGAACTCACGTCGTCGAGGATGATCTCGTGATCGCACGTAACGATATCTACGTCCAATGTTACGGCGTCAGACTCTGGGGGGAAGCGGGAAAAGGAACGGACATTCGTCGAGGCCATCGATTTCGTTGGGGTCGATCGTCGCACGCTGTTGACCACAGTGGCCAGCATCTAGTACCGAACAGACGGTCGGAAAGGGACGGAAAAAGACGAGCAGTGCGGCAAATCCCCACAGAAAAATATGAACGCATCTCCTGGATATGCGTCGCGGACGAGATCGCGCAATTCGTGTATCTGGATCCATTTTAGGTTGTAATCGATAAGCGCGCAAGCGCAACGCCACGGCCAAGCACTGGAAAACAAAGACTCACGATGTTTTCCTTAGAGGGCCACATTGCTGTGTTCATGTTCGCTTCTTCATCCGTCATCAAACGAACATCCTCTTCCTCGTAGTCAAAGAGCTCTGGGAGTAGTCGCGTTGAGGCCCGCGAGTGGAATGGCAACCGTGGGAAACCGCACCGATCAAGGCCTTCTTCATCTCCTTCGCGTCATTGACCGGTCCCGAGAGCCGGCGATAGCCTTGCTCGTTATCACCGACAGAAGGTGCATAGTTGATCCCGATCAAGAGGGCCCTGTGTTCAGGAGGGGACGCAGTGGGTGACTGGCAATAGGTGGGGATGCGGGAGAGTGTGAAATGGGGGGACATGATGGAGGTGGAGACAACGTCCTCTCAAAGTTCTCTCGACCACGTACTGTATATACTGTATGGGGATGGGGCGATACACTCATACTGTACCTTGACTTCACGGATCCGTTCCATTACAAATACCGTAATGTAAAGCAGTAGGCCATTCGGACATTCGACCGCCGGCGCACTTGTAGAATAGACTTGGTGAGGAGGCGGTGCACCCACACCACGACGTGCCCACGTTTTAGGGTGTAGAAGAACAATCAGATGGCGAACCCCCCAGCCAGACGCCCAATTATTGTCGGAAACAGCCGTCTGGGGAGAGATACTCGGAGAACAAACCACCCAGCTCGCAGGCTCGCCAGACCGTGACAAGATCTCAGATGGGACCAGAAGAGAGGGTATGATGCCAAAGCCCGAGTACTGAGTACTGAGTATGCGCTTCGTCGGATGCAGCATCTCTCACAAGTCCACACCTAGTACTTGTAAAGTGACCGTTCGCCATTTGCCGATAATTAGCGCTCATCGCTTTTTATAACGTCAACAAGACGTCGCGTGAAAAGGTGAATGGATCGACACTGTTATCGCACTGCCCCTACAGCACTGCAATGCTAGTCGATAAGACACTGCATTCCAGAGTCGACATCCCGGATCTTATTGCAAACGTAGGCTTGGCGTGTGTGGGGCAGGTTGGTCCATCAGTCTTGTTTTTGGTGGTTTTTTCCCACGGAAAAATGCCTAAAACGGTGAAAAACGGCCAAAACAACAAAACCTAAAAACCTATGTCCATTTCTGCGAAAACCTATTCGAAATTAGTGCGGGAAAACCCCCAAAACCACTAAAACATATTGAAACCTGAAAACCTATTAATTTGCTTGCACGTCACTGTGGCTCAATCAGGCACACACCCTACTGGTGGTGTCTATCACCACAAACACTATACTTCTGACTCCTCTGAGTCCTCTCCCCACTCTAGCACAGTACTCATAGTCTCTCGTGCAGCAGTGCTGATAGAGCTTTTGCCTGAATTTGAACATATTTTCCGGATTTGGCCAAAATTTAGATTGGTTTTTGGGTTTCCGGGTTTCCCGAAACCGAAAAACCCGGAAAACCGCCAAGCAAAGGGCGACCCAACAGAGTGACTGGAAAATCATTCTGGTAGAGACTTTGAGCGAAGGACGAACGGATCTCAAGTCAAACGTCAGAGAGTGGTAGCCTTGGTAGTAGACACTACATAGAAACATGCGAAAAAAAAAAGAACAAAAAAATTAAATAAATAATAGGCAGGGCTGAAAGGTGAGTTGAGACGGTCCGGAATAATACAGAAATCGATCAACTTGAAAGAATACGTCCCACAAAACTGAAAGATAAACGGAAACAGGCATTATAAGGTCATTGTGAGTTAGCGAACGCAAGAAGGACACGAAAGGGGTGGGGCTACAATATTGAAAAATGAGATAATAAAAAACGTGCGTCATGAGCGCCAATGTGCAAATAAGAACGTGGAAAGTTGGAGGTCGTCGACAAGCGATGGGGATGTGTGGTGGTGGACAAAGAGACAACCTGCTAGTGTTGTCGATACTTAGACCCGAAAAACATCTTGCATGTTCTGAATAACAAATCATCAGGGTCGGAGCAAGACTCAAAAATGCTGATAACGCACCAAGGGCACGAGACTGCTAAGCTGTGAAAACACAAAACGTCAAATTACTTCGTACGTAAGGAGAAACGGCGCAACCCACGAGAGGCGTCTATAAATTATCCATCTCGCCGTCGAAGAACGACGACTCAGCATCCGCAGATGACGGCTTCTCCTCCACACAGTTCGGGACTGGCGCCTGTTGCTGCTGCTTCTCGTTGTCGAGAGCCCTCGCCCTCACCGCGGGGGCGCCTGTGGCGCTCGCTTCTGACCGCGCGTTCTTCTTGAGCTTGGTCTTCTCGCTTCGCGTCCACTGGTGCAACTGGCGTGACGTCGCGTGGAGCTTATAACTACAAAATTAAGTTGCGCACGCTTACGCGCTTGTCAACATGAAACAGCAAACAAACATAAAATCATCTGGAGGGAGGGCACTCACCATCTGGAGGGAGGGCACTCACTTGATGTGCGTCATGAGTTCCTTGTACGAAGGGCGCTTGTTCTGTTCTAAAGAGATGACGTCTAATTGTAAGTGATTGGATAGGCCACCCCCAAAGACTGTGTGTACTCACCGAGGAAACTACACACGATCCGCGTCAAGGAACTATCGTACGCCTCCCACGTCCGCTGATAGTCTGAGCACGCCGCGAGCGAGACCACCATCGCTATCTGTGCCTCCGAGTCCGCACGGCACCAGCCGTTGCACGGGAAGCGCGACACTGGGGACGTGCACAATCGCGGCGAAGAGGGCAGGTCGTGCTCGCGCAAATGGCGTGCACCGACCTCGATCGGTGCGGGCGCGACGCGCCGGTCGATGGACAGCGGGACACTGACAAAGATGGGTAGCACGGAGAGCACGTTGGTGGGCGGCGCACTTGGCTTGCCACACGCGAGGGTGTTCGCGATAGCCGACTGCGGGGGTTGCTGCTGCTGCTGCCGCTTGTGAGAAAAGGGGGTCCGGGATGACTATCACGGAAAGGGAAAAAGGCCGCGTCAGGACGTGGAGGGTCTCCGTAAAGAAACGTAACGTTACATGCTGCGTTCCTGCGCACTGGGGATGGGGGAAGTTTGATGACGATGAGTCGTGAGACTGGGAGAGGTAAAATGGTAAAAAGCACTTGTCATGTTCTGCCGCGAATTTGTGCGACGTTTATCCTTTGAGCGCCAAGGTACGTACGGAGAGTTGCAGTGGTAATGGGGGAGATCTAGAAGGGTCCCAGAATGGCACGTGTCCAGCAACGCCTTGCATAGCGGGTTTAACGAATCAGGCCTGGAAATCGGGGCGATATGGTGTAAACGACGCAAAGGAGCGAACATCCCGTAGGTAGAGGCTTCACAAGGATATCGTTAAGTTCCTACGGTGAGAGCGGGCACGTTGCGTTAGCACGCATCAGAGGGCGGGAATCAGAGAAACACGCAGGCGCACATTATCGACAATGTCGTCATCGATCGTGATGAGGTCTGTAGAGAGGGGGAAAGGCAGGCGTGCGTGGTCATACACTATCGCGAGGGGAGGAGAAGGAGGGGACTTACACTCGTCTTGGAAGTCTTCCTCATTGAGGTCCTTCGAAAGCTGCTGGTTGGAGTGTCCCGAGTCTGGTGGATGGGCCGGACGCACAGGTTCAGAGCGTGATAGGGCGTAGAAGCTGTGATGAACGAGGAGAGCACGTACAGAGGAACGTGAAGCGGTCACCAGACGCGGCGTCGGCGACTAGATGCCGCAGCTCGCGCAGCTACAGATCCCGAAGCCCCACGCCCAAGAAGTCAGCCGAGCGAACGCAGAAAACAGAGACGTAAGAACGGAGGAAACTGACGATGTTCTTACGGGTCGGCTGGAGGTGGGCAGGCAGCGCCGGGTCGTCCTTGAGCACCACGACGTCCTCCGCGGGTACCCATACGTGCCTGTGTCTGTGTCAGCGGATAGATATAGCGGAAACAATAATGAGACAATAAAAAAGAGAGACAATAAAACAAATGGGAAAAGGGGAATAAGAAAAAAGGGAGGGCGGGTGTCGGGATAGGACTAAGTAAGGGATGGGTACCGACGTGCATGATTGTCATGTTCGGAAGAGCAGCTCTAAGACAAGCTTACTAGGATCAGGGATGCACAACCACATCATGATCAATACATACACCGAGGGCGAGGCGATGTGCCACAGAGAAGGAAGTTCTACGACCCCCAGTATGACGATGTAACAGTTGTCAAATCAGGTAATATTTTTTACTGTATTATGCGATGGTCTCGTGGCCCGGTTCGTGGCTCATCGGTTCACCTTCGACTTGCTCACGTACTCTTGCTAGTCTGCTATCCTCACTAACAAACCTCCCATCTCCAGCACCATGTCTTCATCTTCCCAAACACCTGCGTCCTTTTCGCAATTCAAACCAATTCTTGATGCCGCCTTGAGCGAGTACAAGAAAAAGACCGGGAAAGACCTATTAGACAACTGGCTCACCAAGGAACTGCAAAGCTGCGAGTCCGTCGAGGCCGTCCTAGACATAATTCAACATCAAGCCGAGGCATTTGATAAGTTTAGGGGTGGCGATAAGAAGTTAATGAAATGGATCGGTTCATCGGTGCACGTCCTTTACACAATTTCTGCGACTCTTGGCGAAGGTATTGGCATGGTGCGTATCAGGAAAACACATCGTGATGACCTGAGGTGCATTGTAACATCGGTGTACAGGCGCTTCCTTCTGCGAAAGCCGTCTTTGCCGGAATTGGTGTCCTCCTCGCTGTTTGTTCATCTGTGTACCTTTTTGTTGACCCTTTTAATGCTGATATTTTACAGGCAGCAAAGGATGTCTGGGCGAGCCACGATTTGCTCGTCGACCTCTTTGAGCGCATTCAATTCTTCCTCAAGCGCCTCGGGGTTTATACTCGGTTTTCACCCACCAAGGATATGGTAGAGGTACTAGCGAAAATCATGGCCGAGATAATCTCTATACTCTCCATCGCGATGAAAGAGATGCAACAAAGTCGAACAAGTAAGTTATTTCTGCGAGATATACCTAATTAGCATTTGACCGCTCGTATTTTAATCAGAAACATATCTCAAGAGGTTAGTGGGAAGGACCGATATCGATGATGCCCTAAAGAGGTTGGATTGCCTGACACAGGAGGAGGTTCGAATGGTGATAGCTCAGGTTCTGAAGGCCATTAATGGGTTCAAAGATGGTGCGCAACCCTACTAACCAGCACCCACTCCTTGCTGGACTTTTGTCCTACTAGATGCCAAGAAAGCCAACGAGGCTGTGCAACAGATAGCGAACAACGTGGGTAAAATAAAGGACAACCTGGACGAAATTAAGTGTTCGTGATCTGCTCCCTCCATTGCCTCCGTTGTGGAGACTGAAACATCGCCGCAGGGAACCAGATAGAACAGGACGTTCGAAAATGGTTTTCCCCACCGGACCCGTCCGTAAATTACAACATCGCGCGCGAGGCTTACCTAGAGGGAACTGCCGCGTGGTTCTTTCAAGGTAGCATATTCAAGGAGTGGGAATTAGTCGGTTCCCTCCTTTGGATACATGGAAAACGTACGTTCCTCCTATCTTACGCTGCACAACTCCTGATGGTCTCTCCGCTTCCGTAGCGGGCTCGGGAAAAAGCGTCCTTTGGTTCGTCATTTCCCTACTCATCCCCAACCACGGGAACTCATTTTGACTAAAGCTCTGCGATCATCAAACACGTTATATCGTTACGCGATGCCGGACATATCTCCTTAGCGTATTTCTTCTTTGACTTTCGAGACAAGGAAAAAAAACAAAACGTTCGCAACCTTCTCACCTCTCTTCTCATTCAACTTTCTGCCCACTTGAACCCTTGCTGCAAGATAATTTCCCGTATTTATTCGACACACGTGAAGGGCACGCAACAACCTAGCATTGGGGTCTTGACGAATTGTCTTCTAGAGATGCTCTTTGTCGCCGCACAAAAACCAATCTACATCATCGTTGACGCACTCGATGAGTGTCCCAACATCTCTGGGTGGCCAACCCCTCGAGCAGAACTCCTTAAGCTTCTGAAAAGCCTTGTCGATCTGTGCATTCCGAGCTTGCATATATGTGTTACTAGCCGCCCGGAGATTGACATCAAATTTGTTCTCGAGCCACTTGCCTATGATGCTGTTTCACTTCATGATGACAGTGGGCAAAAGAAGGACATTTCCCACTACGTTCACACCGCTGTTTACTCGGACGGGATGATGGCGAGATGGCGAGATGACGATAAGGAGCTGGTTGTCAAGGTGCTGTCTGACAAAGCGGACGGAATGTAAGGGCCCCATCCTCGGCCATAGATCTTCTTATCATATATCGTACAGGTTCCGTTGGGTATTCTGTCAGCTGGAGGTGCTGCAGCATTGTCTCACATCAAGTATTCGTCAGACCCTTGACCAGTTACCCGAAACGTTGGACGAGACCTATGCGCGCGTACTCAGTCAAATACCCCAGGTGAACCGAGTACCGGCTCATCGTATGCTACAGTGCCTCATGGTAGCCGTCCGTCCCCTTCGTGTCGAAGAGTTCGCAGAACTGCTTGCATTCGAGTTCGGTACAGCCCAGGGAGCGGTTCCAAAATACCGTGCGGATTGGAGGCCGAATGACCAAGTACAGGCCGTGCTGTCCACATGCTCAAGTCTGATCACAATCGTCGACGACCACGGTCCTCAGGTCGTCCAGTTTTCGCACTTCTCCGTGAAAGAGTTCTTGATGTCGGATCGCCTCACATCCTCACTCGGAGACTTCTCTCAATATCGGATCCTACCCGGAGCCGCCCACACGATCCTCGCTCAGGCCTGTCTCGGATTTCTTCTTCATTCGAATGACCACGTCGACGAAAAGAGCGTCAAGGGCTTCCCTCTGGCAGAATATGCGGCTAAACACTGGGTTGCGCATGCCCAATTCGAGGACGTCGCATCACGTGTGAAGGACGGAATGGAGTCTCTCTTCGACTGCGACCAACCTCATTTCGCGGCATGGGTTGGAAGATACAACATAGACCATGTGCCCTTTCCGGTGTCGCCGTCAAAGATACCTACACCCTTGTACTATTCCTCGCTTTGTGGATTCCGCGACTTGGTTGAACACCTTGCCATCAAACATCCGCATCACGTAAATGCCATTGGTGGCGGGTATAAGTTTCCGCTGCGTGTAGCAATAGTTGGGAAGAAGAACATCAGGGTTGCGGAGATACTACTTCAGCTCGGTGCGAATCCCGATATCCGGGGAATGGGAAAACAGGCACCACTTCACGAAGCAATCAGAGACATCAGCATGGTGCAGATCCTACTCAAGCATGGCGCCGACGTAAATTGTCGGCAAGATGATCTCCGTACCCCACTACATCTGGTGGCATGGTACGGGGAGCTCGAGGTAGCTCGGGTGCTACTTGAGCACAAGGCAGACGTCGATTCTCGGGACAACATGGGCAAGGCTCCGTTGCACCTACTGTTTGAACATACTGTTCGCTGCTATGGCAATATTCCCGACCTTGCGCAGTTATTACTGGAGCATGGCGCGGATGTAAATTGTCAGCAAAATGATCTCTGTACTCCACTCCATCTGGCGGCACGGTACGGAGAGCTCAAGGTAGTTCGGGTGCTACTTGAACACAAGGCAGACGTCGATTCTCGGGACAACATGGGCAAGGCTCCGTTACACCTACTGTTTGAACACGCTGTTCGCCGCTATGGCAATATTCCCGACTTTGCGCGGTTATTACTGGAGCATGGCGCGGATGTAAATTGTCAACAAGATGATCTCTGTACTCCACTTCATCTGGCGGCACGGTACGGAGAGCTCAAGGTAGCTCAGGTGCTACTTGAGCACGGGGCAGACGTCGATTCTCGGGACAACATGGGCAAGACTCCGTTGCACCTACTGTTTAAATCCAGTGTTCGCGACTATGACGATATTCCCTACTATGACGATATTCCCGACTATGACAATATTCCCGACTTTGCACGGTTATTACTGGAGCATGGCACGGACGTGAACATACGGGACGAGGACGGCAATACTCTGTTACACCTGGTAATGAACTTGTGGATGTACAAGTTCGCGAGGATTCTTCTTGAGCTTGGCGCAGATGTAAGCGTAGAGAACAACATGGGAAAGACCCCATTGCACCTACTGTTTGAAGACGATGACCCCGGCGATGACGATATTCCTAACTTTGCACGGTTATCACTAGAGCATGGCGCGGACGTGAACTTACGGACAACGAACGAGTGGACCCTGTTACATGTGGCAGTTTTCAGGGGGTGGCTCGAGACCGCAAGGATGCTTCTCGACCATGGTGCAAACGTGAACGCGGAGAATGAGCAGGGTCAGACGCCGTTGCACCTAGTGTCACGAGGACATTATTACTCCCAAGAACACGGTGTCGGTCTTGCACGGATGTTACTGGAGCGTGGCGTAGACGTCAATGCCCCGGACAAGGACCACGACACAGCATTGCATTCTGCCTCTGATTTTGGGAGGATCGAGATCGCAAGGGTGCTGCTCGACCATGGCGCAAACGTGAACATGGAGAACGAGCGGGGCGAAACACCGTTGCACATAGTATCACGAGGCAAATATGACTCCCAAGAACATGGTGTCGGTATTGCACGGCTACTGCTGGAGCGCGGCGTGGATGTCAATGCACAAAATAAGGACTACAACACTGCGTTACATTCGGCAGCTTTCAGGGGGAGGCTCGAGATCGTACAAGTACTTCTTGACCAGGGTGCAAACGCGAATACAGAGAACGACCGGTGCGACGCTCCATTGATCCATGGGCTTCGAGGTGAATATTACTCCCAAGAGCATACTCTTTGTGTTACTCACATATTTCTAGTGCACGGTGTGGACACGAATGCCCAAAATAAGCAGTATAATACCGCATTACATTTTGCGTGCTACTTTGGGAAGATCGAGATCACACAGATACTTCTCGACCATGGTACAAACGCGAACCTGGAGAACGAGCAGGGTGAGACGCCGTTGCACCTAGTGTCACGAGGGGAATATGACTCCCAAGAACATGGTGTCGGTACTGCACGGCTACTTCTGGAGCGCGGCGTGGATGTCAACGCACGGAAGAAGAACAAGGCCACCCCGTTACATTCGGCAGCTTTCAAGGGGAGGCTCGAGATCGCAAGGGTGCTTCTCGACCACGGTGCAAACGTGAACGCGGAGAACGAGCGGGGCGAAACGCCGTTGCACGCAGTGTCACAAGGCGAATATGACTCCCAAGAACATGGTGTCGGTATTGCACGGCTACTGCTGGAGCGCGGTGTGGATGTCAACGCACAAAGCAAGGACTACGATACCGCGTTACATTCGGCAGCTTTCAGGGGGAGGCTCGAAATCGTACAGGTGCTTCTTGACCACGGTGCCGCAATGCCCCATTGATCCATGGGCTTTGAGGTGAAATATTGTTCCCAAGGACATACTCTTCGTAGTAACTTGGCGGATTTTGATCCACCGGAGGCGAACGCGGGCACGCCTGCGGGCGGCGACCGCTAAGTCTCGTTTTTCAGTTTCGGTTAGGTAAAGGCCTCTGGGATTCAGTACGGCCTTTCACATGCTTCTATGTTGCTTTTGTTTTATTACTATGTGCGCGTGTGTTCACGCTACGCCGTTATGTGTGTGTACACTCTTCAGGTTTCGAGAACCCGGAAACCGGTCAAAAATAGTTTTTAATAGTTTTTCTCAAGGGGGGTCAAACTTTTTAAAAATTGCACGGGGTCGGTAAATTTTTTTAAGGGATTTAGACTTACCCCCCCCCCAACCGCCTAAAAAGGGAAATTAGGTACCAAAAAAGGAAATCAAGCTGAGTCAGCCGTGTCGGTGTGGTCAGAACAGGTGAGGTGGGGAGTGGAGTGATGAGCTGCAAGTCGGAATGGCTGGAGGCAGGGTGTGACACTCAGCATGGGCAAGAAAGGAGGGGGTGTGAAGCAGCAAACGCGGTCTTGCAGGCCTCCGCACGGCGTGAGGTGTCATATATAGAGCCGGCGTCATTGCCGGTGCGTCTGGGTCGAGTTTCATAGGCCGCGCACAAGTGCGGTGAGCTCAGGAAAGGAAACAGTGGGCTACATGGAACCCTGCTGGGTTGGTAGTCGAAGGTGGTCGGAAGCAGTCGCGCATGCTTCCGCA
>WNGR01007323.1_pt1 | contig 13313 bp, 19 predicted proteins | sample 5407581 | NCBI WGS metagenome assembly WNGR01 (sample SAMN13153383, study PRJNA577476) | soil metagenome | isolation source: 80 cm soil or saprolite under Garry oak tree replicate 2 | place: USA:California | collected 2016-06-15 | reverse complement strand
AACGCGAGCGAGAAGTGTTGGAGTATTTGCTGCAAGGCATGAATAGCAAGGCGATTGCGAATCGGATGAACATCAGCCCCAGCACAGTAAAGGCCTTTCTGCGACTGATCATGATCAAGACGGGAGTGTCCTCCCGCTCGGCAGTTGTGAGTAAGGTTATCATGACCCAACGATCTTCCGTCTCTCTCCCTCCTCCACAGCTGGTCCCCGCAGGTAACTCCATCCAAAAATAATTGGCCCGGCGTTTAAGCGAGGGATTATCCGCAAAATGAAGCGCGGAGGGCCCGGTGGGCTCGGAGAGCTTCCGCCAAATGGACGATAGAAAATCGGACTGCAATTCCCGCCTGGGCACCTAGCCTACTTTTCCTTCTTGGAAACGAGACGGACTAGCCCGATGCGCCCGAGTCCTCCGGCCTAGTCCAATGGACTAATTTCGAATGGCTAAATCTTGTGTACGCGGGACTTCGCCCCGCGTCAATTGCGAGCAAGGGCTGGATTGTGCGCTACTCCGGCGTTCTGTAGTTTGCCGGCACGAGGCTCAGAAAGGAGAAATAACACCTGAGGATTCTGCGCTCGATCGACCGGCTTAGGAAGCCACCAGCGATGGAGGATTTGTATGTTGCCAAGCGACAAGGTTTCCGCGGGCTTCACTGTTCCGCTGGCGAAACACGAGGTAAGCAAGGAACAAACTCAAAAGAGGAGGAGCGTATGCATTGGAAACATTACCGGCCTGCCATGATAGCAAGCGCCCTGCTGCTGGCGTGCTTGTTGTCATTGCCTACGGTCGGCAGAGCTCAAACTGTTAGCGGGCAAGGCACTGCAGTGCAAGCGAGCGTTTCCAGCGTTCTAGGAACGGTGACAACCGTGCTCGCCGACACTGGGGTCATCGGGGCCACGAATGTGGAACAGGAATGTGGAACAGGACGTGGGTCAGGATACGGGGAGCGTCGCGTCTTTGCTCAATGCGGATGTCCTTAGCTCAAGCACATACAGTTATGCTGACGAAGTTGACTCCCTATCCTCGCTCGGGGATCTGAACATGGCTGTCGCCGGGGTCAGCATTACCGCTGACTCGGTTGTGGCAAAGGCGTCACAGGTATTGGGCGCCGCAGGCACGGGCAGCGCTCTTGTCGACAACCTGGCAATAAACGGGGTTCCAATCTTCGTGACCGGGGACCCGAATCAGATCGTCGCGATTCCGGGCGGTCAGATGGTTATCAACGAGCAGACCATTTCTTCGACCGGAAGCGCTCTGGTGAATGCGCTTCACGTTACTGTCAACGGTGTCGTGGATATGGTGATCGCTTCAGCGACAGCGGGTATTTCTTAGCGCCACGTAAAGTGGCCTCAATGCAAAGGGAGGAAGAGCAATGAATGAGAGAGCAAAGCGAATATCTAGGCTAATATCCGCGCTCGTCACCGGAGGACTCGTGCTGGCGATTCTGGTCGTGTTCAGGAGCGTCCCAGCAAGGGCCTGGAACACCACTGGAGGAGAGGTTCCGAGCCCGTGCGACTTCACGACCGGCGGAGGATGGATCCAAATCGCGGCGGGGACGGCCTTCAACTTGGCCGGTTTGCCCGAGTCCGGCCAGAAGGCGAACTTCGGCTTGGTGGGCGGGTGCAAGAATGGCGGCTTCTTCGGTCACGTCAATTACGTGGACCACAATAACGGACTTCACGTCAGCAGCGATAGCATCACGGGTTATGTTAACCCTTGCCCGGGGTGCAGTCCCCCTTCGGCTAACAACGCGCGTGACATCTGTGGCACGGCCGACGTGACCGACCCATCTTCAGGTCAAAACTTCGGGACCTTTCTCTTTCGAGTGAGGACGATTGACGCCGAGCAGCAATCGTCCCCGCCGCCCAAGGACAAGTTTGGGATCGAGTTACGAACCCTCGACGACTCCTCTACCGTCTACATTGTACCGACGCGCTGTTTGGCTAGCGACAGCCCAACGGGTGACGTCACCACCTGCAGCAGCGTGAACCCTGGGGGCGGCGACATCGAACTCCACAAGCCCAACCCCTCCACCTTTACAAACATTGGGGCTAGCTGCCCCACTGACGATGGACTGGGATACTGATCCGCCTGAAGCACATAGATCACGGCAATGGTTTCAACTTGCACTGGAACCAGCATCAGGGCGTGCCCCCCCCGACGGGGACGCGCTCCCCGACTCGAAGACGGGCCCGCGTGATCGTTTTTCCGCATTTTAAGCGCGAGGGGCGCACGGTAGCTGCGCCCCGCCCGGCTGCCTGGCGTAGGGGGCCACTTTCCTTTACGCGGTTGGATGCTCTGCTTTCAGCGCGAGCATTTTGCGTATTCTCAATGCGGGCGCGCTAACGCCCTGCGAATTATCCGCTACCCCCTGCTTTCCTTGACACCCTCTCGCGGCTGCCAGTAGACTCAAAACGCGCACATTTTTCGGCGGAGTTTCAGCGAGAATGCTGCTGTCACGCGATTTCGTAGGTTATATGGCGAACGAGGTGGTCAAGCGCCTGCTTGCCAACAAAATGATCGAGGCCGGCAAGCCCGCTGTTCTTGCCGAGCGCATCCGTCTCAAGATGGCCGAGGAAATTGGCCTGGAAGATCGCCTGAACGAGGAAGTCCGCGAAATCCTCAGCCAGCATGCCGAGGAGATGCGCCGCACAGGAGCCTCCTATCAGGAGATGTACAAAAAAGTGAAGGGGGAGCTGGCGCGGCAGCGCAAACTGATTCTGCGCTGAGCGCGATCCGCGCGAAAGCAGCGCGCGCCGTCAGGAGCCTTCGCGCAACGTTATGCGATTAAGCCGCGAAAAAACGGTACGGCTGTCCCACCTCATTACCGACGTCCTCGTGGCCGGCGAAGACGTCGAATTTATCGAAGACCGCGCCACCATTCGCCAGAACGTCGTGGAAATTTTGCTCAGCCTGCTCAAAGAAGAAGAGCAAGTTGACGCCCAGGTCCGCCAGAAGATCGGTTCTCAAAAGAAAGAGATTCTCGAGGGCAGCGAGGAATGGGACGTTCTTTATCGCAAGTATTACTCGGAAGAGATGCGCAGGATGGGCATCGGGCATCAGCCTAGCGCGACCAGCAGCGGTTGAGCCGCACATCAGCTTCCCGGATGCTCCCCTGTTTGCAAGCTTCTGCGGCAAACAAAAACAGCGCCCGCCTGAAATCAGCAGCGCCGAGACATCTAGTGCCGTTCCAACTTGTCTCGCCAAAGAATGCCTGTCCGCGACCTTGGACCGAACGAAACTTGTATCCCGACCGGTCCCCGTTCGGGGACAGGTTCGGTTTCGTTCGGCCTTTGTTGAACTTTTGCGTCATCAGGGCGAAGCACTTGGCCCAAATAGTTGGAACGGCACTAGAAGATGGCGCTCGGCGCGTTGAAGTCCGTCTTTTTCGCTTTAATTCCGAAGCTTACGGATTGTTCTGGCTGTTGGGATCGTCCTCGGGACGCCTCTTCAGCGTCGGCCGATCCGGATCGTCCGATGGACTATCGCCGCCTTGCGCGCCGGGCTGTTGCTGCCCACCCTGACCGGCTTGCGGTTGCTGCCGCTCGGTGCGCGTGCGCAGCGTAGGCTTGTCTTTGTTGGTCTTACTTTCTTGCAGCTTATTGCGGTTCTCGATGCCCCGCAGCCGCGCCTTCACGGTGTCGAATTCCGAAGTAGTCACGATGTACTGCTCTCGCGCGGGCAATACGTTGCCAATTTCCTTCTGAATGGATACGACGCGCTCCGGCGTCGGCGGATGCGTCGAGAAAAACTTCGGCACCGTTCCTGGCTGCCGCTTCTCCTCGGCCTCCACCTTCTCGAAGAACGTCACGAACGCATTCGGGTCATACCCCGCCGCATACATATATTGCAAGCCGAGGTAGTCGGCCTCGAATTCGGCATCGCGCGAAAATTTCAAGAAGGACATGGGAATGGCGAAGTTCAGTCCCTCATAAAGTCCATAGCCCGCCCAGCCCCCCGGGCCGAGCAGGATCAGCGGAATCGTGGCCATCTGCGCCAGTTCGCCCTTGGTGGCGTTCTTGGTGCCGTGCCGCGCGGCTACGTGCGCGATCTCATGAGCCATCACGCCCGCGAGTTCCGCCTCGGAATCGGCGCGCAGGATCAGCCCGCTATGCACGTAGAAAAATCCGCCCGGCAGCGCAAACGCGTTTACCGCGTCGGAGTCAATCACTTTGATCGTGAACGGAACCTTTGCATCCGAGTTGCGCACCAGGTTCTGCCCCACGCGGTTCACGTATTCCGTGACGACGGGATCATCGATCAGCTTCGACGACCGCTCCACTTCCTGCGCCAGGCTCTTACCGAGTGCCATTTCGCGCTCGAGGGAATAGAAGTTGACACCTCTGCCGACTCCACGATTCCCGATGGCCTCCACGTCCGCTTTCGAGCCCGGCTTGACGTCAGGCTTGTCCTTTTGCGGAATGGGAGTTTCGTCTTTTGAATCTTTCGCTTGAGACTGCTGTTTGTCGCTTTCTGTCGATTTCGGCTTCTTTGTTTCCTTGTCTTTATCTTTATTCTTCGCCTTCTTCTGCGACGCTTGCGAATCGGTCTGTTGCGAATCGCCCGGCGAGGCCTGCGGCTGCTGCGGCCCGGAATCCTGCGTCGGCCCGGCGGTTGGTGCAGTTTGAGGCGTGGGATTGGCCGACGGTGGCGCCGGCTGCGAGGGTGCCTGCGGCGCCGCCAAAATAGGAAAGGCCAGCGCCACTGACAACGCCAGCCCCAAAAGGCCTCGGCTCAATAAGCCGCTAGGAATCACTAAACGCGACTGTGTCATGGTTTGCTCCGGCCGCTGCTGCTCCAGGCAATTATACATCCACGCGTGCGCCGCGGGTAGCGCAAGCTACCATTTCCGCCTTGGACGCTCAACGCTTGAAGATAGATTCCTTCTTTTTGATGGCCTCAGGTCACCCCGGGTTTCCCGCCTTTTTCCATGAAGTACAAGAATTTATGATCCGCCCCTGAAAGCATTTAGGCGCCCGGCCCATGGGTAGACGTGGCCGTTTAGCCCTCGCCTGCCGCGCCAAAACCCCTGTTTTCCAGCCTCCCGTTCGTGTGCGTCCCGCCTGTAACAACCTGTACCTTCGTTCAGTTGACACTGGACGCCCCTTCCCCCAAGATTCAGTTCGAAACACACGGCCAAAATGTCAGTTTCCAAAATACAGGTTGGTCAGGTGTGGAAAAAGGCAGGAAGCGAGGAGAGTTTCCTCGTGACCCGCCTGTATAGCGAGGCCCTCGCTACCTTCGCCGTCCTTCGTCCCGCCGGCAAGGAAACCGCCGCGCTGCTTCGCGTCAAGGTGATACGAAAAGGCGCTGCCCAGGCCCTCCCCGGCTTCTCTATGGCCCAGGATTCCGACGAATTCTAAATCGACCGCACCGGCAATTCCACCACGTCTTCCACTTGCATCACTTCTTTAACCAAAAAAGGCTCGGCGTGCTCTACTCCGACGAGTTCGCCGTAAAATCGCGCTACAAGATGCACTTCGTGCACCAGCCGGTCGAGCGGTAGATAGACCTTCGAGCGCCGCTCGCGTCCCTTCGGCTGGAACTGCGATCGGTAGGCGAGGATTGCCTTGGTGCGCCGTGAAAACTCGCGCGATATATCCACCACAAACGAAGGGCGCACGCTGCGATCATAGGTCGTCGAATACAGCACCTTGAACGGCCGGTACGCCTCGCCCTCTAATTCCAGCCGCTTCAGTCCGGCCAGAAAGCAGCCCTCATAGCCCAGCCGGGATGCCGTGTAATGGTCGGGATGCCGCCCCTCCCAGTACGGCAAGATCACGGTTCGCGGCCGCAACGCCCGGATTCGCCGCGCCATGGCCAGCTTGTATTCCATGCGCATCTCCAGGTGCGCATCGGGAAGGCCCAGGTTCTCGCGATGGGCCACGCCCAGGATGCGCGCCGCGGCCGCAGCCTCCTTCCGGCGCCTCTCCACCGAGCCGCGTGTGCCCATCTCTCCTCCGGTCAAATCCAGGATTCCCACGGCATAGCCGCGGCGGACCATCTTGATCAACGTTCCGCCGCAGGTGAGTTCCACGTCATCGGGATGTGCGGCTATCGCCAACAGATCCAATTTCATTGCGCCTCCTGAATTTAGGCGGCCGATTGTAGCGCATGCCCCAGGCACCGGCGCCTTATGCGAACAGCTCCCGACCCCGTGGGTTCCTCGACTCTGTGTTAGATTGCTGCCTCGGCGTGAACCTCCAGGGACAAGTCGCTTTAGTTACCGGCGCAGGGCGCCGCATCGGACGCGCCATCGCTCTGCGGCTGGCGGCCGAGGGCGCTCGAATGGTCGTGCACTATCGCAATGCGCCATCCGAAGCCGAAGCCGTTGCCGCGGAAATCGTCCGCGCCGGCGGTGAAGCCCTTTGCATGCGAGCCGAACTCACCCGCGTCGCCGAAATCGACCGCCTTTTCGAGCAGATCGAACAGCGCTTCGGGCGACTCGACATTCTGGTGAACAACGCGGCAATCTTTTCCCCAACTCCCGTCGGCCGGACGCAGGAAGCACAATGGGATGCGATCCTCGACACTAACCTCAAAGCGCAGTTCTTTGCTGCACAACGTGCCGCGCCCCTCCTCGTTCAAACCGGACGCGGCCGAATCATCAATTTCGCTTCGCTTGGTGGCCTCCAGGCGTGGCCCAAGTACACCGCCTACAGTGTTTCGAAAGCGGGCGTGATCATGCTCACGCGCTGCCTGGCCCGCGCTCTTGCGCCAGCCGTCACCGTAAACGCCATCGCTCCCGGAACCATCTCGTTCCCCGAAGACGCGCCCGAGATTGCCGAACGCGCCATCCGCGGCGCACCCTTGCGCCGCACCGGCTCTGCCGAAGATATTGCCAGTGCCGTCGTCTACTTAATCGGCGCGGGATTCGTCACCGGCCAAGTCCTGGTTGTCGATGGCGGCTCGTCAATCCCGTCCTAGACGGGCGCCTTGAAAGCCCTCGGTATTAGTCAAATTTTCTCCGCGCACGAGCCGCGAAATCACCTGCCGGTCCGCGGGCAAAAAGTCGTAGCGCGGCAATTCCGTCCTCGGCGCCCATATAATTCGTTGGAACGCGAGGTTTCGCGGCGGGTCCTTGAGTGCGGCAGAGAGAAAGGAGATCTGCACGGCCTCGCTCATCTCCGCATAGCGATGTCGCACCATCTGTACCAAATCGCCGATATTCGGGGCGGCGCCCAGCTCCTCGCGTAACTCGCGCTCGAGCGCCTGGCGCGGCGTCTCGCTCGGACGCATCTTCCCACCGGGAAACTCCCACTTGCCACCAAGGATTCTGCCCGCCTGCCGCTGGCAGATCAGCACTCGGCCGTTCTGCTCAATGATCCCCGCTACCACGCGTATCATCGCGGTGACACTACCATAGCTGCGAATGGAAGGCACTTTGGTACAATGAGGCCGGAATGTGCTGCCGCTGCGTTCCGGCTGATGCGCTTGCGGTCCCGCTGACTCCGCAAGGGCATTCCTGTTTTTGGGTTCCTTCCCTGGCTTATCTGTCTTCACACCCGATCGTGAATCCGCAACGAACGGTCGCCAGCATGATGCGTCTGGTTCTCTTGATTCTGGCGCTGCTATTCGCTTTTGGCGCCGGCGCGAGCGCACAGACGAGCCGCGCCTCAGATTCGGCGGCGCGGCCGCGGGTCGTCGAATTGAGGATCGGCGATGAAATCGAGCCGATCATGGCCGAATACATCGATGGCGGCATCAGCGATGCGGCTAAGCAGCATGCCAGCTTGATCTTGATCACCATGGATACGCCCGGGGGCCTGGGAACCTCCATGGAAGATATCATCCAGCACATCCTCTCTTCGCCCGTGCCCGTGGTGGTGTACGTCTCTCCGGTCGGCGCGCGCGGTGCGTCTGCCGGATTTTTTATTCTTCTCTCCGCCGATGTGGCCGCCATGGCTCCCGGGACGCACGCCGGGGCGGCCTCGCCCTTGATCGCTGTGGGCGGCGTTCCCTTGAACGTAGACGAGACGCTGAAGAAAAAAATTCTGAACGATGCCACGGCCTTCCTGCGCAGCTATGCCGGGAAGCGGGGGCGCAACGTGCAGATTGCGGAGACGGCGGTTACCGATGGCAAGGCTTTCACGGAAACCGAAGCGCTCAGCGACAAGCTCGTGGATCTTGTCGCCAACTCGCCGGAGGATTTGTTCTCCAAGCTCAACGGGCAGACGATCAAGCGATTTGACGGCTCGGAAACGCGCCTCAGCCTGGACAATCCCGAAATCGTAACCATGCAAATGTCCGCCCGGCAGCGCTTTCTGGCGCGCATCGTGCAGCCCGACGTCTTTTTCATTCTGCTGATCGCCGGCGTGCTCGGCCTGTACGTCGAATTCACGCATCCGGGCATGATCGCCCCGGGAGTGATCGGCGCAATCGCACTGGTTTTGGCGCTGTTCGCGATGCACATTCTTCCGGTAAACTTTGCGGGCCTGCTTTTGATCATCGTGGCGCTGGGCTTGTTTATTTTGGAGGCGAAGTACACCAGCCACGGGGTCCTGGCCGCCGGCGGCGTCATCGCCATGCTGCTGGGCGCGTTTATGCTGATCCGCTCGCCACTCACGGGGGCCGGCGTCAGCTTCGGCGTGGCGCTCGGGGTGACTGGGCCCGCCGCGGTAGTCACGATCTTTCTCATGCGCTTGGTGCTGCGTTCGCGCGACTGGAAGCAGTCGACTGGAGCGGAGCAAGTGGTGGGCGTGCAGGCCGAAGTTACCGAAGCCATTGCGCCGGTGGGCGGCGACGCAGCGCCTGCGTCATTTCAAGGTATGGTGCGCTTGCGCGGAGAGCTCTGGCGGGCGGTGGCCCCGGTAGCCATTCCGGCGGGGGCGCAGGTGCGAGTCGTGCGGGTCTCGGGACTGACGGTGCACGTCGTGCCTGCGGAATCGGGCGCACGCTGATATGATCGCGCGGGGCGTTGAGAAGCACCGCACTTGGATTTTTGCTGCCTGCGGAAGGAGACGCTGATGGACTTCAGCTTCACGGGGCCGCTCATTGCCATAATCATCTTCCTGATCTGGTTCTGGAACTCTCTCTACGTCATCAAGGAGTGGGAGCGTGGAGTCGTTTTGCGTCTCGGACGCATGTTGCCCGACGCCAAGCCGGCCGGGCTGCGCCTGGTTTTCTGGCCGATCGAGACTCTCTATCGCATCTCGTTGCGCATCGAAACTCTTGACGTGCCCGCGCAGGACATCATCACGCGCGATAACGTCTCCGTCAAAGTAAACGCGGTGTGCTATTTCCGCGTGGTGGACGCGAACCTGGCGCTTTCTCAGGTGCAGAACTACCTCTACGCCACATCGCAGAAAGCGCAAACGACGATTCGCAGCATTGTGGGCCAATTTGAGCTCGACGAAATCCTCGCCGAACGCGAAAAGGTAAACGCCAAGCTGCAAATCATCCTTGACCAGGACACCGAGCCCTGGGGTATTAAGGTAACCAAGGTGGAAGTGAAGCAAGTTGACATCCCGGAGCAGATGCAGCGGGCCATCGCGCGGCAGGCGGAAGCCGAACGCGAGCGGCGCGCCAAGATCATCCATGCTGAGGGCGAAATGCAAGCCTCCGCGAAGCTCGCCGAAGCGGCCGGCGTGCTGGAGACTCAGCCCGCTGCCATTCAGCTCCGCTACCTCCAGACGCTGACGGAAATCGGGGCGGAGAAAAACACCACCATCATTTTTCCGATCCCCATCGACATCATCAATGCTTGGGTGAAGAAGTCACTCGAGCCGGGGCGCTGATGGCAGCAGGGAATCGCCGAGGTCGCGATTGGGTGCTCGGAGGACGCCATCTCGCCGGCATCTTCGTCTTGCTCGTCGTATTATTCGGGATGGTGTTTACGCTCGGTTACCTCCTCGGACGCAATCAATACGATGCGCAGCTCCGCGCAGCTGCGAGCACTCTTCCCGGCAAACCAGACAGCGTGAGCGATAAGCCGGTGAAGGCAAGGCGCGGTCCGGCGGAGACTGATAAACTCGAGAAGCCGCTCGCGCCTGCGGATTGGGATTTTTATCATTCCGCGGAACCGGCAAAGCCCGCCGAGCCCATGCCCGAGCCACCGAAATCCGTGGTGCCTAGCCGCGCGAACGCCCCCGTGGCAGGGAAATCTGCTTCGCGCATCCAGTCCGCGCGATCAAACACCAAATCGCTGGATCCGCCGACCGTCCCGCGGGGCGCCGTCGTTTTGCAGATCGCGGCCATGGCCCGCCAGGCCGACGCCGTTGCGTTGGCGCAGGCATTACAGCGCAAGAAATTCCCCGCCTTCGTGCTGCCGCCCAGAGCCGGCCGTTATTATCGCGTGCGAGTCGGACCGTATCCCGACGCGCAATCCGCCGATTTCGCGCGGCAGAAACTTGAGAGTCAAGGTTTCAAGGCCATCACCCGTCGTTGACGCGCGCCGCGCGACGGGGGCAGCGGAGCGAAGCCAAAGTCGCGTGCAAACGCGCCCCTCTGCGCAAACCCGCCCCTTTGGCCAAATCCTTCCGCGGAAATGGCGCCTCTTGCTTTCCTTCATTTCCGGCGTCTTGCTGGCTCTGGCCTTCCCCAATTTCAATCTGCCGTTTCTGGCATGGATTGCGGTTGCGGTACTGATCATCGCCTCGCTCGAAGGAGGCGTGGGCGAAGCGGCCCTCCGTGGTTTGCTTTTTGGCGTCGCGTTTTATCTGTTCTCCACCCCCTGGATTTATACGGTCATGCGCCAGTATGGGCCGTTGCCTCGATGGGAAGCCGCCGGAGTGATGGCGTTGATGATTCTGGCGGCATCGCCTTACTTCGTGGCGTTTACTCTCCTCCTTACCTGGATCGCCCGTCGCGATAAGAACCTCGCGTTATTCGCCGCGCCATTTCTTTGGACCGCTCTCGAACTTGCCCGGGCACGCATGCCCGACATCGCCTTCCCGTGGGAACTCCTCGGCTATTCCGCCGCGGGCAATCTCGCGCTGGTGCAATTGACGGCGATCACCGGAATTTACGGCCTGTCCTTAGTTGTGGCCGCATATAACGCGGCCGTAGCCTGGCTGATCGGCTCCGTCATCGCCTTGCGCGGCCAGAGGCCATGGCGCCTTCCTGCCAGCGTGCTGGCCGCCTTCAGCGCGCTCGTCCTTGCCGCCGCACTTATAGGCCCGCGATTTGTCCCCGCAGCTCGCGCTTCGCAGGTCGCCCATCTGGTGCAAACGGATTTGCCGCAGTCGATGGAGTACCCAGCCAATTGGGATGCTGTTCATGCCGGGGACATGTCTGAGCTCGATCGCATCAGCATCGCGGCGGGGCAGAAGGATCCCGGGCTCGTCGTCTGGCCCGAAGTTCCCGCACCTTTTTCGCTCCGCCAGACGGATTTCGCCCGTCGTGCGCAGGAGATTGCGCGCGATTCCAAAAGCAATTTCCTGCTCGGCGTGGTGGGCTGGGAACCCGGTCCAGACGGCCGGCTGGCCGCTTATAACAGCGCGGCCCTGCTGGATCTCCAGGGCCGCGAGGAATTTCAGTACAATAAGATTCACTTAGTCCCCTTCAGCGAATACGTGCCTTGGCGCGACTTCTTCTGGTTCGCCAAGAATCTCACGGGACTTGCGGGCGATTTTCGCCATGGCACACGCTACGCTGTAGGGGACTTGCCTGGCGGGCATTTCAGCACGTTTATCTGTTACGAGGCAGTATTTCCAAACGAGGTCCGGCGGTTTGTCTTAAACGGCGCAAACCTGCTGATCAATCTCTCGAATGACGGGTGGTTCGGGCGCTCCGCGGCGCCCGCACAGCATCTGCAGATGGCCCGCGTTCGCGCCGTGGAACATCGCCGCTGGCTGCTGCGCGATACGAATAACGGGTTCACCGTTTCGGTGGATCCTTACGGGCGCATCGTCGCCAGCCTGGCCCCGGATATCCGCGGAGAGTTGGATGCTCCTTACGCGTTTCGCAGCGATAAGACGGTCTACACGCGCTGGGGCGATTGGCTGCCCGGAATTTGCGTCGTAATCAGTCTCGTTTTGCTGCTCGTGGCATGGGTACGCAGCTAAAAAATGTATCAGCGCGCCCTCTGCGTCATCCCTTCCGATTCGCGGAGAAACTCGCACTATTTTCGGGCAGGTGATTCTTCGGTTGCCAAGCGGCGGTGGGTCCGGCATATCGCGTTACGGCAGGCTCAGCCATGCGAACAGCCCCGCAACAATTGCCACTAGGACGAGGACACCAAGAACAAACACAATCTTACGTTTCCCAGGACCGGTTGCCGTTATATTCTTTAGCAACTCGCGTTCCTGCGCCTCGCGGCTCGCGTGCATCAACCATTCGTTCAGGGTGATCTGTTCCGCGCTCTCGACGTTATCGAAGCGAATGCCCATTCCCTCATTGCTGATCGAATAGATGACCTTGCCTTCGCTGTGGAACCTCTTGCCTCTGGCCATGGCCGTCAGTTTGACAATCGTTCCGGGATCTTGGACATGACCTGTTGGCCTGATTTGCGGTCTACGACTTCGACGGCTGCGACGAAGCTATAACGAAGTCCCGCGCGCTGGGGGTACCAGGTGCTGGTTTCCGCGATTACGTCGGTCCCCTGAGAACGAGCCGCACTAGTCATAAATCGGCGCCTTCGCTCCATTAAGGGCCGGTTGGGTTGCGGGGCAGGCCCTTAGCTAGATCGTAAATAGACCTGGTGAAGGGTTCAAGAGGCAAATGCCAACGCTATAGCGGAACTGTAATATGGCATGTCACCTATTGTGTAGACGAAAACATCAGGGTAAGTACATACTGCGGCATACGAGTAGCCTCCCAACACACTCCTCCTTGCCGCCTGGAGCGACGTCCATACCGGCGGGCTGTCGTTATCGCTTGTTTGTCAGCTGTGGCCTCGTTATCAAATCTGAACGGGGACAATGTTCTTTCGATGAGTTGCCTCTCGCGGGAGGAATGCTAAGCGAAGGCACTTGCATTTGGTAGCAGGTGGAGCAGGGTGGGCTTACGGAGGCGAATACTTCTCGTAGACGACGTTCCAGTGGTGCGAACGACGATTCGCTCGCCCATGCGTATTGAACAGGCAATTTCCTCATTTTGAGAATGGGTAGCCCGCGCCCGGAGAAGCTCTCGCTACCTTCTTCCCGCAGACTGGCGATTTCTCTAGGAGGCGAATTGCCGGAGCGGGTTCTCATTGTCGCTCGCCGTGATCTTCTCGGAAATTTTTAGTATTCTAGTAAGGGACCAATTATGATCATCGAAGATCTCGAACATCGTTTTCAGGAACTCGGCGATCGCATCGGACTTGTGCGGAGTTATCTTTGACGTCCCCCGCTACCGCGGTCTCCTCAGCGAACTCCAAACTCGCAGTTCGCAG
>WNGR01028867.1_pt1 | contig 13317 bp, 14 predicted proteins | sample 5407581 | NCBI WGS metagenome assembly WNGR01 (sample SAMN13153383, study PRJNA577476) | soil metagenome | isolation source: 80 cm soil or saprolite under Garry oak tree replicate 2 | place: USA:California | collected 2016-06-15 | reverse complement strand
ATCAACTGAAGGGAAAACGGAAATGAACCAGATTCACTACTCAATGATTATCCAGTGGGATAGCCGAGATAACATCTTCGTGGTAAGAGTCCCTGAACTTCCAGGGTGTGTCACACATGGAACGACTTACGAGGAAGCTGTCAAACAGGGAAAAGATGCCATTGAAAGCTGGATTATGGCGGCTATTGCCGATAATGAACCACTTCCACCCCCAAGTGACTATGTAGCAGCCTGATTATAGCGTTGTGTCGCGTTATTTGCCGCTTTTGTGAAAGGCTATCGCATTGCGGTAGACCTCGACGTACTTCATTGTGGATGCATGCCACGAGTGATCGGCGGCCATGCCGCGCTGCTGCAAAGTACGCCAGATGTCTGTGAAGCGGTAGAGTTCCAGGGCACGCACGATGGCCGCGAACAATTCCCAGGGGTCATAGTTGGCGAAGGCGAAGCCATTACCCTGGCCGCTGCGCGGGTCGTACTCCTGGACAGTATCGGCCAGGCCCCCGACGCTGTGAACAATCGGCACGCTGCCGTAGCGCATAGCGATCAGTTGACCCAGGCCGCAGGGCTCGAAACGCGAAGGCATCAGGAACATGTCACTGCCCGCGTAGATACACTGGGCGAGTTCGGTGTTGAAGGTGAGGAAAACCGCCACCTGCTCAGGGTAGCGCGCTGCCAGGTTCTGAAACAACTGGTGGTAGTGCTGGTCGCCTATGCCAAGGACAATAAACTGCACCCCCTGGGCAAGCAAAGGCTGCGCGATCTGAGCGAGTAGATCAAAGCCCTTCTGGTCGGTGAGGCGAGAGATCATTGCCAGCAGCGGGGTGTCCGGCTGCACGGGCAGGTGCGCTCGCTCTTGCAGCGCCTGCTTATTCTGGGTGCGCCTATCGAGCGAATGTGCGTCGAACTGGGCGGAGATGTAGCGGTCGGTGGCGGGGTCCATTTCCTGGTAGTCGATGCCGTTGAGGATACCGAAGAGACGGTCACGGCGGGAGCGCAGCAGGTGATCTAGCTTCTCACCGAAGGTGGGCGTCAGGATCTCCTGGGCATAGCGCTCGCTCACAGTCGTAACGGCATCGGCGAAGAGGATGCCGCGCCCCATAATATCCACGACGTTCGCCAGCTCTGCGATCTGTGGGTAGAGGAATCCATTGGCGGCGACCCCAGCGACCTCCAGGATACGCAGGCCAAAGATACCCTGGTAGGCGAGGTTATGTATCGTATACACGGTGGCAGTGTCTGCAAAGAAGGGATCATCGCGGAAGATGGTATGCGTCCAATTTGGGACGATACCCGTGTGCCAATCATTACAGTGGATAATATCAGGAGACCAATCCAACGCACGCATTGCTTCCAGCGCAGCACGGCAAAACAGGATGAACCGCTCCCCGTCATCGGTATAGCCGTAGATATTCTCGCGATCAAAGTAGCGCGGCGCATCGATCATATAGACCGGAATGCCGTCGCCGATAGAACCCTGCCGTACCGCAGCCTTTTCGCGAAAGCTGTTCATGTTCACATCTACTGCATCCAGCATCGTGCTGAGCTTGAAGCGGTCTGGATCTACCTGCCCGTAGCGCGGCATCGCCAGGCGGACATCATGACCGAGCATCTGGAGAGACTTTGGCAGTGCCCCGACCACATCGGCCAGGCCACCCACTTTGACAAAAGGCACGATCTCGGCAGCAAGGATGAGCACCCTGAGAGATCGTTCGTACTGCATGAGTATCGCTCCGTTTCAATCTCGGATGAGAGGCCGCACAAAGCTCCATCACACCTTATAGCGGTTGCGCACCAGGAAGTAGAACTGGATACCTGCCAGAATGCCCATAATTAACAGCATGACCATGGCATCAGGGGTGCCAGGCGTTACCGGCTGCCCTGCCGGGGGTGGCACAGGAATCACCTTGCCAGGCACAAAGGGAATATTCGGGTTGGTTTCGCGGAAGCCCGGCAGCGAGAAGAGGGCAAAGGCCGCCAGGTAGAGCAGCAGGCAGGTGCCGACAACGAGCCATTGACCCAGGCAGCCCAGGTTCTGCTCGCCCACGACCGCGAATTCGCGCCGTGCAACGCTCGTCCAGATCACAGCCAGTGTCAATATAGCGCCGGTAAGTACCATGGCCACGAGCAACTCGTCCGGGTGCATATGCGTCAGGAGGGTCGCCAGTCCCAGTACCGCTGTGATGGTCACGCCGCTGACAATCACCAGGTTACGGCGTCCCTTCCATGCCCACACGGCCGCCATGAGCAGGACAAAGGTGTTCGTGCTGATGGCAGCATCGACGATGTAGCCTGCCTGCTGCGTGAACGCACAGGAGCCGGGAATAACGGTTTTCTTCGCGCAGAGCGTCAGGTAGTCACCCAGGCCAATGAACGACCAGGTGTGAATCCAGGTGACCGCTGGATAGACCAGCAGCCACGCCAGCAAAAAGATCACGCCTACCTGCGCCAGGTTTATGCCAACGATGTACAGTATATTCATAGTGCGCTTGCGCACAGGCCGCATGAGATAGTGCAGCCGCAGGGCGAATGCACCAAGCGCCAGGAAGACCGCCGTGCCCAACACAATACTAAGAATTGCATCAATCACACGCTGTATAGTTCCTACATCCTGTTGAGCGAACGCAGTGGCCATACCTGCGATGATACTATCAAGAATACCGGTGAGACGCAGGAGCCAGTATAACACGATCAAGAAGGAGGATAGGGCAGCAACCCCGTATAAAGCCCTTGATACCTGGCTATTTTGAGAACGTGAAGATCGCCTACGAACCAGACCCAGGTAGGCGGTGAAGATGGCCAGGAGGAGGAAGAACACCGTAATGCCCGCCTCGATAGCAGCTTGCGCGTTGCCCGGGTTTTTAGCAATGCTGGCTGCCAGCCCTTGATCGCTCACGAAGGTGTAGAAGATGGCAAACAGGGCAAGCAATACGATAGCAATGGTGAGCATCACCTGCACACCAAGAGTCGTGCCTGGATCGCTGCGGTCCGGGCTGCGCAACTCGCCCAGGGCCAGCGTGCCATAAAACACCATCGCCAGGCCAATGCCCAGTATCACAGCGCCAATCATGATAAAATCAATTGCTGCTGCCTGCAGCCAGAGTAATTTTCCGCCCAGGAGCGGGAACAAGGAGAAATTTGAACCAGGGAAATACTGGGTATTTGTAAAGAATGCCCACAGGAGAAGAGCCAGGCCGCCCAGAGCGAACACTATACCCAGCCCAACAATAATGGCAGGTGGCACAACAGGCTTGGGATCGAAGAGTAGTACGATCACCTGTATGACAATGAAGCCTCCAATGCCCACAGCCGCCAGCGCCAGCAAGCCCTGTTCCAGGCCGGTGAGCGAGGCCGAGGTCATTTCAAAATTAATATATGAGGGCAGTTGCGCTACCAGGATGGCCGCGAGGAAAAAGAAGCCAAGGGCAAAAATCATCGCTCGCGCCCAGGACATGCGCTCCGGCATGTCCCGTGGTTGTGTATGTTGCATAGATCGCAATCCCTTTCAACATGTTGCCAGCACTCGCTGCGGCGACAAGACTAGCGATCAAGATCATTATGGCACAATCGTCAGCTCCGCCAGCATACTGGGATGATACTGGCAGTAGTAGATGACCGTGTGATTCGGGTTGAAGTTATAGGCAGCCATGGTCACGGTATAGGTAAATTTCTGGCCAGTTTTGATGCCATTAGCGACGCCAGAGTCAAAGATCTGTGATGCATTTTTTGGCGAACTTACATTACTGCCAACAATTGCCGTGACCGTGTGGGGCACCGACGTCTGATTGACCCACGTAATGACGGTTCCTACCTTGACCTTCACATTCAATATCGCAAAGCAGGACGGAGAGCAAGACGCCCCGGGGGGCGGGTTAATCATGTTGATCGTGACGGCGCCTTTGTTGGTCATATCAACAGGGGCGCCAAATTGCCCGGTACTCTCCTGCGCTACGGCCGTCTGGTAGGCCGAAGGCAGGATCAAATCTTTCACCAGCGTAAAGCCATTGATGGCACTGGCTCCCGTGTAGCCGTTTTTAGACAGGTATTGTGGGTCAGACGAGCGAATCAGTTCAAATAAGTTCTGAATATCGTTATCGGTCAGGGGGCCGCCATAGCGCTGGCTCCATGCCGGCATGAGCGGCTTGGTCGGATCCGCAGGATCATAAATGCCACCACTGATGATGCGTATCAGGTCAGCGTCGCTCAGCTTATTGACAGTAGGATTTCCGTTGAGCTTGGGGCCAGTGCGTCCCTGTCCATTGGTTCCATGGCACTGGTAGCAGTACTGCGCATATATCGTGGCGCCGCGCTGTACGGCGAGTATATGCTGCTCTGACCTGGCTACTGTCTCTTGATTGGTTTCCAGGATCCAGAAAACCGGGATCATCAGCGAGATAATGGACAGCATGATGAGGGCGCCGTACCCAGTCTTCTCGACGGCGTTCGTACGAGAGTAGAACACGTACAACAAAGCGCCCACAGCTAGCAGCAATACGATAATGCCTACAACGGCCTGTCCGAAATCTATCATAACACACTACCTTTTATTTACTCAGCGCTAAGCGCTGCACGGCACGCTCGGCACCGGAATGATACGGGTGCTGGCGTCGGGGTGCGGCGTCTTGTCATGGACTACGCTCGTATCGACTATCACGTCCTCTCCGCTGAAGGAAATCACAAAGCGGTCCAGGCTCCTGGGAGCAGGTCCATCCAGCCACTCGCCATCGACGTTGTAGTGAGAACCATGGCAGGGGCACTTGAAACTCACGCAGTCATTACGGAATGGTACGGTGCAGCCCAGGTGGACACAACGCTGGTACAGAGAGACCCAGAACGAACCATCCTTATCCTTGACAAAAAATTCTGTAGCAAGCTGATCTGCGAGATCCGTTCCCTGCAACGAGAACTGCGTATCTTTCGCCAGGTGAGACACGTACGTTTTGGCCTCCGGGTGATAGAACACACCTGCCTCGCCTATTTTGAAGTCGGAAGGTTTGGCAGCGGGAAAAGCCGATTTCTGTCCGATCGTCAAAGCGGAGCCGAACTGGCCCGCGAGGTTGGGGTAGAGCATGTATAACGCGCCCGCGACGCTTGCAGTCGTTGATAACCCCCATACAGCCAGCATAGATCGACGCAGGAAGCGCCGTCTCGACAGCCGCTGCCTGGCGATCTCTGCCGCCTCAGCTCCTCCGCCATGCAAAATCTCATACTGTTGCGGAGTGATAGGCGGGTTATCCATACTCATAGTAACTCTCTCCGTTTTCCACGGAAGAAGCTTCCGGCCAGGGTGATCACGGCCCAGAAAACGGCAAACATCGTGAAGGTCACGATAGCTAATTTACGGTCGGCATAGGCACGGCTTGGATTGCGGTCGACATAGGGCAGCACGACAAGGCCGAGGAGCACCAGCCCGGGAACGAGCACACCTGCCGTGGTAGGCTCGAAGTAGTGAAGCAGCTCCTGCAAACCCAGGAAGTACCAGGGAGCCTTCGCCGGATTTGGCGTCACATTTGGATTGGCAGGATCACGCAACGGAGCATCGATCTGAAGCGATAGCAGTGTCAGCATCACCATTACGATCGTCGCCGCAAAGAACTCGCGTACGAGCAGGTGCGGCCATACAAAGACCGAGTCCTCGAGCGGCTTTTCGACACGTGTGATCGCTTCCTGTCTTACCACCGCCAGGGTGCGATAGCGCCGCTGAGTGGCCGAGGATTGCGTCTGCACCTTTGGTTCTTGCTGTTCAATCGACATAATCTGCTTATCCTCTCATAGAACCGTCTAATACGGCACGGGAAAGCCAACTCTACTATGAACGTGTACTACCAACCAGGGCTTCAGTTTCCTGCTCGCGACGGGGCGGAGGCGGAGGGCCAGCCGCGCCGCCATCCTTGCGGATACGCCAGAAATGCACTGCCATCAGCAGCGCCAGGACCAGCGGGAAGAAAATCACGTGCGCCACGTAGAAGCGAATCAACGTGGGCTGACCCACCGATGAACCGCCGGTCAGCACTTTGTAGGCAGCATCACCCAGGATAGGAGTATAGGGCGCCAGGTTCGTGCCTACCGTGATAGCCCAGATGGCGATCTGGTCCCAGGGAAGCAAGTAGCCCGTAAAGCTTAAGAACAGGGTGAAAAAAAACAGACAAACACCAATCACCCAGTTAAATTCTCTCGGCGGCTTGTATGCGCCATGATAGAAGACGCGTATCATATGCAGCGTTACAGAAACTACCATCAGGTGCGCGGCCCAGCGATGCATATTGCGCACCAGGTTCCCAAACGCGACAGCGCTGCTCAGCTGCTGGATATTCTGATACGCAACGCCCGTGTCAGGGACGTAGAAAAACATCAAAAAGACGCCAGTGAGAGTGAGCACCAGAAATAAGAAGAAGGAGATGCCACCCAGACACCATGTATAGGTGACCCTCATCGCCTGGCGGCTCACTTTGACCGGGTGCAGGTGGAGGAAAACGTTACCCATCATCACCAGCGACTGGTTGAGCGGTGTATCTGGGTAGCCGTGCCGGAAGATTGAGCGCCAGACCTGACTCTCGACTAACTTCTGCGTGGCTGTGTCAAGCACGCTTTTCTTAGTAGTAGAACTCACCATGCCTCCTCTAAGGATCATGCCTATGATCAAGATAGAAAATAGCTCAATCCATTGGGAACCCATTGTACTGTGGCAGATTATAGCACAAAACCATCCGTACTGAGTAGCCTTGTGCTCCTTATTATGATTATCTTCCCAATTAAAAATTGCAGGCATCAGGTACTTACCTGATTTATCATTTAGGGTATCACCTGATTTTTTCCTCGGGGAGCTGTCCAGATGCATAAAACTGCTCTTTGACAAATATACCGTTGCCTAACAGTTCTCGCTGTTTTCCTGCTTTACAGCAGGGGAGCAGCTTTTTTGCTTTTGAAAGGAGCAAACCCCATGAAACAATTTTCCACCATCGAAAAGCTCGACACCGGCATCCTGTACCTCTTAGAACTCGCGTCAAGCCTGTCAGTTCTTTTACTGGCATTCGGCTTGATTGCGAGTATGGCAAATGTGCTCACCAAAGGCTCAGTCTTAACAGACAACCTGTTCATGCAGCGCGTCTGGGCCTGGACGCAATGTATCGCCATTGACGCCAGCGTTGCCGGTACCATTATACGCACATTCCGCTATCTCTCAGAAGGGGAGAAGGTCAAGACCTGGCTCTATGGCCTCTTATCCGCGCTCCTCTTGTTCACCGCTGCTATAGTGCTCAACATCGAAAGCGTGCAGCAGACCTTGAACCTCACGCTTGATGCAGCCTACATTCATGTCTTCATTCCTGTAGAAGTCCTGATCTGGATACGCTCAGTTGCCATTGTCCTGTTGATTGTTGCCCATGCGATGCGGCATGTCAGCAGCCAGAAACCCGCAGAGGACGGACACGCACCTGTACCACAACCGGCACCGCTTGTGCTCACCCCTGAACTCCTGAGCGAATTGCGGGCGTTACTGACGCAAACCACCGTTTCTGAGGAACAGCCGGAAACGTTGCAAATCACGGAAACGGCATCGGGAACACCCGATGACGGACAGGGGAGCGGGGAGCAAGCAACACCCGGAACCAGCCTGTTCCCGGATGTTCCCGAAGAGGAGAGGAACAAAGTCATTGCAGCGTTCAAGCAAGGTATTCCGAGACGTGAAATTTGCTCCTACCTTCGCTGGGGAAATGCCAAATATTCAACCATTGTCAAACCTGTTCTTGACAGTTACGAGCAGCAAGCAGGAACGCAGGAACAAGAAACGCCGTGTTAGAATAGGTTCCGGAAACTGTCCCAATGAGCACTGAACGAACACGGCAGGAAACAGCGAGCGCATACGCGGCACACCTCAAAGAACGCTTTGAAACCAAGGGTATCTTGCGGGAACTCGCAGGATACCCCAACTTTGTCGTCTGGCAGTACAAGGTGGAGAACGGCCAGCGCAAGAAACCGCCTGTTAACCCCATGACCCACCGGCCAGCGAGCCCGGCAGATAGAGCTACCTGGGGAACGCTTGCGAGTGCCTTGTCAGCAGTCGCAACCGGTAACTATCAGGGCATCGGCTTTATGCTCTCGCATAGCCCCTTTAGCGGTATTGACCTTGACCATTGCATCCAGGAAGGCAGACTACAGCCGTGGGCCCAGGAGATCATCGAGAAGCTGGACACCTACACTGAGTATTCACCGTCATGGAACAGAGCAACCGGTACAGGCGGCGTCCACCTACTTGTTGAGGGGAAACCGCCAGCAAGTAAAAAAGCAGGGAATATTGAAATGTACGGGGAAAAGCACTACCTTACCATCACCACCAGGCACCTCCCAGGATCACCCGTAACCATCAACAGCAGGCAGACAAAACTCGATGCTTTGTACGCTTCTCTTGTGCCTGTTCCCGCCGCCCCCAACGAGAGACAGAACACAAGGTGGGGTCATGGAGCCGTGCCACGCACCGAGCTGCCCCCGGAGGCAGCACACGATCCGGTGCTACAGAGGTTATTACGAGGCGACATCTCAGGCCATACCAGCCAGTCAAGCGCGGACTTTGTGTTGATTATGAAGCTGTTGCACTGGACAGGGGACAACATCGAACTCACCAGGCAGCTTTTTCGAGCGTCCGGTTTATACCGGGAGAAGTCTGAGCGCAAAACAGGTGATACCACCTACATGGATATGACCATTGCCAATGCACTGAAGAAACGCCGGAACCCGCCGATGCGACGCTAGGCGGTTGCAAACAAGCGACAGTTTGGTATAATAATGACCTCATATGTCACAGCCAACACCCCTTGATATCACAAACATCCCCGAACTGGTGCGGATCGCCGAGGAGGTAGAAGCCACCAAGAAACCGCGCGTCCTCAAACGGGACAATACCCCGATTGCCATGCTGACCCCTGTCAAAAAGAACCAATCAGCCCAGGCAAGAAGCAAAGCGGTTAAAGAAGCCCTGGCTCTTGCCGGTGCATGGAAAGACTTACCCTCAGACCGGATGGAAGAAGAACTGGATCGTATTCGCCATAGCAGCAAACCCATGCCTCCCTTTGAGTTATGAAACGCTACTTTCTTGCAACCAGCCAGTAAAAGTGGTATAAGTGTTCTGCCATGAAACCTGTTGATCTTTCACCAGTACTCGAACCATTCAAGGGGCTCTGGGTTGCCTTAACCGACTCAGACAAAGTGATAAGCTCCAATAAGAGCGCCCAGGAAGCATACAAGGAAGCAATCAAAAAAGGCTATAAAGAGCCTATCCTTTTCAAAGTGCCAAAGCATGATCTACCCCACGTTGGCTAACCTCCTATGGCGCAGACATTCAAATATCAAACAACCGGCAGCAGCAGACTTCCCCGCCCGTTTATCCCTCTTACCCTGCGTTATAAAGACAGAACCGTCAAGATCAAGGCGCTTGTTGACTCAGGAGCAGATTTCTGCATGTTTGACGGTGAACTGATCTACATGCTCGATATTGATCTCACGAAACTAGAGAAGATCAACGTCAACGGCGTATCGGGAGCGGCAACGGGATATGTGGCGCATATCGAGATCGGTGTCGAAGGCCAGTTTTTCCCCACACCGGCAGTCTTTTCGTTTGACTTTTCGCCTGATGAATTTGGTGGTCTGGCTGGACAGCTAGGCTTTTTTGATACCTATATCGTTGAGTTTAACCGAAAAGCGATGCACATAGAAAAAGCTTTTGCGGATTTCGCATCCGCTCTGGAGATAACCGTTAAGCAAGAAGCTTTGGTTTCAGATCGTCGTGCGAATGTGGAGAAAGCGCTTAGGAAAAAGCTTGTGCTTCATCCTAGTGAAGAGCCGAAAGTCACCGGCTCATGGGATCGGAATACACTCACGCGCTACCTCTATGAGGGGGATGTGGATGTCATGGTGATCTTGCATTATGGTGAAAATAAAGGATGGGATAATCCAGAAGGAACGATCACTTGCCTTGATCGGTTTAAGGCCATTTTGGACGAGGCGTACCCTTATACAGATAAACATCGTGATGAAAACTGCATTAGTATTAAGTTCTCAGAATTTCGTCTTGATGTGGTGCCAGCATTTAAGGTTGACTCCGGCAATTACAAAATCCCTGATACTGTTCGCAAGCGTTGGGTACCCACCGATCCGTTCAAATTCGCAGAGAGGATCACCGGAGTAAACAATGCAATGGGCGGAGCATTCGTGCCCTTAATCAAAATGGTAAAAGGATGGAATCGTGAGGTGGGCTGGCCTATTCGTAGCTTCCATTTGGAGTAATTCTTTTTCGAGAGCCTTCCATACTACCTCTCCAATCCCTGTAACGATCCTATTATGAATGATAGGGTTGATACGTACCTTGATAATGCCGCGACGAAAACGAAACGTGCCATTGCCATTGAAAAAGCCAAAAAAGCAGCAGCAGCAGCGAAAGAAGCATATGAGGATCAAGAAAAATACCCAATAACAGCTCTTGGTGAGTGGAAAGCGCTTATGGGAGAATTTTTTCCTAGCTATGAATAGTCGATTACGGGGAGAAGAACTGAGCCAGCTTGCCCGCTACATGTTTGACGCATGTTCGGACAAATGGTACGCTGCACTCGGGTTAGAAGTGTTTGCAGGTATTTTGGCGCTTATCCTCGATCTGTTAAATCTTCCTAGTACTTGGGCATTAGGCGGAGCGTTAATTGGTCTTTCAATGCTTGCCTTTGCATATTATCTGCGCCTTTTGTATGAGGATCAATTTCATGCGGCTGAAACCATGCGCCGACAATCGGTTTTTACCGAAGCCCTTGGTTGGCAGTTAAGTAGCGTACAATATAGTGAGTGGCAGCGAAAAGCAGGGAAACACATTCGCGCTAAATTGAAAACTGTCCCGCGAGAGAGCGATTTCTACGAGACGCAACAACCTGCTGGAGCAGACCGGCTAGCTGAAATGACGGCTGAGTCTGCTTTTTATACCCGCCAGCTTTACCTGAAGCTTGGGTGGTGGGCATGGGTATTATTTATTGCCGCGACCATTGTGTTTATCATTGTCTCTCTGACCACGCTTATTGCACCTGTTCCTGATAACATAAGATTGCTGATTGCAAAAGCGCTGTTCTCATTCATCACGCTTGTATTGTCGGCTAACCTGTTAGGTTGGGCTCTGAAGCTGGGGAGATTAGCATCAACTATTCAGGAAGCCGAAGAAGGATTAGAGCGATTGAAGAAAACTGCTACCCTTGATGTGCCACAAGTCATGCGATTGGTGTCAGAGTACAATTGCCAAGTTGTTGACGGCATCCCCATTCATTCCTGGCTATTTTGGCGCTGGCATGATGAAATCCGTGATCTGTGGGAGAATCGACTGCGCTAACTACTTCTTCTTGTTTCCTATTCATAAGCTGTGCGTTATAATAAGCGAGCTTGGAAGAATACTCAACACAGGTTACGTGAGGAAGAAGCAATATGGCAGCACCACCATCAGTTCTTGAGCTTATCGAGCGATTTGACCGCAACCATACTGCCTATCGGTCAGAGCAGTACAACGAAGCCCAACTTCGTATCGAGTTTCTCAATCCCTTTTTTGAAGCCCTCGGATGGGATGTCAACAACAAGCAAGGATATGCTGAGGCATATAAAGATGTTATCAACGAATATGCCATCAAAATAGGCGGTGCAACGAAAGCTCCGGATTACTGTTTCCGAGTTGGCGGTACGCGCAAATTCTTTGTTGAAGCGAAAAAACCAAAAGTCAATCTGAAGGATGAGAGAGAACCCGCATTTCAACTCCGTCGCTACGCCTGGTCTGCGAAACTTCCTCTGAGCATTCTCACCGATTTTGAAGAGTTTGCAATTTATGATTGCAGGATTAAGCCTGATCGAGAAGATAAGGCACCAACCGCCCGCGTCATGTACCTCTCCTACACGGATTATCTCAATCGCTGGGAAGAGCTCGCCTCCATCTTCTCGCGGGAAGCAGTTTTGAAGGGTTCATTTGACACCTATGCTGAGACAACGAAGGGCAAGCGGGGGACTGCTGAGGTAGATACAGCGTTTCTGCAAGAGATCGAGTCCTGGCGGGAACTGCTTGCACGTCACTTAGCTCTACACAATAAGCAACTTAAGCAGCGGGAACTCAATTACGCTGTCCAGATGACCATTGACCGGATTATATTTCTTCGTATTTGTGAAGATCGAGGTATTGAAGATTATGAACGCTTGAGAGCACTACTCAAAGGAACAAACGTCTATAAGCGGCTCTGCAATCTTTTCCTTGAGGCAGATGAACGCTATAACTCTGGCCTGTTTCACTTTCAGAAAGAAAAGGATGTCCCTGAACCACCTGACACGTTAACCCCCCATCTTGTCCTTGATGATAAACCACTGAGAGACATCATTACGCGGTTGTACTACCCTGACAGTCCGTATGAGTTCTCAGCACTGCCAGCAGATGTCTTAGGCCACGTGTACGAGCAGTTTCTTGGCAAAGTCATTCGACTAACACCATCTCACCAGGTAACGGTTGAGGAAAAACCTGAAGTAAGAAAAGCCGGTGGAGTCTATTATACCCCTACCTTTATCGTTGACTACATTGTCCGTCATACGCTGAGCAAACTGCTCGAAGGCAAAAAGCCAGGTCTCAGGGGGAGCGCGAGTAAAATAAAGATCATCGATCCAGCGTGCTCCTTCTCAATAACATTCATGGCGTAGATATTGACCCGCAAGCAGTTGAAGTAACGAAACTCTCGCTCTTACTCAAAGTGCTTGAAGGCGAGTCAAACCAATCGCTTATCTCCCAACTCCGGCTATTCCATGAGCGGGCGCTACCTGATTTAGACAGTAATATCAAATGTGGCAACTCTCTTATCGGCCCCGATTTCTATGACATTGTTCAGATGAGCTTTATTGATGAGGAAGAGCGCTATCGAATTAACGTATTTGACTGGTATGCTGAGTTTCCAGAAATCATGAATAGTGGAGGTTTCGACGCTGTAATCGGCAATCCTCCTTATATACGCATGGAGAGCTTCAAAGAACTAAAGACGTATCTCAAAGCCAATTACGTGTGTCACGATGAACGTTCTGATATATACGCCTACTTCTTAGAGCGCGGGAACAAACTTCTCAACAACCAAGGACATTTGGGCATGATTGTCTCCAATAAATTTTTACGCGCTAACTATGGGAAACCACTCCGAGACTTTCTCAGCAAAAATGCAACAATAGAGCGAATTGTTGACTTTGCTGGTTTACCTGTCTTTGTGGGAGCGACTGTTCGGACAATTATCTTGCTCACGACACACGCCAAGGGTGGAGAAGATACAACTCTTTACT
>WNGR01007593.1_pt2 | contig 13317 bp, 11 predicted proteins | sample 5407581 | NCBI WGS metagenome assembly WNGR01 (sample SAMN13153383, study PRJNA577476) | soil metagenome | isolation source: 80 cm soil or saprolite under Garry oak tree replicate 2 | place: USA:California | collected 2016-06-15 | reverse complement strand
CCGTCGAGCGCGCGGAGCTACGCACCGCCGAAGAACTGCACCATCTCATTCAACTTCCCCGGCCTACCGAAGAGCTTGCAACATGAACGAGTCAGTTTCGCCGATGCCCGCAGAACAACAGGCCATCCAGCGTCACGGCCGCGCGCGGCGCATAGCGCGGCGTCTGCTACAGGGCGATCGCCCGTACATGCTGTATATCGCGTTTGCGATTCTGCTGGTGGTGTTCAGCTTTGCGTCGCCGTGGTTCCTGTCGATCGACAACTTCCTCAATATCGGGCGGCAAACTGCCCTCGTGTCGATCATCGCGATCGGCATGACGTTCGTGATCATCGCGCGGCAGATCGATCTGTCCGTGGGGTCGGCGCTGGCGCTGTCGGGCATGTCGGCCGCGCTTGCGATGTCGCACATCAGCGATACCTGGATCGTCGGCGCGATTGCGGGCATCGGCACGGGCGCGATCGTCGGCGCGATCAACGGTTTCGTCACGACGCGCCTGAACATTCCTTCGTTTCTCGTCACGCTCGGCACGCTGAGCGCGGCGCGCGGCCTCGCGTTGATGGTCACGACCACACGCCCCGAGATCATCACCAACGACCACTTCATCGCGATCTTCGGCGAAGGCGATATTGCAGGCATTCCCGTACCAATCCTCTGGACGCTGCTCGCCGTGATCGGCGGCATTCTGCTGCTGCACTACAGCGTGTTCGGCCGGCAGATCTACGCGGCAGGCGGCAACCCGACGGCAGCACTCTATTCGGGAATCAACATTCGGCGCGTCACCACGCTCGCTTTCGTGCTGACGGGCGTGCTCGCCGGTCTCGCCGCGCTCGTACTGTCCGCGCGCTCGCATGCGGCGCGGCCGGACGTCGTGCAGGGCATGGAACTCGATGTGATCGCATCCGTCACGCTGGGCGGCTGCAGTCTGTTCGGCGGACGCGGCTTCATTCTCGGCACGCTGCTCGGCAGTCTCATCATCGGCACGCTGAATAACGGCCTTGTGCTGCTCGGCGTGAGTTCGTCGCTGCAACTCGTCATCAAGGGCGTCATCATCGTCGCGGCTGTCGCATTCACCCGCAAATGAGCATCGAGCGGTGAGAGTCAATCGGCCTTTCGCGCATGCGGCGTTGCGCGCGAGGCCACAAAGGGCAATTCCAAAAACGGCAGGAGACGCAGTACATCACGACCAACGGAGGAAAACATGAACGATCGTCGTGTATCAGGAGCGAGGCTGGCGAGTGTGGTGGCGGCGACTGCGCTGGCCATCTGCTGTTCGCAGGCGTTTGCGCAGGCTTGCACGAGCCTGCCTGCGAAGTCGATTGGTCCGACGGGCATCGTCGGGCAGGGACCGAATGGCGAGAAAGCGGCATCCGCCGATGCCGTCAAACTGACGGATGCCGAGGCGGCAAAGGTCAAGGCCGGCAAGTTCAAGGTCGGCATTTCGATGCAGACGATGAACCTCGACTGGTCGCAACTGCAGGTCGCCGGCATCACCGATACGCTGAAGAAGTACGGCGTCGAGGTGATCGGCACGGCATCGGCCGAGTATCAGGTCGACAAGCAGATCGCCGACATCGAAAACACGATCCAGCGCCATCCTGACGGCATCATTTCGATTCCCGTCGACGGCACGGCGACGGCTGCGACCTACAAGAAGGTCTCGCAGGCAGGCATCAAGCTCGTGTTCATGGACAACGTGCCGACGGGCCTCAAGCATCCCGAGCAATACTCGGCGATGGTGTCGGCAGATAGCGAGGGCAACGGGCAGATCGCGGCGAAGGTGCTCGCATCGTGTGTGCCGAAAGGCGGCACGGTCGGTCTCGTGAACTTCGGCGTCGATTACTTCAGTACGACGGAGCGCACGAAGGCCGTCAACGAATGGCTGAAGAAGAATCGCCCCGACATCAAGGTCAAGCAGGTCGCGTTCACGGACCCGTCGAAGGTCGGCCAGATTGCGGGCGACTTCCTCACCGCGAATCCCGACGTGAAGGGCGTGTTTGCCGTATGGGACCAGCCCGCACTCGACACGCTCACGTCAATGCGCGCGCAAGGCATCAACACGCCCGTGACGACGGTCGACCTCGGCCTCGAATCGGCAATTGAAATAGCCAAGGTCGGTCCGCTCAAGGCGACGGGTTCGCAGCGTCCGTATGACCAGGGCGTAGCCGAAGCGATGGCGATGATGAAGGCGCTGATCGGTCAGACGCCTCCGGCGTGGATCGGCGTGCAATCGCTGCCCGTCGTGCAGTCGAACGTGCTCGAATCGTACAAGACGGTGTTCAAGAAAGATCCGCCGCCGCAACTGGCCGATGCGTGCAAGAAGGCAGCGCCTGCTTGTGGATGATGAATTGAATACGCTTTAGTACGTTAGCGTAAGAGCGAAGCCTTTGCGGGCTTCGCTCTTTTTTATGGCGCACGCAGCAGCTGCAAGCGTGGAGAACTGGCGCAACGCCTGCGTTCATCCCGCTTCCCTGATTGTGCATGTTGCGCTAGCCACGGTAGCAGTTCGGCAACAGGCATGGCTTTCGCGAAGTACCAGCCCTGTCCGTACTGCACGCCTTTGCGCAGCAGATACTCGGCCTGCGCCGCCGATTCGATGCCTTCGGCGACGATTTCCATTCCCAGGTCGTGTGCCATCGCGATGATGTGCGGCGCCACCACGCAGCTGGCGTGAGCATTCTCGACGGGATTGACGAACGTCTTGTCGAGCTTCAGGGCGTCGACGTGGAATGTCCCGAGGTAGGAAAGACAGGAATAGCCAGTCCCGAAGTCGTCGATATAAACAGGATGCCCCGCCCATCTGAGTGCAGCAATGACGCTGCGCGTCGCGTCCGGATGCATGAAGCCTCTTTCAGTGGCTTCGATGCCCACTTGCGAAGCGCGGACGCCCGTCCATTTCAACGCTTGCGCGAGAACATCCAGAAAGCGGACGCTGCGAAGATCGTCGCTGCCCACATTGATCGAAACGCGAAACGACCGGTCCGCGCTCAGTACGCAGGCCAGGTCATCAAGACTCTTGTGGAGCACGAGATCGGTCAATGGTCCCATCAGCCGATGCTGTTCGGCCACGCCAACAAAGAGCTCCGGCGAGATCTCCTGTCCATGCAGCCGCCATCTGAGTAGCGATTCGACACCGACGCATTTGTTGTCGGCGAGCCTGATTACAGGCTGATAAGACACCTCCAGTGTTTTACGGGCGATGGCCAGCCTTAGCTGCTCGGGTAACGCGAGTTCGGAAATCATAAAATCGTGCGATTGACAGGCAGAGTACATAGCATGCCGTCCAGGCGCTGCTCTTCCATGACGCGGACATGATAAACGCGTCATGGTCGGCAATCCGGCGCAGCTGAATCAATTGGCAAACTGTGTGCAAGCGCCAGGAAAATACCGGGGTCACAGTTCAAGCACTCAGTGCCAGCAGTTGATTGACAACGTGGCGGTCACAGCACGCCTCACTGGCTCGATGCCGGATGCGAAAAGCGCGCCACCTGCATCACGAATTCAGAACGCGTTGGCGGCGCCGGCGCCAGGGTTCACGTCAGCGTGAGGAAAGCGGAGCCAGAACGTAGTGCGCACACCCGGACAGCTCTCCACACCGCATTGGCCACCATGGCTTTCCATGATCGATTTCACGATCGCCAGGCCGAGGCCCGTTCCAGAGCCGAGATTGTGCCGCGACGGATCGACGCGGTAGAACCGTTCAAAGATACGATCGACGTGCTCTCCCCCAATGCCCGGGCCCGTATCCGTGACAGCGATTTCCGCTGTACCGCCTTCCTCGCGGCACTTGACGAAAATAGTCGACCCGCGAGGCGCATGAGCCAGCGCATTGGAAAGCAGATTGCTCAACGCACGCTGGAAAAGCAGCAGGTCCGCGCAAACTTCGGCGCGCCCGCTCAACTCGATGGTGACTCCCGCATCGGATGCCATGGGCTCGTAGTAGCCCGTGACCAGTTCGGCCTCCACTACGGCGTCAAGCCGGCAGACCTTGACTAGCGTGTTCGCCCTCTCCGACCGTGCAAGGAAGAGCATGTCTTCGATCATTCCCGACAGACGCTGGTACTCCTCTACACTCGACTCGATGACGTCACGGTATTCCTCCGTGCTGCGCGGCAGCGACAGCGCCACCTGCGCCGCTGCCTGTAGATTCGTCAACGGCGTACGCATATCGTGTGCGAGGTTCGAGGAGAACTGGCCGAGGCGCGCAAACGAATCGTTCAGCCTTTCCAGCATGCCATTAAAAGCGTGCTCCAGTTCCTTCAGTTCTTCCGATGTATCGAATCCCGACAAAGGTTGCGCGAGACGGCACGACGACATCTCCTCTGCGTACGAGACGAAGCGTCGAAGCGGGCTGAGTCCGAACACGGCAATGGCATAGGCAAATGCCGCTGCGATCCCCACGCCCACTACTTCGATCAGCGCGATCGTCCATGCATGCGCGCGCAACGAGGCAAGGTTGTCCGATTTGTCGTACTGGATCACGACACGCACAGAAACACAGTCTGATCCCGCGAGCCGCGCCAGCGCGGTGATATAGCGAAACCTCGCGCCTCTGGTATCGAACGCAGCGTTCTGACGATCCGGCGGCAGGTCGCGGAGCAGTGCAAATGGCTGAAAGCCGCTCGTGCTGACAAGACGGTTTCCGGTCATATCGTAGATGGCCATATCTATGTTCTGATGGCCATCCATCTGATCGGTCCAGATATGAGGATGGTTCGAGATGTGGCTTGTCGCACGCACGCTCGCGAGATCGACCTGCAGTGCCTCTAGCGTGGCCTGCATGTGACCGCCTGCCGCCATGGACATACGGCTGCGCAGGGCCTCGTAAAGCGCGGCGCCACTCAGCGCCAGAATGACCGATGTCGAAAGAAAGATCAGAGTGGTTAATCTCGCCCCCAAAGTTCGCGGCAAGAATCGATTGTTCATCGGTTTCGCAATTGCTTCGTTCTTATCGATTTCATCCGTGCCGCGAACGTCATTGTCATTGCGTGTCCATACGCTGCTTGCAGGCTCGCGCTAGTGTGCGCTAACGCACGTTAATGGGCGTCACCCGTGTCGCATAAGCCGACACAAACACGGCATGGACGGTATCGCCCACTTTCAAAGTCTTGAAATCGATATCGGGACCGACTACGAGCGTGACTGTCCGATAGGCGCCTCGCAACCGCATCTCGCGCTTGCTGGCGTCCATATCCAGCACTGTGGCCTGAACCTCGATCTGGCGCGCGGCGCTGTATCCCGACGGTGTCGACTGATACACGCTGGAATCGACACGTTTGCGAATCCCCTTGTCCGCGCCCGCGATCTTGTCAGCGGACACAAGCAACGCGTTTTTGTAGAGCACTTCGACGTTATCACCCACGCGGAGCTGATCGAAATTTTCGACTTGCGGACCCATCGCAACATCGATGTCGTGGCCCTTCTGACCATGCAGCGTAATGATGCGCGAAGCACGGTCGATATCGGAGATCCGGGCCTTGATCTCAACGGGGGGCGCTGTGGCGAGAAGCGCCTGCACCCGCCCGGCGAGTGCGGATTGTTCTTGCACACCCGATACGGGTTGAGCGGTCTGCGCGCTCGCCCACGGTGCAACGCCCATGCTAACGATAACTGCCACTGCCAACCTGGTAGCTTTACTCATCCGCATTTTCCTGTTTTAAAGGGATTCTTTTGTCGAGGTAAATCACCCCGGTTTACTCCGACATCGGTTCACGCGGCACGCGCCAGACAACTTTCCCTTCTCGCCTGACATCACGAGCGCCATCGCATCAGGTTGGCCTGGCTCAGAGGGTGCGTTGCGCATCTTGCGTCCACGCTGTGTCGACGGAACTCGAAGGGCAATCCTGTTCCCTTCCTTCCCGGCGCATGGACGCCACAATCAGAATCGCGACAATTGGTACGGCAACGGGAAACAGAAGAACGGCACCGACGCGACCGGCGAGTTCGCAAACATCGATAGTCAACCCCACGATGTGTGTGCGGATCGAGCGCCAAAGACTGCGGTCAACCAGGAGGATCGGGATCGCCCTGGCCGTATGTATCAACACATGGCAATAACTCATTGGCAGTTCCTTGGGTTCTCTTCAGGTTCTAACGGTCAGCTCGGCTATAGGAAACGTAACCACACGATGTCTAAGCTTTCGAAGCGTTTCATGGAGTCTGCAACGAAAACTAGAAGGCGTTTTATCACGACTCGCAGCTTCAACTTCAAGTAACAGTCAAATCTTTGACTAAACATAAATTTCATTATTTGAATAAAACTCCATATCTAAAAATGACCAATACGGACGGCTCATTCTTTGCAACGAAGGTAGAGTAAAAATTCCTGAACAATGCGCGGCGAAAAACGCCTCTGGCAAATAAATTTCATGTCGTTTCAATTTTTCAATCATGTTCTATTTAGTAAGCATGCCTATTCACACATGCCACATCTCATCATCTAGCCTGGAGGCTACGTCATGAACAGCAACTTCACTCGAGATTTCCACCTTTGAAGACGAATACCGACGCTTGATCTTATCCCCGGCCACCTGTACTGCCCGCCGTCACCACAGCTATCCGCAACGGCGCACTGACCCTGCGTTCAAGCAGTTGCCATAACCGCAGTTGCTACGCACCTGACGAGTCGCGACGCACAGATGCCGCACCCCCTCATGGATGTCCAGACGTTCGACCGTCATTGTCAGTTCTGACCTTCCTACCGATTATTCAAGGAATTATTCATGCGATATCTCCACGTCGCAGCCGCGCTAACCATTGGCGCGGCCATGGCGACCCCATTCAGACCTGCTTACCCGGCCGAGACCTCGCTTGGCGCGCAAGTCAACGTCATGCCCAAATACGACGGCGCCGCATCGTACCGTGCACTGCCGTTGCCTTTGTTCGCCTATGACAATGGGCTCTTTTTCGTTTCCGGGCTCTCAGCCGGAATACGCTATCCGCTCGGAGTCGGCATTTCGACGGGTTTGATTGCGCAGTTCGACTTTGGGCGGGACGCCGACGATTCATCTCGCCTTACCGGAACCAACGACATTTCCAACACGGCCCGCGTTGGCGCGTTCGTGGATTGGCGTCACGGCAAGTGGCACGCGTCGCTCAACGCGCTGCAGGCGACGCACAGTGGATATGGTCTGAAAGTCCGTCTCGCGGGTGGTTTCACCGCTTTGGCGACGCCGAAAAACACAGTTAATCTGACAGTGGGTGCGACTTTCGGTAATGGCGATTATATGAATACCTATTTCGGCGTTACCGATCAGGAGTCACTCGCAAGCCAGTCGAGGCTCGCCGGATATTCGCCTTCAGCGGGCATCAACGGTGTCGACGCCAGCGTCACGTGGAAGCACGAGCTCAACCCGCATTGGAGCACGGCTGCCGTGCTGGGCGTGTCCAGTCTGGTGGGTGACGCAGCGGACAGCCCCGTCGTCGAACACAAGGCGGCTATCTTCGGATCGGTAGGTGTAGCGTACCGGTTCTGATTCCGTCGCTGCGGTATACATTGTGCCAGCAGATGCATACGGACATTCATGGGCGCAGTCCGGTACTCGGGCGGCCCAGTTTCAATTCACCTTCCTGAAAGGCGCTTACGCGTACATCGTCCCGCTGCGCAGGTTCGGCCCGTAACGCATCGACCTGAACCTTAACGGTTCGTGAACGGCTTCGAACAGTACTCTGCCTGCATTTCCAGGCGGGCCTTCGCCGTCGTTCTACCTGACGAAGGCCCATGAGCCATGCGAGTGGATCTCGACTTCGTGCTCCCCTCGCTTCCCAGAGGGCAAACAACGGATTGCGCTATCTGCCCGATGTCCCTTCGATCAGAAGCGGTGACGCAGTCCGATCGTTGCTGCAACCTGGTTGTTGGTTGACGACGGCGACAGCATGTTGATGGATGCCACGTTCGCGATGCCGTTGCCGTTCGCGTCATAACCGAGCGAGCCGGAAGCATGCTGGTACACGCCCGCCAGGTACACGTCCGTACGCTTGCTGAGCGAATAATCCGTACCCAAAACGACCGTGTGCCACGTCGGCGAATTGCTGCTGTTGCTACCTGTCACCGTGCCGTCAGTGAACGTGTAAGAGCTGACGACTGCCAGTGCCGGTGTAAGCCTGTACTGGCCGTTGATTTCATAATTATCAAGATGCAGGTTCATCCCCGTAAGACCGGGCAGTGCAGCGCCGCCACTCGACAGGCTCGCGAGACCGTCGATCTGCGAGTGCGTCCACACGAGACCAACCTGTACCGGGCCGAATGCGTAGGTGGCGCCCAAACCGTAAGTACGCTGAAGCGTCGCCGAAATGTTCTGGCTTGCCGACGCCGCGCTGTTTGCGCCGCCCAGCCCACCCGAGTTATTCGACTGTGTGTAACCTGCCGCGACGTTCAGCGGACCTGTACCGTACCTGGCGCCCAGGCTCCACGTGCGGCCGTTCGCAAAGCCATTCGCGTCGTTGCTGAAGCCATACATGCCGCCGAACTGGATGCCCGCATAGTTCGGGCTGGTGTACTTGACCGCATTTTTGGTCGAGTACGTCTGCGCCAGGTTGTCGTTGTCGAACGGATGGCCGGCGAGATTGTTGCCGAAGCCAGCACCTGCGGCCGACAGCGGCCCGAGATACTCCGAAGTCGAGTCGTATTGACGTCCCAGCGTCACAGCGCCATACGCGTCACTCTTCAGGCCGACGAAGGCTTGACGGTTGAACATATCGTCGCCGTTATGAAAGCCGCCGTTGTTCAGATCAAAGCCGCTTTCCAACGTAAAGATGGCCTTCAGCCCGCCGCCGAGATCCTCGGCACCGCGCAAGCCAAAGTAGTTGTTCGACAGGTTGCCGCTTCCCTGCTGCCAGACACTCTTCCCGCCGACGTTGTTCGCATAGGTGATGCCCGCGTCGATCGAGCCATACAAGGTAACGCTGCTCTGTGCTTGCGCACTCACCGCAAAGGTACCCACTGCGCAGGCGAGAATGATATGTTGTTTCATGCTTCAAACTCCTAAGTACATGGAAATCTCCCGACCGCTGATAAAGCATAAGCAATCGGTAATCTGACGAATCAGATTGCTGAGTATTCCATCGATTTGAAGCACTTTCGTTTTAGTGTGGCACCCCAGTACATCCCCGAAATAGAACTGCTACGTGACCAAAACGCATAGAAGATTGTTTTCAATAAAATAAAAGATCAGAGTGCGCTTCGATATCGGGTGTTCGCCATTGTTTTTGTCTCGCAGAAACCACGTCTGGATGATTCGCGCACGGTTCAATAGTGTCAAAACTTGCCTATCCCACGTGCCGTGTCTGGGATTTTCGCTCTATCATCAAAGCAACCACACGTGCCATGCCGCCCATCAATCAGGTTTATCATGAGGGTGAACCCACTGTCTTTTCCCGTAACACGAACCGTAACCAGAATGTCGTGCCGACGGCAGGATCACTTCTCACACCGCACGATCCGTGGTGCAAATCCATGATCGATTTGACGATGGCAAGCCCGAGCCCTGTACTGCAGGAAATGGCGTTTTCCCGGGTCGAATCGGCGCGGTAGAAACGTTCGAAGATCCATTCCACATGCGGCGGAGCAATCCCCGGGCCACGATCGGACAACAGAACCACTACCGCGCCCGGCTGCTCCCAACATTCAATGTCGATAGTCGAATTGCGTGGCGCGTACGCGATCGCATTCGCGAGCAGGTTGCTGACCGCGCGCTGATACAACAGCAAATCGGCATGGATGATCCCCTGCCCGCGGACGTCGATGGTGATATCTGCCGCTTGCGCCAATGATTCGTAAAAACCGGTGACGCGACGCGCTTCCGCCGCCGCGTCGAACTCGCAGATCGATAGCGACAGGTCAGCTCGCTCTGCGCGCGCAAGAAATAGCATGTCGTCGATCATTCGGGACAAGCGCTCGTATTCGTCTATGCTCGATTCAATCACTTCGCGGTATTCGGGCGCAGCACGCGACTGCGCGAGAGCGACCTGAGCCGCAGCTCGCAGATTCGTAAGCGGGGTGCGCAAATCGTGTGCAAGATTGGAAGAGAACTCGCTCAAGCGTGTGAACGAGTCGTCCAGACGCGCCAGCATGCCGTTGAACGCCTGTCCCAGTTCCAACAGTTCATTCGAGCTGGTGAGCTTCGGCAACGGTTGCCCGAGCCGGCTGATCGACATCTCTTCGGCTCGCGTGACAATGCGGCGCAGAGGGCTCAGCCCGAGCATCGTCACGCCGTAAGCCGAGATTGCCGCAAGCAGAATGCCGACCATCTCCGTGATAAAGATGATCTCTGTGTTCGACCTTACCAATTCGCGCTCTTCACTGCCGTCGTACTGTACGACGACACGGACAGCCCCGCTGTCACGCCCGTCGAGCGGCACGATGGTCACGAGATATCGTAACGCGGTAGTGGGTGTGAAAAGAGTGACAGGATTGTGGGGCGTCTGTACATCCAGAACCGGCGAGTAGTTGCGAAAGCCTCGCGTCGCCAGCAGGTCCTTACCCGCCATGTCAAAGATAGCGAATGCCATGTACTCGCGCCCATGCACGTGCTCCTTCCAGGTATCGGGATCGCGGGTAATCCCGGCCGTCGATTTCAGCCCGGAAAGGTGAACCTCGAGAGCCGACATCACCTCTTCCATCTGGTCGGCGGCATTCGCTTCGACACGGCTCATCATCGCTTCATAGACCGCGAATCCGCTGATCGCGAACGCAACCGATGCATACAAAACGATCAGCGCGGTGAGCCGTATACGCAGGCTACCCGGCAAATAGCGAAGCATGATTAGCTGCCGCCGGCTATTGCCGCGAATTGCAAGCCGTGACGCGACAGACTGCCGATATTGCGTCCGCGTCTTTCCGGCAGCATGCAAAGGTTGTCCACCTCAGAATTCCGCATCCACGACACATTTGAATTCCTTTTCCAGCGGCAGACAGCTGCCCGGTCCAGCCTCGCACCTTGCCATCCGGCATCGGCCGATTCCTGATCGTGAAACGACTCGCGCGGGCGGCTCACATTCGATACCCATCGCAATGCCAACCCGGCCCTCGGTATTAGCGCTGTCGACGAGAGAATAGTACTGCGCCCGCTGCGGCCATGTGATTAAGCACGCCGACAGCAGGGGCAACTTTGAGAAAGCACAAAAAATTCGCGATACATATCAGGCACGCGCTTGTCCGCACAACGGCTCTATTGAAATCTCCTACGCGTGCTTCATGAGCGAATCACGGTGTCACCTGGCTTCGGACTTCCAGAACGTAGCCCATGCCTCTGACGGTATGAATCAGCCTGGACTCGAAAGGGTCGTCCAGTTTGGAACGCAGGCGGCGGATGGCCGAATCCACCACGTTCGTGTCGCTGCTAAAATTCATGTCCCACACTTGTGACGCAATGATCGCGCGCGGGAGGATTTCCCCTTCGCGTCTCATCAACGAATCGTGCTGCCGCGCGCGACGAAGGATCGACTTTACGCGTGCAGTCAGTTCAACAAAATCAAAGGGCTTCGCGAGATAGTCGTCAGCACCGAGTTCCAGCCCCCGGATGCGGTCTCCCACGTCGTCTCGCGCGGTCAGAAAGAGAACCGGCGTCGACTTGCTGCGTCTGAGATTCTGCAACAGTGTCCAGCCGTCTTGCCCTGGCAGCATCACATCCACGATGAGCAGGTCGTAGTCCTCCGTTTCAGCCTGATGCTGCCCGGAAATGCCGTCCTCCACCCAGTCGGCGACATATCCCGCTTCCGTCAAACCCTTCCGTAGATATAAGCCCGTCTTGCCCTCGTCTTCGACAATCAGAATTCGCATTACCTGTTACCTCGTTTGAATCACTTGCGGTCCGAACATCCTCCGGCAGGCGCACAACGATATCAAAGCGACGGTTTCCCTGGAAGTCTGTCAGCGCTTTGCCGTTTTCCACATGACTTACGCCGCGTCAAACATGACAGGAATGTCATGTTCGCCTCATGCAGACGCAGCACTCAAACGTCAAGCTACCTGAGTCTAACTGGCGTCCAATGAAGCTACTTCAATGCAATGAGTACATCGCAACGGTTTGACGAATACCTGGAACATCTTTCTCAAGGATTCCGACACAAGCATCATATTGTCGGCCTGCGTGACTATTGCACGGGACTGATGCGACCGTTGGAGCGAAAGAGCACCAATGCCATTGCGGAAAATCTTCAGCCCGCACGCGCGGAAGCAATGCGTCAGGCGCTACATCATTTCGTGGCAAGAGCGCCGTGGTGCGATGAGGAACTGCTGAGACAGGTCGCCCGCTGGGTGACCCCGCAAATGGCGGGTCTGTCCCGGAGCGGCTGGTGGATCATCGGCTGTAACACTTTTCCGAAGCGTGGCAGCCAGCCAGTGGGCGTCGCGAGACAAAATCACGGAGCATCGGCCAGATATGACAAATGTCAAATTGCCGTGAGTGTTTCGCTAGCCTGCGAAAGTGCCAGTCTGCCTGTCGGCTGGCGGCTGTATCTGCCGCGCGCATGGGCCGACGATCCGATCCGGCGCAGGAAGGCAGGCGTCCCCGCCGACGTGCAGTTTGCGACCAGGCCGAAACTTGCGCTTCAACAGATCGAAAGGCTGCTTGCTGCGGGATCGCCCTCATGCCCCGTGCTCGCCGATGTCGGCTACGGAATGGATCCCGACTTCAGGCAAGGGTTGATCGACCTCGGACTGCCGTACGTATTGGGTGTCACGTCGCAAGCACGCGTCTGGCGCCCACAAGCCGAATCGCTACCGTCAACGGGATACAGGGAAACGGAACGCCTGCCGTCGCAGACGTGGCGTACGGCCGTGCACTACCCCATCAGCGTCAGAGCACTGGCCATGGAATTGCCGGCGCACGCGTTGCAGACGATCAGCTGGCGTGAAGGGAACGGCAATCTGAGAAGCAGCCGCTTTGGCGTGGCGCGGGTGCAGTATGCCGACAGCTACGCATGCTGGACGCGACTGCAGCCACTGCAATGGCTGCTATTGAAGTGGCCGCTGGGCGAGCCGGAGCCTGTCAGATACTGGCTTTCGACGCTGCCGGAAGACACGTCGATCAATGAACTCGTCGCGGCCGCACATTACCACTGGCGCACCGACCGGGACCACGAGGAACTTCGGCAGGATTTCGGACTTGACCACTATTCGGGCCGTGGCTGGAGAGGATTTCATCATCACGCCACGCTATGCACGGCTTCGTATGGTTTCCATCTCGGAGAACGGCTGGCGAGTGAACGGGACCTGGCTTCCCGAAGACTGTCAATCTACCCGGAACCTGGCGTGTGATACGGGTCACTTCGCGCATCGAGAGGCCCTGTCACTACCTGGAGCATTTTCTTTTCAAAATT
>WNGR01015171.1_pt1 | contig 13318 bp, 11 predicted proteins | sample 5407581 | NCBI WGS metagenome assembly WNGR01 (sample SAMN13153383, study PRJNA577476) | soil metagenome | isolation source: 80 cm soil or saprolite under Garry oak tree replicate 2 | place: USA:California | collected 2016-06-15 | reverse complement strand
CATCAAGGGGCGGATGGGCCCAGGGACCTCGTTGCTCGCGTAGAGGAGGACACCGAGCTTCGCATTCAGGCTGCCGGCCATCTGCTCGGCCTGGGTGCGGGCTCCCTTGAGAGCCTTGGCGGCAGCTTCGGCCTCGGGGGCGTGCTCGTCCTTGAAGCTCCACTCGATCTGGCCGGACTGATTGGCTCCAGCTTTGACTGCGGTGTCGAGGACCTTGGCAGCATTATCTGCCGGGGTGCGGACGGTCCAGCTCTGGTTGACGACGAACTGGCGCTGAGCTTTTTCGGCCGGGGTGAGCTTTTCGAGCTGGTAGTTCTGGACCGGGGCGAGGTTCTGATTCTCGCTCTCGATGGTCTCCTTCGGAACGCCGGCCGTCGTCAACGCCTTCATGATGGCGTTGGAGGTGCGGGAGCCGTTGGCATAGGCACCGTCACTGTCCGGACCATAGGCGATGAAGCCGATGTGGACATTGGCGGTATCGGCCAGCACGATCACCTTGTCGGTGGAGGTGACGGCGATGGTGCGGTTCTCTTTGTTCACCTGAATCGTCTGGGCGCTGGCCGTGGCTGCAAGGGCGGCCGCAAACACGGCGAGAGCAGAGATGCGGAGGTTGGTCATTATTCTTCTCCTGTGGTGTTGATGAGGTCGGCCAGAGTCTCTTTATGTTTTGGCTTGGCGGCGAGCTTCTGTTTGGGGTCTGGGAGGACGCGCTCCGGCGGCGGAGTGCCGACACGGGCGCGGGCGTTGGCCTTCACAGCCTTGACCTTCGAAAATACCTTCTTCTTCGGTTTGCTCATGACATCTCTTCGGGCTCGGGAGCCCACGGTGATTATGCATCACTCTTGCCCGAGAGGGGTCGCCTCAGGCAGGATTGCAAGCCGATGACCGCGACCGGGCCCGGTTTGCCAAGGCGCAGAGCTACATGGTGCGCCGGGACGATATGGTCGGGTGCAAGAATGTCCGATGCCGGAAGCGGTTCGATGTCGCAGGAATCCAGTCCGTGGCGTTCATCTAGCCAGTCAGCGAGTAGCTGAGTCGCTTGGATGAGCATAAGGTTCGTATTGCCGCTTTACGAATGAATGGGTATTCAGTTATGCTTTCGCCTGCGTAGAGGAACGTAGATGAGTTCGGCTTTTGCGCAGGAGATTCGATCCAGGGGAATGCTGTGATTTAATGGAGTTGTGCTGTTGCCCGGCGGGGCGACAGAGCCCTTCGAACCGGACAATACGCAGGAGACGAGAACAAAAATCATGGCCAACACACTGCTGCCCCTTGAAGAACGAAGCCTAACGCCCGATGAGGTCGAATCACTGGATAAGCGCCGCCGTCGCGGTCAGCTCTTTCTGGTGATCAGCTTTCAGTGCCTGATCGTGTCGGCGTTGCTTACGTTGTGGAGCGGGCAGGATTTGACGCTGTCGCCGGGATGGATGCATCCGATCGCGTATTGGAACGCGATTACGTTCACGCTGGCAGTGGTGTTTGGTCTTGCGGGTCTGCGTCTGCGCCGTGGGAGCAACGAGTTCATCAGCTACTAGCTAGCCTCTGATAGAACTGCCGGAGCTGCCTGCGGAGCTTGTTCGGGATGCGAGTGATGCGCTCTTGAGGCGTCGCCCGCGGATGGGTTCGGATGGTTGATGGGTCGCTTGTCACGGCGGTGGGCTCCCGTTATGCGGGATCGATGCTTCTTTCAGGATTGCAACTTTCTGCGACGCTGGCCGAGCCGGAGCGCTTCTCCTGGCTTGAGGCGGGTGTCGTTGTAGTCTGCGTCGCGATCTCCGCCGCGCTTTTCCTCTGGCGGTTCGGGCCGATTCTGCGAACCATCTTCCGCTCAAAAAAAGATGCTGACTTCTCGCTGCAGCCTGTGGGCCGGCGAGTGTGGGACTTCGTGTGGGAGGTCCTTTGCCAGGCGAAGGTGATCAAACAGCGTCCCTTACCTGGGCTGGCGCATGCGTTTGTGTTCTGGGGATTTCTGGCCTTCGCCCTGGTAAGTCTGAATCATCTTGCAAACGGCGTGAGGCTGGGATTTCTGCCGCCCGCAAGCTATGTCGGCGAATTTTATTTTCTGTTTGCGGCAGCCTGGGCGTTGCTGGTGGCGGTCTCGATCGCCGGACTGTTCGTACGGCGCTTCTTTATTCGGCCGGTCTGGCTGGGCGAGAAGGTTTCGTATGAGTCAGGGTTTATTGCCTTTCTGATCTTTCTGCTGATGGTGACCTACCTTGCCGCGTTCTTCGTGGACGAGGGCGGGACAGCCGTGAAGACCCTATGGTGGACCCACACACTGGCGCTGCTGGTGTTTCTGCCGCTGATTCCGCATACAAAGCATCTGCATCTGGTACTCAGTCCGGTGACGGTCTTTCTTAAGCGAGATGGGTTCTCGAAGATCCCTCCGTTGGCAGGCGACGAGGACTTCGGTCTGGTCGCGGGCAAGGATGTGACGCAGCTTATCTCCCTGCAGACTTATAGTTGCGTGGAGTGTGGGCGATGCATGGAGCACTGCCCCGCTTCGACCACCGGGAAGGTGCTCAACCCGAAGGAGATCATCCTCGGAATGCGGTCGTACCTGAATGAGTTTGGGCCGGCTTCGGATGTGACGCTCTTGACTGACAGCCGGGTAGAGTCGCCGGACGTTTTGCCGAACAGGTACATGAGCATGGAGGCAGCGTTCGAATGCACGACCTGCGGGAGTTGCGAGTACCAGTGTCCTGTGGGGATTCAGCATGTGCCGATCATCGTCGGGTTGCGGCGCGGCGCAACCAACACAGGCGTGTGGGAGGACACCTACGGTACGAAGCTGTTCCTGGCGCTCGAGAAGAATGGCAATGCGCTCGGGCTGAGCGCGACGGAGCGCGACAAGTTCATCCAGAAGCAAGGTTTCCCTATCTTCGATGGGACGCAGGAGTACTGCCTGTGGCTTGGGTGCATGGGCGGATACGACCCCAAGGGGCGCGAGATCATCGCGGACTTTGCGCGTGTGATGAACTACCTGGGGACGACGTTCGGTGTGCTGAAGAAGGAGAAGTGTACGGGCGATCCGGCGCGGCGTCTGGGCAATGACTTCGTCTTCCAGACCATGGCGGAGTTTGGGCTGAAAGCTCTGGAGACCGCAAAGGTGCAGAAGATCGTGGCGATCTGTCCACACTGTGTACGGACGATTGCTACTGACTGGCGCGAGTACGGGATCGCACCGGAGATCGAGCACCATAGCGAGTTCATGGCGCGGCATAAGGATCGACTACCGAAACAGACTGGACCTGAAAATGGGGGCGAGAGCATCGTCTATCACGATCCCTGCTATCTCGGCCGATACCAGAACGTGTACGAAGAGCCGCGGCAGATCGTGGCTCTGGCTGGCAAGCTGGTTGAGGCGCCGCGCTCGCATGAGCGGAGCTTCTGCTGCGGAGCTGGAGGCGGCTTGGCGTTTCTTGGTGAGGAGAAGGGTGAGCGCGTTAGCCATGTGCGGGCGATGGAGCTCGCGGGGACCGGAGCGCAGGTGGTGGGGACGGCTTGTCCGTTCTGCAATACGATGTTCCGGGATGCGCTCTCGGCTGTGAGTGAGGCTCCGCCGCAGTTGCTGGATATTGCGCAGTTGACCGCGAGGGCGTTGCCGATTACACCTTCGAGTTTGGATTGAGGGAATGATGAAGATACTTGTTGCGATAAAGCAGGTGCCGGAGCGGGATGCGCAGATTCATGTTGCAGCCGACGGCAAGTGGATCGATGAAGGCGATTTGAACTACACGATCAATGAGCCGGATGCGTACGCTCTCGAAGAGGCGTTGCAGCTCAAGGAAAAGAACGGCAGCGGTGAGGTTGTCGTGGTGTGCGCCGGGCCTGAGCGAGTGACGAGCACGCTGCGGGAGGCGCTGGCCAAGGGCGCGGATCGAGCCATACACATTGAGGTAAACGATCTGGTGGAGCGGGATACGCTGGGTGTAGCCCGGATCCTCGCGGATGCGGTGAAGGCAGAGGCTCCGGATCTGATCCTCACCGGGCTGCAATCGGACGACCTTGGACTGGGGCAGACGGGTGTCGTGCTGGCGGAGCTGCTGGGGATTCCGCACGCGACGATCATCATGCAGGTGGAGGTCGTGAGCGCGGGAGGGGGCTCGGGGTTGAAGGTGAAGCGCGAGCTGGAGGATGGATGGTTCCAGCATGTGGAGATGCCGCTGCCGGCGCTGCTGACGATCCAGTCGGGCGGCAACAAGCTCCGGTATGCAACGCTGATGGGGATCAAGAAGGCCAAGACGAAGGAGACCAGGACCGTGCGGGCGGCTGCTTCTGCAACGGGGCAAGCAGTTGCACTGGAGCGTGTGTACCTGCCTGAGAAGCAGAAGAAGACAGAGATGCTGACAGGGACACCGGCTGAAGTCGCCGCGAAGATCGTCGAGAAGCTGAAGTTTGAAGTGAGGGTGATATGAACGGTGTTCTCGTATTGATGGAGCAGCGCGGTGGGACGTGGAACCGCATGAGCTTTGAGGCTCTGGCCGCAGGCCAGCAGCTCGCGGCGAAGCTTGGTGTGGAGTGCTCGGCGGCTGTGATCGGCTCGGGTGTTGATGGACTTAGTGGAGAGCTCGCGGGCAAGAAGCTGGCCAAGGTGTTCGCGGTGGAGCACGCGCTGCTGAAGGACTACACGTCCGATGGTTACGTCGTCGCTCTGGAGCAGCTGGTGAAGCAGGCTGATCCGGCTTATGTCATGCTGCCGCACACCTACCAGGTGCGAGACTTTGCCCCTGCGCTGGCTACCCGGTTCGGCCAGGTTCTGATGAGTGACGTGATCGCTATCCATGACGGTCCGGTTTTTGTGCGGCAACTATTGCAAGGAAAATTGAATGCAGACTACCGGCAGACAGCCTCCGGCCCCTGCTTTGTCTCCGTGCAGGCAGGAACGTTTCGGGCGGATGCCGTTGATCCAGGTGTAGCGGCAGTTGAGACGTTTTCGCCGAGCCTCGAGGCGGCGCAGATTCGCAACAAGCCGGGTGAGCTGTTCCGCGAGTCAGCCCAGACAGTGGACTTGAGTGCGGCTCCCGTAATCGTCTCGGTTGGGCGCGGCATTGGCGAGCAGGAGAATATCGGCATCGTCGAAGAGCTGGCGGCGGCGCTGGGGGCGGAGTTGGCGGCTTCGCGGCCGATCTGCGACAACGGCTGGTTACCCATGGAGCGACAGGTAGGGAGCTCAGGCCAGACGGTATCGCCGAAGCTCTATCTTGCGGTCGGCATCTCGGGGGCGATTCAGCATCTCGTGGGGATGAAGGGCTCGAAGACGGTGATCGCCATCAACAAGGACGAGAACGCGCCCATCTTCGAGGTCGCCGACTATGGCGTGGTGGGGGATCTGTTTGAAGTGGTTCCCGCCTTGACGAAAGCCGTGCTCGCAGCGAAGGGATAAACAACAGGTGTGGCAAAGAGGTGGCATCGCCCGATGCCGCCTTTTTTTGCGTCTGCCGATTTGTAGCTTCCGCGAGTTTTGCGACATGGATATACTGAGTACTCCTGTACCACTGCTTCTCTTTTGTTTCCCTTTCTGGGCCAACGCATCTAATCATAAGTATCGAAAAGAAGCCCATGGCTACGATGTTGCCTTACATAACGATTGATGATGGCCCCACTGCGGCTGTGGAGCTGACCGAAGCTCCGGAGAGCCAAGGCAGGCTGCGGGACAAGTATGGCCGGGCTATTACCGATCTTCGCGTGTCCGTGACGGACCGCTGCAACTACAAGTGTGTGTACTGCCGGACGGGCAACGAGGGTGCGCAGTATACCGAGCTGGCGATTGCGGATTACCTGCGGATGGTGCGGATCTTCGTCTCACTGGGAGTGGAGAAGATCCGGCTGACCGGGGGCGAGCCGTTGCTTCGGTCGGGCTTGGTGGAGATGGTCGGCGAACTGGCGAAGATGCGTACGGCGTACATGCCGGATGGAACGCCAACCAACAGCGGACTGCCGCTCGATATTGCGCTGACGACGAACGGCCATCTATTGGAAAAGCTGGCGGGACCGTTGAAGGATGCGGGGCTGAAACGCGTCACGGTCAGCATGGATGCGGTGGACGCTGAGACCTTTACTGCGATCACGCGGGTTCCCCGCAGCTTCGACAAGGTGTTGGCGGGCATTCGCAAGGCGCAGGCGGTGGGGCTTGGGCCGGTCAAGGTGAACTGCGTCCTGCTGCGCGGATTCAACGACGGCCAGATCGAGCAGTTTGCGGAGTTCTCTCGGCGCGAGGGGGTCATCGTGCGGTTCATCGAATTCATGCCGCTCGAAGAAGACCGCAGCTGGAAGCCGGAGACGGTGATTCCGATGGATGAAATCATCGGACGGCTCAATGCATACCGTCCCCTGGTAGAGCTTCCGCCAAACACTCTAAGTGAGACTGCAAAGCGCTTTACATTCGACGACAGGGTGGGCGAGATGGGGATTATCGCGCCGGTGTCGCGGCCCTTCTGCGGACACTGCAGCCGAGTGCGGTTGACGTCGGATGGAAAGATAAGAACGTGCTTGTTTTCGCAAAGCGACCATGATCTGCTCGGCGAAATGACGCGTGGGGGAACCGATGCGGAGCTGGATGCGTATGTGCGTAAGGTTGTGATGCGAAAAGAGGCGCGTCACCATATTGGCGAACCGGGCTTCGAAAAGCCTTCACGGAACATGGTTCACATTGGCGGGTAGCGCAACTTTTTCCTCTGGATTGCGTCACTAGGCTCTACCGAGACATTTTTAGAGAAGAACGGTTTCTGAAATGAATCATTGCCTCCCCGGGGATAGGTTTTGAGAGACAGGCGACAGTTTGAGGTGATTGAGAGCCGCCAGATGGATCACCTTCGCGTGTTCCACGATGTGGCACGTGCGCTGACGGCGAGCCTGGAGCTGGAGGAGATTCTGGGTGCCATCATGGACAAGATGGCGCAGTTCTTCGGGCCGGAGCGCTGGTCGCTGCTGATGGTGGACGATAAGACGAACGAGCTGTACTACGCGATCGCCGTGGGAGAGAACGCGGAGAGCCTGAGAGGCCTCCGTGTACCGATTGGCGAGGGCGTGGCTGGCTGGGTGGCGGCTAGCGGCAATCCCCTGGTGGTTCCGGACGTAAAGCTCGATCCGCACTGGTCTGCGTTCGCGCGGAATCACCCGGAGTTGAACATCCATTCGATCGCCTGCGTGCCGGTGCGGTCCGCGAACAAGACGCTGGGCGTGATCCAGTTGCTGAACAGCAAGCTGGATCTTATGTCGGAGTATTCGATCTCGTTCCTGCGCATCCTCTGTGACTATGCCGCGATCGCGATTCAGAATGCGCGGTCGATGACGCTGATTCAAGAGTTGACCATCACGGACGACGTTACGGGCCTGTTCAACGCGCGTCACCTTTACAGCATGCTGGACGAACAGGTGCAGATAGGAGGCGTCTTCAGTCTCATGTTCATGGACCTCGATCACTTCAAGTCGGTAAACGACACCCATGGTCACCTGATTGGCAGTCGTCTGCTAGCGGAGGTAGGTGGACTCTTGAAACGCTCCGTCGGTCCGGCGAACTCCGCCTTCCGGTATGGCGGAGACGAGTTTGTAGCGCTGTTTCCCGGCATGAACAAAGCAACTGGAATTGACGCGACGATGACCGTCTATGAGGACCTGCGCTCATCACGCTTTCTCGAAGGGGCAGGCCTGTCTCTCGGCCTCTCCGGAAGCTTCGGGATGGCGACCTTCCCGGAGGACGGAAATACAGTCTCTACGATCCTGCGCTCTGCGGACACCATGATGTACGAAGCGAAGACGACACGGGACAACGTCGCGGTGGTCGGCAGGGGGCTACTGCTGGAGCGTATTGCGCTGACAGGCGCGGCGAGGAGCGAGCGCTAACCGAATCTGCGGCGGGCTAGTCTGGCCTGCGGTGCCCCAGCGTCAGAGGGCGTTTCGGTTCGGGCTTGATGACATCCCGATTCTCCGGAGCGACAGGATGTATCCCGAAGTCCCAGACACCGAGGTTGACCTCCTTCTCTGAGATGATCTCCATCAAGGCATACTCGCCGAAGGCCAGGGGCTGACGCGGTGTGACCTTCATCCAGTGCCCTCCGGGCAGAATCTCGGAGGTGGTCTCGACGACATCCTCCTGCTGGCGAACGCCGCCGAGGAGGTTGATCTTGAAGCTGGCGATGACGCGTGCGCCGGTACGGACATCAGCGCGGACGATGACGTAGCGGCTGTCGGGCGACCCTCCGCTTGGGGTGGCGTTCATCGCGCTGCTGGCGCCGTGCGTGTCGACGGTGAGCGGGGCACCGCCAGTCGGAGAGGCGCTGGCGTCGCCGAGTCGCAGATAGAGCACAGGGGTGTCGACGTGAAGCTGGATGAGGGATTTCTCGCCCTTGAGCTGGACGATCTGGTGGGAGCTGGCCAGTGGGTTAATCGCGGCGCGGAGAATGTTGTGGCCTGTATTGCGATTGAGGTCGCCGTCGGACTGGGGCAGGGGGACGAGCTCAGGGGTGCCGCGAAAGATGTCCAGAATGAGGACGCTGTCCTGCTCGGGCAAGCGGAGATCCTTCGCGACCTCCGGAGTCAGCGCGGCGCGGTCGGCCTCTTCTTTCAGCAGCTCGGGATCAATTGCGGGGGCCTGGGAGGCGCTGGCGTCGCCTTCGGCCGAAGGTGCTGCGTGCTGTCTCTCCCAGCGGCGGGTGGCGTCGAAGTCCACCAGGGAGGCAGGGATCTGGCGGGTGGCGTCGAAGTCCACCAGGGAGGCAGGGATCTCCTCCTCTGCGCCGCCACGCTCCGCGCTGACGTAGCGGACGACGGTGCCTACTACCCTGTAGCTCATGATCACCTGATAGCTGCCGTCCTTGAGGATAAGGCGGGTGCGATGGGGGTTCGTGGCGGGGTCGAGCGCAGGAAGGGGCCTCTGGCTTTGCGCTGCGACGCTGGCGCATGGGGCAGCGCAGATAACCAGCGCGCCAGCGAGGAGAAACCCGGCAACGGTAAACTTTGTGAGCTGATGGCTCGTCTTATTCTTCATAGACCGATTCCGACAGTTTAGTGCCAACATGGTTAGACGCGCCTGAACCCATCTGGACTGCAGGCGATGTTTGGCCCCGGCAATCGGAGTATGCTAAACAGGTAAGAGTACCGTAAATCGATGCAGAGCCTTTTCCAACGCGGACAGAGCGATCAGCAGCGGCCCATGTGGCTGCGGCTGATTGCGATTGTGTGCGTTCTCGTGGTCTGCGCGATGAGTACGGCACAGATGTGCCACACCCATGCCGAGTTCTCCTTGCTGAAGCAGAACTCGCGCAACAACGGCCCGGCCCCGGATGACCATTGCCCACTCTGCGTGGCGATGCATTCGGCCCTCCCGGTGGCTTTGCATGTTGCCCCCGAACCGATGCTGCAGATCCAGGCCCTGGACTCTGTCGCTGCGGATGCGGAGAGAATCTTCCGGTGGCGATTTGAGATGGCCAGCCGCCCCCCTCCTGCTGACCAGAACCGCGCTTAGTCCTTGCAGGCGGCAGGAAGCTTCATAGCAATCTAAAACCCCTGTCCTACCTGTGATTCCGTGCCCCAGGCACGCGACGCGCTTTTCAGCACGATGCTCTCCGAGCTCGACAGGAGTTACCCCTCATTATGCGCAGGCCTATCTTCACTCGACTTTCTTTGTTCATCTTCTCTCTGATTTTGCTGGTGACCGGCGCAGTGGCGCAGGGCACATCCGGCAATATCTCAGGTACGGTAACGGACTCGACAGGCGCCGTAATCGCAAACGCAGCCGTGAATGTCTTGAGTCCAATCAGCGGACACACGCAGACCACACAGACGGACGCGAGCGGACAGTACCACTTCAACAATCTTCCATTCAACCGCTACCACGTGTCCGTTGCCGTGAAGGGCTTTCGGTCTGCAGCTCAGGATGCCATCATACGTTCGGCTGCTATCACAACCGTCGACTTCCGGCTGGCCGTGGGAGACAGCGAGCAAACCGTAACAGTAGAGGCGGAGGCCGAGGATATGGTGAGCGCCGACCCGACCTCTGCGTCCGCGGTAGATCGCAATCTGTTCGCCCGCCTGCCGTCGGAGAGCACGAACGCTCCGCTCAGCTCGCTGGTTACGTTGAGCACGCCGGGTATCGCGTCTGACTCCAACGGCCTGTTCCATCCCATGGGCGAGCACGCCGACACCAGCTACTCCATCGATGGCCAGCCCGTGAGCGATCAGCAGAGCCGCGTCTTCGGCAACCAGCTCTCCGTGAATGCAATTCAATCGATCAACGTCATCAATGGCATCGCCCCGCCGGAGTACGGCGACAAGGCTTCGCTGGTGGTGCAGACGACAACGCGGTCGGGGCTTGGTCTTCCCCATCCGACAGGGTCGCTTTCCCTGGGCTACGGCTCGTTCGGCACTGGGATCGGGAGCGCTGCGCTCGGCTTCGGAACGAAGCGCTATGGCAACTTCGCAACCTTCGACGCCGTAGACAGCGGGCGTTACCTGGATACGCCGGAGTATCGGCCCATCCACGCGCACGGCAACAACGAGAACTTCTTCGACCGCATCGACTTCCATCCCAACCCCGCCGACTCTTTCCAGTTGAACCTGGGCCTGTCGCGCAGCTGGTTTCAGAACCCGAACCAGTACGATCAGCAGGATGCCGGACAGGATCAGCGCGGCAAAATCCTCAGCTACAACGTCTCGCCCTCGTGGACGCACATCATCAGCGCGAACAGCCTGATCTCGGTGAATCCGTATCTGCGGCAGGATAACTTCCACTACTACCCCAGCAAGGATGCCTTCAGCGATACGCCGGCGACGCTGGCTCAGTCGCGGCGTCTGCAGAACCTCGGCCTCAAGGTGGACTACAGCTACTCGCACGGGATCAATACCTTCAAGGCCGGAGCGATGTTCTACCACACCTTCCTGCACGAGGGCTTCTCGCTCGGCATTACCGACCCTACCTTCAACGCGCCCTGCCTCAACGCGGACGGCAGCCCGGACACGAATCCGAACGCCAACGATCCGAACAACTGCCCCGAAACCGATACGCAGAATCCGAACTACAGCGCGGGGACAGGTCCGTTTGACCTTACACGTGGTGGCTCGCTTTACAACTTCAACGGCCGCACCGACATTAAGCAGGAGGCGATCTACCTGCAGGACAATATCGTGTGGAAGAACTGGTCCTTCCTCGTAGGCGGTCGCTTCGACAACTACAACGGCATTAGTCATCGTTCGATGGCGCAGCCGCGACTCGGCGGCACGTACAACGTGAAGAAGACCAACACGGTTCTGCGCCTCGGCTACGGAAAGCTCTTCCTGACGCCTTACAACGAGAACCTGATCGTCTCGAGCTCCACCGGTGTCGGCGGACTGGAGGGCGCGGGCTTCGGAGCCGTTCCTCTAAAGCCCGCGAGCCGCAGCCAGTACGATGCCGGCTTCGAGCAGGGCTTCGGCAAGCATCTGGTAGTGAACGGCGAGTACTTCTGGAAGTACACCGATCGCGACTACGACTTCGACATCGTGTTGAACACGCCACTCGCCTTCCCGATCCAGTGGAAGAAGTCCAAGATCGACGGCTTCGGCGTGAAGGTCACGGTTCCTCAGACGCATGGCATCTCTGCCTATGCGGTGCTCGGGCACACGCGTTCGCGCTTCTTCGGTCCTGAAGTCGGCGGCATTCTCTTCAACAATCCCAATACCTCCGGCTCGGCTCCCTTCCGCATCGACCACGACCAGGCGTTCCAGCAGTCGACTCACCTGCAGTACCAGCCAAAGCCGAAGGGCCCGTGGTACGGAATTACGTGGCGCTACGAGAGCGGTCTGGTAGCCGGCAATGCACCCATCGACGACGGACAGAATCCGACGGACCTTACCTACCTGACGGCAGATCAGCAGTCGCAGATCCTTCTGCGCTGCGGTGGCGTGCAGGCGACGCGCAATGCGCCGCTGACCAGCTGCCCCACGGGACAGCTATCGTCCTCGCTGCTCACGCTGCCGAAGCCGGGAACGGAAAACGATGATCGCAATCCCCCGCGTGTGGCTCCGCGCACGATGTTCGACATGGCCGCCGGCTGGGACAACATTCTCCAGCGCGATCATCTGAAGACAAACCTCAGCGTTACCGCGATCAACGTGACGAATAAGTATGCGCTGTACAACTTCCTCTCGACCTTCAGCGGAACCCACTTCGTCTCGCCCCGCACGGTGAGCGCGCAGGTTACGTTCAACTTCTAAAGCAGCGAGTCACCGGGTTAGCAAATCAGCTGGTCAGCGAAAGGCAAGGGCGGCATCCGGCGTGGATGTCGCCCTTTCTTTTCGTGTGGGTGTACCTGCTGACTCGCTGACTCGCTTACTTGCTGACCTGCTTATCCCTTTGCGGCAAGCACGATGCACTCTTCCAAAATGTCCAGCGCAATGTCAGCCTCGTGCTGGTTGACGATCAGAGGCGGGCACAGGCGGATGCTGGTTTCGCCGCAGCCGAGGATCAGCAGGCCGCACTCGAAGGCTAGCTCGACGATACGGTCGCGCATGGCGCCGACAGGCTGGCGCGACTTCTGGTCCTTGACGATCTCGATGCCGATCATCAGCCCCCGCCCGCGGACGTCGCCGACCGTAGGATGCTTCGCAATCCACGCGTGCAGCCGCTCCAGCATCCTGGCGCCTACCGTGGCTGCGTTCTGCAGCCCTCCGCGCTGGATGACGTCCATCGTGGCAAGCGCGGCAGCGATGCAGACGGGGTTGCCGCCGAAGGTGCTGGCGTGCGAACCGGGGACCCAGTCCATCACCTCGGCTTTGCTCATGCAGATGCTGAGCGGCATGCCCGAAGCAATGCCTTTGGCGATGCAGACGATATCAGGCTGGACGTCGGTGTGCTCGATGGCCCACCACTTCCCTGTCCTACCCGCGCCTGACTGCACCTCGTCTGCAATCATCAGGATGCCGTGACGATCGCAGATGCGGCGAATCTCCTGCATAAAGTTTGTCGGAGCGACGACGTAACCTCCCTCACCCTGGATGGGCTCGAGGATGATCGCAGCGACCTCCTCGGGCGGCAGCACCGTCTTGAAGAGCTTTTCTTCGATATAGCGCGCGCAGTCAAGGGCAAACGCCTCTTCCTCCTGCGGCCCGCCGCTGCATCCGCGATAGGCATAGGGATAACGCACGTGATGCACGCCGGGAACGAACGGAGCGAAGCGGCGCTTCTGCTGAGGCTTCGAGGCGGTCAGCGAAAGCGCTCCCATCGTGCGGCCGTGGAACGCGCCGAAGAAGCTGATGATGTTCTGCCGGCACGTGTGGTATCGCGCAAGCTTCATCGCGCACTCGACCGCCTCGGCGCCGGAGTTGCCGTAGTAGAACCTGT
>WNGR01016398.1_pt1 | contig 13319 bp, 11 predicted proteins | sample 5407581 | NCBI WGS metagenome assembly WNGR01 (sample SAMN13153383, study PRJNA577476) | soil metagenome | isolation source: 80 cm soil or saprolite under Garry oak tree replicate 2 | place: USA:California | collected 2016-06-15 | reverse complement strand
CCTTCGCCTTCCGCGTCGGCCGCTGCAGTCTCCGCCCACTGCGCGGCTCCCGCGATGAGCTCCTGCACGTTCTCGAGGCGCTCGATCCCCTCAGGGCCCTCCTCCGCGAGATACTGGCCGTACCCGGTCGCCGCGATCACCTGCTCCAGCACGGTCGCCGGGTCGGCACGGCCATAGCGCGCCCGCAGCTGGTCGATCAGCCCGGCGAGGCCCTGGAACGCCTCCCGCACATTGGGCCGGAGGTCGGGAAGCCGGTCCGCCGCGCGCGCCGTCTCGAGCAGCGGCTTGCGCCACTGGCCGGCCGCCCGCACGAGCTGCGCGAGCGAAGCGTCCCCGATCCCGCGCCGCGGGACGTTCACGACGCGCGCCAGCGCCTCGTCATCGGCGGGATTGGCGATGAGGCGCAGGTAGGCGAGGACGTCCCGCACTTCGCGCCGCTCGTAGAAGCTCACCGCACCCACCAACCGATACGGGATGCCGCGGAAGCGGAACGCTTCTTCCAGCGGGCGGGACTGCGCGTTGGTGCGGTACAGGATCGCCAACCCTTCGTAGGGTACCTCGGTCTCGACCGCGACCCGGGCGTACTCGCTCGCCAGCCATTCCGCTTCGTCGCGCTCGTCGGCCGCCGTCAGGAGGATGACGGGGTCGCCGCCCTGCTTGGCCGTGAACAGCGTCTTGCCGAGTCGCCGCGCGTTCTCCGCGATGACGCCGTTCGCCGCATCGAGGATGACCTGGGTCGAGCGATAGTTCTGCTCCAGCTTGATGAGCGTGGTCCCCGCGGCCCCCGCGGCCCCGGAGCAGTCGTCCTGGAACGACAGCATGTGCCGCACGTCCGCGCCGCGCCAGCCGTAGATTGCCTGGTCGTCGTCGCCGACCACGAACAGGTTTCCGTGCTCGGCCGCGAGCAGCTTCACCAGCCGGTACTGCGCCGCGTTCGTGTCCTGGAACTCGTCGACCAGGACGTGCTCGAAGCGCCGCTGCCAGTAGGCCAGGCGCTCGGGATGCTCCCGGAACAGGGTGAGCGGGTAGAGCAGCAGGTCGTCGAAGTCCATCGCATTCGCCTGCTTCAGCGCGGCTCCGAGCACCGCGTAGACCTCGGCCGCGACCCGCTCCAGCGGGCTCTCCGCCCGGGCGCCGAGCTCTTCGGGGAGGAGCATGCGGTTCTTGGCGCCCGAGATGATGGCGTGGATCGCCCGGGGCGGATTCGCCTTGGGTGACAGGCCCCGCTGCTCGATGAGGCGCTTGATGAAGGACTCGGAGTCTTCCTGGTCGTAAATCGTGAAATTCGGGCCGAAGCCGAGCAGCGTGGCTTCGCGCCGCAGCAGCCGCGCGGAGAGCGCGTGGAACGTGCCGATCCACAGGCCCCTCGGGTCGGCGCCCAGTAGTGTGGCCACCCGCGAGCGCATCTCGCCCGCGGCTTTATTGGTGAACGTCACCGCGAAGATCCTCTGCGGCGCCACACCGCGGTCCTTGATCAGGTGGGCGATCCGCGCCGTGAGCACGCGGGTCTTGCCCGACCCGGCGCCGGCGAGCACCAACAGCGCTCCGCCGGCGTGGTGGACGGCGGCTTCCTGCTGCGGGTTCAACGGTAAGGTCATGGCGTCATCGAGGAGGCGAGCGGGAACTCCAGCACGAACACGCTTCCGTTGCCGTCAGTCGCCGGATGGTAGGACACGCGCCCGCCGTGCTGCTGCTCCACGATGCGGCGCGCCAGCGCCAGCCCGATCCCCCAGCCGCCGATTTTGGTGGACACCCCGGGCTCGAACAGCTGGGCTCGAACCTCGGGCGCCACGCCGGGGCCGTCGTCCCGCACGCTGACTCGCGCGCCGCCCCGGGACGCCTGCACGCTCACGTCGACGCGGCCGCCGCGCCCGGACAGCGCGTCGATCGCGTTCTTGATCACGGCCTCGAGCGCCCACTCGACGAGGACCGGGTCGCCGAGCGCCATCGGGCCCGGCCCCGAAGCCGTCAGGCCCAGGGTTACGGGGTTCGCCAGGGTCGGCAGGCGCGGCCGAAAGTAGGTCACCACGCGCTCCGCCACGGCGCCCAGGCCCACCGGCTCGCGCCGCGCCGGGCGGCCGATCCGCTCGAACCGTTTGGCGACCCGCTCGAGGCGCTCGGCATCGGCCCCAAGATGCGCCGCCAGCTCCTCCGCCGTGGTACCCGGATTCTCCCGCACGTATGCAATCCATCCCGTGAGGCCCATCAGCGGCGTCCCGAGCTGGTGCGCCGACTCGCGCGCCATCGCCACCCAGAGCCGGTCGCGCGCCGCCCCCACCTGGGAGCGATAGGCCCACACCGAGAGCAGCGCGAGACAAAGGAACAGGACGCCTTGCAGCAGGGCAAGCACGGCAAAGCGCCGCGCCACAGGCAGGGGCCCGTAGTGGATGGTCCCCACCCCGGGCTGGACGATCGGCGCGTGCACGGCATCGAGCTCGGCGATCCACGCGCGCAGCGCCGCGGCGTCGGCGTCCCGCGGGAGCGGGGCGTTGGCCATGGCGGCGATGCGTCCCGCGGTGTCGGTCACCGCGATCGCAATGCCGAGGGAGCGAACTTGCGCTGCGAGGTCGAGCAGGGCGGCCGTCGCGCCGTCGGGGCGCGGGTCGTTGAGTCCGGCGAACACGCGCCCCAACAGCCGGCTCGTGTCGCGGGCCTCGTCCCGCAGGTGGTGCGTGACCGCCAGGGCGGACCCGACCGTGATCGCGCCCAGGACGAGGGCGAGCCCGAGCACCGCGTGCGGACCGACCCGGCGCAGCGCGCCGCTACGCGGCACCGGCGGGGGGGGCGGGGGGGGGCACCAGGCAGTCGGTCCCCACATAGGGCACCAGCGCGGGCGGGAGTGCAACGGCTCCGTCCGGCCGCTGGTGCGTCTCGAGCAGCGCGGCGATGGTGCGCGGCAGCGCTACGCCCGACGCGTTCAGCGTGTGCACGAACTCGGGCCGGTCGCCCGGCCTGGGCCGGCAGCGAATGTTGGCCCGGCGCGCTTGGAAGTCCGTGAAGGTGCTCGAGCTCGAGCACTCGAGCCACGACCCGACGGCCGGCGCCCACACCTCGAGGTCGTAGGTCTTCGCGCTCGCGAAGCCGACGTCGCCTGCGGCCAACAGCACGACGCGGTAGGGCAGCTCCAGCCGCCGCAGCACCTCCTCGGCATGCCGGGTGAGCACCTCGTGCTCGGCGGGCGAGTCCGCCGCGCGGCAGAACCGCACCAGCTCCACCTTGTCAAACTGGTGCACCCGCAGCAGGCCGCGCGTGTCCTTCCCCGCCGCTCCCGCCTCGCGCCGGAAACAGGGCGTGTACGCCACGTACCCGCGCGGCAACGTCGCGCCGTCCACGATCTCGTCGCGCAGCAGGTTCGTCACCGGCACCTCCGCCGTCGGGATGAGGAAGAGGTCGTCCGGATCGGTGCGGTATGCGTCCGCCTCGAACTTGGGCAGCTGGCCGGTGCCCTGCATGATCTCGCGCCGCACCACGAACGGCGGCTCGACCTCGACGTAGCCGTGCTCGCGCGTGTGGAGATCGAGCATGAAGTTGACGAGCGCGCGCGCGAGCCGTGCGCCCAGGCCGACGAAGACGGGGAACCCCGACCCCGCGAGCTTCGCGCCGCGCGCGAAGTCGATGATGCCCAGCCGCTCGGCGACGTCCCAGTGCGGCCGGCCGCCCGCCGCGGCGGGCTCGCCCCACGACCGCACCACCTGGTTGCACGAAGCGTCGCCGTCGGGGAGCTCGGGGAGCGGCAGGTTGGGGACGAACAGGGCCTGCTGCTCGAGCTCGGCTTCGACGCCACGCAGCTCGGCCTCGAGGCCGCTGATGCGCGCGCCCAGCTCGCGGCGCTGCTCGCGCACCTCGGGCGGAAGCGCGCGCGTTTCCTTGAGGAGGCGCGCGTCGGCTTTCGCGGCCTCGTTGCGCTCGGCCTTGAGCTGGTCGAGCCGGGCGACCAGCGCGCGGCGCCGCACGTCCAGCGCCTCGAGCTCGTTGAGCAGCCGCGTGACGCCGGCGTCGCCGCGGCGGGCCAGCGCACCCCCCACCTGGTCGGGCGCCGTACGCAGCAGCTTCAGGTCGATCACGGGCCTACTGCGGGGGGATTCCCGGCTCGAGGCCGCGGTAGCCGCAGTTCTCATCCACCAGGATCTTGAAGTCGACGCGGCGCGCGGTCGAGTCCACGGCCAGCACCTCCAGCTTGGCGTACAGCGACACCGTGATCCCCGTCGCGCAGGTCGTCGCTCCCGACCGCACCAGCACGACCCTCCCGCTGTCGAGGACGAAGGTGGAGTCGAACACCCAGCCGCCGGTCGGCGCCAGGGTGATCGCGTCGAACGGTGCCGAACCGGCCTGGAGACTCGACAGCGCCCCCAACCCGAGCCGCTGCGTCGGCAGCAGCACGGGCCGGTGCAGAGAGTCGAAGTTGAACGCAAAGTCGAGCGACGCCGATTGGTCGGTCCGGACGCGCGCCTTGCCCTGGAGCAGATAGGCGGACGGCGCGGTGATCGGCGTGCCGTCGAGGGCGAACAGCGACACGGTGTCCACGACATTGGTGAAGACGGCGGTGGGCAACCCGGTGGTGCCGCTGCATGCGGCGGCGAGCGCGGCGACACCCGCGACGGCGAGCGTGAGAACGGCGCACAGAGGGCGCGAAGGCATCCGGTGGCGGAAGATACCTGCCGGCGTCGGAGTGGGTCAACCCACGATGGCTCCTTGACTTCGCTCGCACCCAGTCCTAGGTTGGCCGCCTATGCCCACGATCCGGGAAGTCGTCGAGGCGTTGAGCCGCCGCCCCGGAGTGGACGCCGTGGTCGTGGCGGGCCGCGACGGGCTCCCGATCGATTCCCACACCGCGAACGGCGTGGACCCCGACAACGTCGCCGCGCTGGTCCCCTCGGCCATCACCTCGATGACGCAGCTCGGGGAAGCGGGGGGCCGCGGAGAGTTCGACACGGGGGTGCTCGAGTTCGGCGCCGGGCTCGCCGTGGTGGCCGTGCTCCACGCCGACGCGCTCCTCGTCGTGCTGGTCCAGCCGTCCACGAACGTGGGCGCGCTCCTCTACGATCTCCGCCGCCACCGCTCGGCGATCGCCGGCCTCCTCTGAGCTGGAGCCGGTCCCTTGGCGTCACCTGCGCGGCACCTCCTCGTCGTAGATGACGAGCCGCACATCGGGCTGCTGCTCCGCCCGCACCTCGAGCGGCTCGGCTATCAGGTGAGCCTCGCGCGTACGCTGGCGCACGCGCGCGCCGCGCTCGCCGACACCCACGCGCCCGTGGACGGGATGCTCCTCGACCTCCATCTCCCCGACGGCTCCGGCCTCGATCTGTTGCGCGAGCTGCGCGCCGCCGCCACGACCGAGCGGCTGCCGGTCATCGTGCTCACCGCCGAAGGCGAGGAGCGCGTGCTCCGCGAAGCGGGGCGGCTCGGCGCGGAGCTCCTCACCAAGCCCTTCTCCCCGACCAAGCTCACCGCGCGCATCGCGGGGATGCTCGGCGACGTCTCGCCGGAGCCGGGCGAGACCCCATGAGCGTCTGGGCCGCGATCCTCGCCGGCGGCTCGGGGACCCGCTTCTGGCCGCTTTCCACTCCGCAGCGCCCCAAGCAGCTGCTGCCGCTTGCAGGCGACCGGCCGCTGCTCGTGCAGGCGGTCGACCGCCTCGACGGACTCATCCCGCCCGAGCGGATCCTCATCCTCACGGGCCCCTTCCTCGTGGACGCGACGGCAGGTGCGCTCCCGCAGATCCCCCGCACCCAGATCTTCGCCGAGCCGCGGGCCGCGTCCACGGCGCCGGCGCTCGTCTGGGCGGCGCGGTGGATCTCGCAGCGCGACCCCGGCGGCCAAATGCTGTCGCTCCACGCCGACTGGGCCGTGGGGGACGACCGTGCATTCCGCGCCGCGGCGCACGAGGCCCTCGGGGTGGCGAAGGAGTACGACGTGCTGGTGACCGTGGGCGTGAAGCCGACGCGCAACGAGACGGGTTACGGCTACATCGTCCCCGGCAAGCCGCTCGGCGGCGCGCGCACCGTGCGCCGGTTCGTGGAAAAGCCCAGCCCGACCCGCGCCGCGCTGCTGCGGCGCAGGGGGGCGCTGTGGAACACCGGCCTGTTCACCTGGGGCGTCGCCCGCTTCCTCGGCGAGGCGGGCGCCTACGCGCGCGAACTCACGGCCGGGTGGCCGAAACTCACCGACGGCGACGTCGCCGGGTTCTTCGCCGCCGTGACCCCGGTGTCCGTGGACGTCGCGGTGCTCGAGCGCACCAAGCGGCTCGCCGTCGTGACCGGCAATTTCCCCTGGGACGATATCGGGTCGTGGGACGCGCTGCTCCGGATCCGCACACCCGATGCCCACGGCAATGTGGTGGTGGGCAACGTGACGCTGGCCGGGGACGTGCACGGGTCGGTGGTCTGGTCCGACAGCGAACATGTGGCTGTCCTCGGTCTCGCGGGCGTCATCGTGGTGCTCGCCCACGGACACACGCTCGTCATGCCCACCGGCCGCGCTGAGCACCTGAAGGAGCTGGTGCAGCGGCTGTGACGCGCGCCCTGTACCTGCTCGACCCCGAGCCGTCGGCCCCGTGGGCGCCGTTCGCGGGCGCCCGCCCCCTCTCCGAGCTGCGCGCCGGCGCGCACCTCGTCCGCGAGCGGTGGGAAGCGTTCGTGGGCGTGGAGACGGCGGAGATTTTCACGCTGCCCCACCTCGCCGGGTTCGTCGAGCCGGGCGTGCCGACCGTCTCGGCGCGGCGTCCCGTCACCGGACCGGCGATCATCGGGTCGTCCACGTTCGCCCCGCGTGGCGTCGCCCCGCCGCTCCCCGACGGGCCGCTCCGCCTCACCTGCCGCGGCGTCACCGTCGGCTGGGGGGTCGGCGCAGGGGCGCAGTGGGACGGGCCGGTGGCGCAGGCGCCGGTGGTCGAGGTACCGGGCCTCGTGCTGCACGGCGCGTACGACCTCATCCCCGCGCTCGAGCAACTGCTGGGCGAAGACCTCCGCGCCCTGCTCGGGGAGAGCGACCCGGTGCCGCGCGGCAGCACCGTGCTCGGCGACCCGGGCCTGCTCGGGTTGCGCGGCGCCGTGGTAGAGCCCGGGACCGTGTTCGACACGCGGGGCGGCCCGATCGTGCTCGAAGCCGGCGTGCAGGTCGCGTCGGGAGCGCGCCTCACGGGACCGCTCTGGGCGGGCGTGAACACGCAGCTCCTCGGCGGACCGATCAAGGGGTCGGCGATCGGCCCGCACTGCAGGGTCCGAGGCGAGCTCGCCTCCTGCGTCTTCCTGGGGTACGCCAACAAGGCGCATGACGGGTTCGTCGGGCACTCGGTGATCGGGCGCTGGGCCAATCTCGGGGCCGGCACCATCACCTCGAACCTGAAGAACACGTACGGTCCGGTCCGCCTCGACGTGGGCGGAACGCCGCTCGAGAGCGGCCTGCAGTTTCTGGGCAGCCTGATCGGCGACCATGCGAAGACCGCCATCGGCACGGCCCCCCGAAGTACGTCGCGCCCTTCGCCTGGGGGACGGGCAGGACGGGCGGGACAGGCCCGGGATCCGGGCGGGTCAGCAAAGACGGCTTTCTCACGGTCGCCGAGCGCGTTCTGCCGCGGCGCGACGTCGTCGTGGACCAGGTCACCCGCCTCATGCTCGGGCGCATCTACGATTGGGCCACGCGCTGAGCCGGACCCCACTGCCCTCGCGACCCCGCCCGCGTTTGCCTCCCCGGCGCCCGCCGCGCACATTGTGCGGCTCGCGCTGGAACGGGCGGCCTGGTGGACACCAATCAATACCGGCGAGTCGGCAAGTTCGAGCTGCACGAGCTCCTCGGCGCAGGCGCGATGGGCGTCGTGTGGAAGGCGTACGACTCTGTCATCCGCCGCTACGTCGCGCTGAAGATCCTCTCCGACGCGGTCGCGCGGTCTCAAGACGCGCGCCACCATTTCCTGCGAGAGGCCCGCGCGGCGGGGGCGCTGCAGCACTCCGCCATCGTCACGATCTACGACCTCGGCGAAGCCGACGGCCAGCTCTTCATCGCGATGGAGCTGGTGGACGGACGCGACCTCTCCTCGATGATCGCGACGCGCGAGCCGCTGGCCCTGGAGCGCAAGCTCGACATCGTCATCGAAGTGCTGCAGGGGCTCGCCTATGCCCACGGCCGCGGTGTGATCCACCGGGACGTCAAGCCGTCGAACGTGCGCGTGGCCTCCGACGGCTCCGTGAAGATCATGGACTTCGGGATCGCGCGCCTGCAATCGGCGGACGTCACCGGCTCCGGCGCCATCGTCGGAACGCCCACGTACATGGCACCCGAGCAGATCACCAACGGCGCCATCACGCCGGCCACCGACCTCTACGCGGTGGGGTGCCTGTTGTACGAGCTGCTCTGCTACCGCAAGCCGTTCGAGGGCGAGACCGTGCACGGCGTGCTGTACCAGGTGCTCACGACCTACCCGAAGCCGCTCCGCACGATGGCGCCCTCGATCCCCGCCGCGCTCGAGCGCGTCGTGTCCAAGGCGCTGGACAAGGCGCCTGGAGTCCCATCCGGGCCTCGGCGTGGCGACTCGTGCCCCATCCACGGCTCACGTGGCGCGGCACGGCCCTCTCGGCGCTGGCGGTCGTCGCCGCGGCGCTCGTCTACGTATCGCGCTCCCCGTCGCGCGCGGCCGTGCCTCCCGCGCCGGGAGCGGCCCGGCTCGCCACCGCCACCGCCGACCCCGGTTCACTCGACCAGCTCATCGCCTCCCGGCTCCCCGGCGGGCTCAACCCGGCTCTCGTCGCCGAGCGCGACTCGGCGCTCGCCACGCGCCACCGGGCCCAGGGTGCGGGCGCGATGAAGAACAACGTGCCGTCGCTGCTGCTCGCGGAGACGGTGCTGCAGACGGCGGAACGCGCCGTGCGCACCGGCGACCTGGCGCACGCGGCTACCGGCTACCTCAGCGCGGTAGCCCAGTACCGTACGGCGCAAGGGGAGGCGGAGGCGCTGCGGCGGGAGGCGGAACAGGCGGTGGCGCGGGCCACGCCCGTCGTGCGCGCGCTGGCGACGCGTCCCGAGGCGGCACGGGCCGCCACGTCGCTGCAGCGCGCCGAGTCGCTCTATGCGGCGTTGGACTTCGCGTTGGCGAAGCTCGCCGCCCTCGACGCCGAGCAAGTCGGCGTGGCGGCGGGCGTGGCCCCGCCATCGCCGCAGCCCGCCGACGCGCGGGCGGCGATCGGCGTGCTGCTCGAGGATCTCGCCCGCGCGATGGCGAGCGAGCGTGCGGCGAACCTGCAGGTCCTCTACCCCGGAATGACCGATGCGGAGCGGCGGAGCTGGGAGGCGTTCTTCCGCCGCGCGACGGGGCTCGTGGCTCGGTACACGCTGAAGAGTCTCTCGGTCCGTGGGGCCGGGGCGCGGGCGCTCGTGGACGCGTCTTATGTGTTCGCGCCCGCGGGCGGCGGCGCGCAGCGGGAGGAGCACCCGCACTTCGACATGCAGCTCGAAAAGACCGCCAACGGCTGGCGCATCACGAAGGTCGGCGAACACTAGACGGCTAGTCGTCCCAGGCGCGCTCGGTCGCGGGAGGGGGCGGCGGGAGGGGAATCGTGTCCGCCCGCGGCGTGGGCGGGCCGACGCGCCGCAGCGTCACCGGCTTCTCCAGGTCGCCGCCCGAGAGCGTGAGCTTGTCCCCCCCCAGCTTCATCCCGTACACCTGCCACACGCCGTCCCCCAGCGTAATCCACAGGCTGTCTCCGACCACGCGCCAGCGCGCCACCTGGTCGCCGAACTGAGCCGAGCTGTCGCTGCGCACCATGATGTGCCGGATCTCGTCCTCGGTCTTCGCTTCCCAATTCCCTTCGAGGTGCGGCCGGCTCTGGGCGCGCAGCCCGGACCCGGCGGCGCACAGCCACGCGCAGGCGACGTACGCCGCAACCGAGACGCGCGTCACGCCCCTGCGGGGGGGGGCGACGTGGGCGCGACGGAGGCGCGCTCGTCGTGCAGCACCGCGACCTGTCCCTCCCAGCGGCGCATCATCCGCACGAACGCCACCGCCAGCTCGGGGTCGAACTCCGTCCCGGCCCGTTCCTCCAGGTAGGCGAGCGCCCGCGCCTGAGACCAGGCCGGCCGGTAGGGCCGGTCGGTGCGCAGCGCGTCGTACACGTCGCAGACGTGGACGAGCTTGCTCGCGTGATGGCAATCTCGCCGGACCGCGAGGGTGGGATAGCCTCCGCCGTTGAGCATGATGTGGTGCTCGTAGGCCACGACGGCCTGGAGCTCGAGCGCGTCCTCGGATTGCAGGATGATCCGTGCCCCCTCGGCCGGGTGCTGGTTCATGAGGGCGCGGTCTTCGTCGGTGAACTTGCCGGGCTTCGTGAGGACCTCGAGCGGGATGCGGACCTTGCCGAGGTCGTGCAGCAGCCCGGCGATCCCGAACGCCCGCACGTCCCGCGCGCCGAGCCCGAGGTGTTCGGCCAGCGCCATGGTGAGCACGGCGACGTTCATCCCGTGCGTGGTGGTGTACTGGTCGAACTCCTTGAGCTGCAGCAGCGGGATCACGATCTGCTGCCCGGCGTGCATCGCGACCGACAGCGACCGGACGACCGCTTCGGCCTCGGGCAGGGGGAGGACGCCGCGGGTCTTGACCTCCTGCTGGAACCAGCGGACCGCATCCGCCTCCTCGCCCAACGAGTAGGCGATCGTCGCGGTGGCGACCGGCGGCTGCTCCGCCTCGCCGCGCACGCCGACCGCGCCGAAGCGGATGCCCGTGGGCCGCATCTGGCGCGCCTCCGACGTATCGATCGCGGACAGGGTCAGGCGGGCCAGCACCTCGTCCAGAAAGCCCTCGAACTCGTCGCGCCCCACGCGCTCCTCGAACTCGAGCCGCTGGATGCCCGCCTGAGCGAGCCGGTGAGACCAGTCCCATGACTTCAACTCGCGCAGCGGCATTCGGCCGTAGACGATCTCCTCGCCGAGGAAGGTGAAGAGGGGGTGCGGCGTGTCGGTCTGGAGGTCGTGCAGCTCCCGGTACGCCGCGTCGATCGCCCGCCCGCGCGCCGGGTGGCCGTCGGCGTAGAGGGCCATCGCGGCAAGCGCCTGCGCGAACGTGGTCAGGAAGGCGACGGGATCGCTCACCGGCTCGCGGCAGTGGGGTCGGTCGCGTCGCGAATCTCGGGGTCGCTCGACGCGGCCGCGCGCGCGAGGGTCGCCCGCGCCTGCGGATCGGCGCCCCACCCGACCGCCAGCGCCGTCAGCGCCACGAGCAGCTCGGGCGACTTGGGCGGGAGCTTTTCCCTCCCGAGGAAGGACCGGCTGCCCGACGTCAGCCGCAGCAGCGTCTCGAACGCCGCGGGCGCCGCCGTGCAGCCGAGCACGCGGATCGCGAGCACGCGCAGGTCGGGGGCGATCTCGCGATCGGTCGCGCGACTCACCACGAGGGGTAACGCGGCATCGGGCACGGACTGCAACGTCACCAGGAGCGAGAGCGCCAGGCGCAGCGTGCGCGGATCCTCGTCCTCGAGCGCGGTGACGAGCGCCCGCTCGCGCTCGGCCGGCAGCTTGAGCTGCAGCTTCAGCGCCTGCCAGCGAACGCGCGCATCGGCGTGTTGGGTCAGGCGCGCCGGCGAAAAGTCGTCCGGGACGGCGGGGAGGTCCTCGAGCAGCGCCAGCAGGTTGCGCGTAAAGTACCAGCGCTCGTCGTCCAGCCGCGCGACCACCATCGGCGCGATCCCACTGCCGAGCCGCGCGAGCTGGCCCAACAGCCCGCGGCGCGTGCTGCGCGACTCCGCGACCGCCAGCGCCTCGAGCAGCGGCTCCGCGGCAGCGACGCCCACCCGCGGCACCAGCCGGTCGAGGATCGTGAAGTCCACCGGCTCCTTTGCGACCAGGCGCCGCACCATGTCCGGCGTGGCGATGCGCTCCCACACGACGCCGGAGCCCGCTTGATCCGGAGGGATCTGGCGCAACACTTCGAGCAGGGGCAGCAGCTTCCCCTCCTCCACGAGTCGGTCCACTGCCGCAAGCGCGCGCGGCCCGACCGTCTCCACCTCGAGTGCCATCGCGACCACGCGCTCCGGCTCGGCCGGGCTCTCGGCCGTCGGCGACGACACGAAGAGCGGGGGCGCCCGCGACATGCGCTGCAGCGCGGCGCTGTAGGCCTCGGGGTTCGGGTCGGCCAGCGTCCAATCCCGGAGCAACCGCTGCACCTGCTCGCGCAGCGCGGCGTCAGCCTGGGGGCGCGCCTGCTCGGACCCCCCCTCGGCGTGTGCGGCGAGCTTGGACAGCATGCGGACCAGCGAGTGCGAGATCGTCTGGTGCGAAGTCTCGGCCGCGGCCTTGACGATCTCGAGCACGGCGTCCACCGCCATCCCGCTGGCCGCGTCGGCCACGAACCGACGCCGCTGGCCCAGGTCGCCCCCCATCTGGACGAGTCGCCGCAATGTCTCCGGCTTGAGCGAGTGGATCAGCCGTGAGATCCGGCGCCGCAGCGTCACCGCCTCGTGCCCGCCTGCGGCCTTCAGCTCCTGCGCAATCTGAAGGAGGTAACCCACGACGACCTGCTCGTAGGACTCCGCAGCGTCTCCCAGGCGCTCGTCGATCGCCTGCGCGATCTCGTCGGGTTCGGTCGGCGGGGGCGCGTCGTCGTCGGGCGCCGCGGCGAGCGCCGCCCGCGCGAGCCCGACCCAGAGCTGCGCCCCCCAGGCCCGCGTCCCCCGCCCCGACTCCAACGCGCCGACCTCGTCACCGCCCTCGTCCACGAGCTCGAGGCGCTCGTAGGTCATGGCGTGGAGCTGCACATGAGGCCACGCCCGCAGCTTCTCCCTATCCCCGAGCCCGAGCGGGAGTCCGGTCCGATCGGGCTCGACCGCCAGGGTCCTGAGCATATCCGCCACTTCCCCCCCCTCCACGCCCTTGCGGAAGCTCACGGCCCCGAGGTGGTGCCGATGCAGCCTGCCGGCGAGACGAGCTGACGGCGCGCCACACCGAGGGAAATCTTGACACGGTCCTCTAGCAGTTGCTCCGCCCGCCGGACCACCGCCCCCGCCGCCGGGGCCAGCGAGGGGTGCCCCTCGGGGTACATCGAGTACTTGTGCAGGGCAACGGAGAGATCGATCAAGAAATCCGCGAGATCGCGGGACAGTGCCGTGCGCTTCCCAGAGCTCCCCGTGGTGGACCGCGGGGCAGCAGGGGCTGCGGGGACTGCGGCGGATTGCGGAGGCGTGGGGGACCCGGAGGGCTCAGGGGGCCCGGAGGTCCCGCGAGGGTCGGGGAAGTCGGGGGGCTCGGGGGGGTCAGGGAACACAATGGACACGGATAAAGATATGATAAACAGGGGCGCCCGGGGATGACCCCCGGACGCCCCGCGTGTCCAGCTGTGC
>WNGR01007462.1_pt1 | contig 13323 bp, 18 predicted proteins | sample 5407581 | NCBI WGS metagenome assembly WNGR01 (sample SAMN13153383, study PRJNA577476) | soil metagenome | isolation source: 80 cm soil or saprolite under Garry oak tree replicate 2 | place: USA:California | collected 2016-06-15 | reverse complement strand
ATTATGACTACAGTGCCCACTGTGACTATAGTCTCTACTATAACTACAGTGTCCACAGTGACTACAGTGACTACAGTGTCTACAAGTTTGCTACCTAGTTTCTACCAATCAACTACTACAACACTATGATGTCTACAGTCTCTACAGTCTCTACAAGGATTTCCAGGGTTTGCTGATGCTGGACATGGAAACTCCGTCCGTTGGCCTGTATCCCTCCAGGGAGGGGCTCTGGAGTTTTTATCCACGGATCCCTGCACAATTCTGGACATGGGAACTCCATCCATTGGCCCATATCCCTCCAGGGAGGGGCACCGGAGTTTTTATCCATGGATCCCTGCACAATTCCAGACATGGAAACTCCGTCCATTGGCCCATATCCCTCCAGGGAGGGGCACTGGAGTTTTTATCCACGGATCCCTGCACAATTCCAGACATGGAAACTCCATCCGTTGGCCCGTATCCCTCCAGGGAGGGGCACCGGAGTTTTTTTCCACGGATCCCTGCACAATTCCAGACATGGAAACTCCGTCCATTGGCCCATATCCCTCCAGGGAGGGGCTCTGGAGAATTTATCTCTGAGCCCTTGCACATTTCCCAACACATCTGTGCAGTCTATTAACAATTTCTTTGGAAAATAGCTTCAGAGTAAAAAACTCTGAACCAATGTCAGTTGGCCCATGAATTCCAGAAGAATCTCCAGCATTGGCCAATGTTGGCTGGCCCATGAGTTATAAGGGATTCTTCCCATCAGGTGACCCATCAATTATGAGAGTCATGGCAGATCATTATGTGTGCCTGTAGCAATATACATATGCTTCTGTAATGTGGCCTTTCTTGTAGCATGCAGTGACCTTCCTCTGTTCCCATGGGGTTAACTAACCAGGCATGCAAGATACTCATCTTTGAGTCATCTCCTTTGAGGTACATTCTATCTGACAACCACTGGTTTGGATGAGAGAGAGAGAGAGAGAGAGAGAGAGCTTTGGAGAATCAAGTGATGATTTAGAAAGACCAAGCTAGAGAGCCTTGGTCTGCTACTGAGGTCTTATATACAGTTGAAGAGGGCTTTGAAGCACCTCCTGGATCTGTTATTGTACAGTTATCACATGTGCTACTCGTATTCCACAACCTTCGATAGCCTTTCATTGCTGACTGATGTATGTGTCCATGACTAATTACCTCTTATGCCATAGTCATCACCGGTGAGTAAGAGTCTTGATCCAATCCGTGACATCACCCCCTTTTCAGGTGGAATGCCCATGTACCACATCTGGCCACAGCTCTTAGTAATCCAACATACCTGTCTGCCTTTCCTCCAATCATGCTGTTACATCCGCCATCTCCATGTGTTGTATGCTCCCCAACTTGAGGGCTTGTATGTCTCTGAAAGCCTTCTCTAGCTCTATAATGTGCACTTCAATGTGATCACCTTCCTAGGTGAGGGTTTGGAAGAGGTGGGTCTCCACTATGACCGATTCATCACCCAGGTCTTGGGCACATCTGTCGACTACTGGGCAATCAGCATGTTTGGACGTGAGAACATCCAAGTCCTCTTGGGGGTAGATAGGGTGTCATGTGAAGGTGAGGAATGGGGTTGCATAGAGGGGTCGAGGATAGACAAGGTCTGACTCGTTGATGACTCCTAGCACCATGGGGTTTGGTCCCATGATGACTTGGATGTACTTGGCTTGTCATGTCACACTGTTGACTTGGATGGGGCATGGGATGTAGCGTGGTCCACTATTGAGATGAAATCCTGGAGGCACATTCAAGCACCAGTTGACTGATGGTCCATGAGTCCTTCCAACTCACATGGTGGCTTGATACATGTTGTTGCCTTCAGTGGTTTGGGCATGGGGAGTGTCATTAGTGATTTGTCCATAGGTGATGTGGGTGTGCTCATCTGGGTAGTAGTTTCTCTGCTCATCATCTTCATCAGCCAGTCCCAGGTCTCCTGTGCAAGTTGTACCCTCGCTCATAGTCTCTCCCTCTGAGTTGCTGCCACCCTGGCAAATTATTCATCCTTCCATGACCTCCATACTTGTCATACTTCCTCTTCCCATCATGACCTGTATCCTAGGAGGCATGGGCAGGGGTTGGCTGGTGTCTTGACAGCTTGGGAGAGCGTCAAGAAGTCAATTGACTTCTGCTCCATTGATGGGCCATTTGGTGTACAATATTCCGGTATCAGGGTCTTGCAGGTTGTACATAGTGGGTGATAATGCACAAGGGGGCATTGCCTCCTCCATTGGATCTGGGAATCTTCTGACCAGAGCAACTCACTTGTCTTTGGTGATGGGTCCTTCTTGTGCTTGGGTGCTGCAGATGGCCTCAGCCTGCTTGAGAGTGAGGAGGCCTTCTTCAAGTTCTGCTGCGAAGACTTGTGTTGGACTGCTGGCATAGTAAGTTGACATGGAAGGGAGTAGTGTAGTGGAGGAGTAATTGGAGGAGGAACTGGGAGTGTCTTGTCAAGGTCCTCATCTTCTCCTTTTATGTTGTTTTGTAGCGGAGTTATTCTTTTCAAACTCCCTTATCGCCTCTTCCACAAACACATCTTCCTTATCGACCCACTGGTTGTCTGAGTCGGAGTACCCCTTCCATTTCACCAGGTATTGCAATTTGTGCCTTCTGCTGAAATGCCAAGAGTCTAGAATCTTGTTGACTTCATATTCCTCCATTCCATCCACTAGATCCAGTGGTAGGCACTTGTAATTTGGGCCATGTGTTATTGTTTCATGATAAGGTGTGAGAAGATTGGTGTGGAAGACTGGGTGAATGCTCCACTGTGTGGGAAGTTCAAGGTGGTAATTGACTGCAGACATCACCTGAGTAACCTTAAAAGGTCCATGTCTCCTAGGGGCCAGTTTGGCTGTGGGTTGATTGGTTTGTAAGTGGCATCCTTCAAGCCACACAAGGTCTCCTATCTGGTATCGGGGCATATCTTTATGCTTTATCCACAGGTTCTGAACTTTGATCATCAGTTCCTAGGCCTGTGCCCTGGCTTCTTTGAATTGCTGGAGCCTCAAGGCCACTTGTGGTATCAGTGAGGGTCTATTGATCCAATCAGCACATGGGTTATAGCCCATAAGTAATTCAAAAGGCAACTTCCTTGTGATTTTGTGAGGCCATGAGTTGTGTGCAAACTCTGTCATTGGTAGATAAGCACTCCAGTTATCTTGCTGCTCATTGACATAAAATTGAAGGTACTGCTCCACCCACTGATTGGAATGTTCTGATTGTCCATCCATTCTCAGGTGATAGGTGGTTGATATGTTCTGCTTTACTCCCATGATGTCGCACATTTTGTGCATAAGTTTAGAGGTGAATTGGGTGTCCCTGTCACTTATCATTTTGGTGGGTAGTCCAAATTGGACAAAGAGATACTTAATTAGAAGTCTGGCTACTCCTTCTGCTGTTATCTCTTCATGGCACGGGATAAGGATAACTGCTTTGGAACAATCATGATCCATTATCATGAGGATCGAATCATACCCTTGGGATACAGGTAGTTTAGTAATGAAGTCCAGGGCAATAGTGGCAAAGGGCATAGCTTCCAGCATAGGAAATATGGGTTGTAGGGGTGCTTTTGTTGGTCTCATGTTGACCTTGTGTCGTTGGCACTCTGTGCACCCTTTGACATAGTCCATGACATCCTTGGCTAGCTGCAGCCACCAGTATTGTCAAGCCACCAGTTGCACAGTTCTTTTAATTCCTGGGTGGCCATATACAGGGGATTTGTGGTGAGCTTCGATGATGGTGTGCTTGTCATGCAATCCTCCAGTGACTACTCATTGTCCTTCTTTGTACCAGGTTCCTTCTAGTTTCTTGAGTCTATGTGCATCTACCCATGGTTCAAGAATATCTTCGTTTTGCTGGTAGACTGGGTCTTTGGGTCAAATGTCCTTGTGGGTGAGTAGTTGTATGAGTCAGGGGACTTGTTCCACTGTATTGGCTCAGATGAATAACCAGTCAGGGAGTACTGTTACATTGTGGTTGTCATTCTCTCCTTGGTTGTAGTCTGGTCTTCTGGAGAGTGCATCAGCCTGGCCATTCATTCTTCCTGCAATGTGATGTATTTCAAAGTCATATTTGGATAGCTTGAGTACTTCCCTTGCGACTCTTCAAGATATCTTCTGTGGTGACCTCCAATATTGTAAGTTGAGGTGATCAGAATATACGATGACCTTGTGTGGTGATCCTGCTAATAGAGGGTGCCAGTTCCTAAAGGCTAGTACTATTGCTAGTAGTTCAAGGTCATAGATGTCATAATTCCTCTGTGCTTCGTTAAGGGTGGCTGAAAAATATCTGATGGGGTGCTTCTTTCTGTCTTCTTTTCATTGCACTAATGTGGCACCCATGGCATATTCTGATGCATTGACCTCTACTTCAAACTGTTGGGTGAGGTCTGGGTATGTGAGGACAGGTTCTTTGGTGACTAGTTTTTTGAGCTTGTCAAATGCTTGTTGTTCTTCCTGTCCCCATGTCCATTCCTGTGTTTTCTTTGTAAGTCGATTTAGGGGTCATGTGATCTGTGCAAATCCCTTGATAAAGGGGCAGTAAAAATTGAAAAATCCAAGGGCAGAATGTAACTGTGTAAGGTTTTTTGGTGTTGGCTAGGTTTTTATGCCCTCTATTTTTACTGGGTCCATGCATGTCACCCCCTTTTCAAGGATTACCCCCAGGTAATCCATGGAAGGCATATGGAAGGTGCATTTCTCCAGTTTGAAGTAGAGATTGTGATTTAGTGCCACTTGAAGTATGTTGCAGACTGCAGCTGTGTGTCCAGCCATGTCAGTGCATGTTGCGATCCCTATGTCATCCATGTAAACTTGTATGGTAGTTCTCAGAAGTTCATGTTTTAAGATAGTGTCTCGGAAGATGTAGTTCATCATGGTTTGGAATGTTGCCAGAGAATTGGTGAGTCCAAAGTACATGACTGTGGGTTCAAAGAGTCTGTACCATGTCTTGAAGGCCACCTTTCCCTTGTCTCCTTCTTTTATGCATATGTTGTTGTATCCCCATCTGATATCCAGTTTCATATAGATGTGGGCATTACTGAGGTCTCATATAAGGTCTGAGATGAGAGGTAATGGGTATTGGTTGCATATGGTTATAGCATTGATCTTTTGATAGTCCTGTACTGGCCTTAGTTTTCCGTCCTTCTTTTTGATATAAAAGAAGGGGGAAGCATAAGGTGATTTTGATGGTCATATGTATCCCTTCTCAACTTCTTCAGTGAGGAACTTCTGTAATGCTTTGTCCTCTTCCTGTGTTTGGGGGTATACCTTGCAATCAATTGCATCTGGTGCATCTTTCTTGAATTCAATTGTGTGATCCCATGCTCTCTTGGGAGGGTATCTTTTCGACTCTTCTTCACTGTGAACTTTTTATATTCCTTGGGTACTTCTGCTTTGGTGGTATATTGTCATGCTTGTATTGCCAGTTCTGTGGCCATTGTTCATGTCATGCACTGTGATTCTAGTACGTGTACTATGGCTTCCTTTTCTCTGTCAGTGTGTGCAATAACCAATTCTTGTGGTATTTGGTGGGGATTTACAGACCTTAGTACCACGGGAAGTATTGTTTCATCTATGGTGGCATGTTTCCAACTAAACTTCAGCTTGTATGTTGCCAGCCAGGGGTATCCTAATATGATGTCTTCGTTTCTGATGTTGGTGATAAGGAATCTCATTTTTCTGTGGATTCCTTTTGTTTGTACCTCTAATTTGATAAAGTGAGTGATTAACCCATCTTTATTTTCAGTGTTATCAATATTCCATATTTTTCTGGGTTTTTCCAGGAGTTGCCTTCCTAGTCCCATTCTTCTGATCATTGTGGGGCTTATAAAGCAATTGGTTGCTTCTGAATCTACCAATCCTTTGATGTTGGCCTTTGTGGTGCTTGTCCTGATAGAAATGGGGATTCACATAGATCGGAATCATGTAGTTACTATTACAGAATTTTGCTGATGAATTGCCCTCACCCAGGCTGTCGGGTTTAGGCATTTGGAAAATCCTCTTTTCCTAATAGGTCTTGTATAACAAGGTCCTTCACGTCTTCCCCTTCTTCTGCTACTTGTTGTAGCCAATGTTGGGCAGGACTTTGTGGGTTTTCTTTGGAAGGTGGGCTTCTGTTGGCTTCACTCCTATTGTCAATGATAGCTTCTCGTCCTTGACTTCTTGGTTGGTTCCAGGTGTGCTGTGAACAGTTATGACTAAAGTGCCCCTTTTTATAACAGGTGTAACATTCTACTTCCCAAATGTCCCTTCATGGGCGTCCTCCCCTTCCTCGTTGCATGAATCCTCCTCTTGGTACGTTCTGGGGTACATGTCTTCTGATCCTGCAAGCCTTCCTCTAGTTCTTCCTGCCAATGTGTCCATTGCATCCAGATGAGATAGTTGTCCCCTTGGGGCCCACCCTCTGATTTGTGGTTTTTGGTTAGCATTTTTGTATGCATCCATCTGTGCTTTGGCATGGACATATTGCTGTTGCCTTTTTACCACAGCTTCTCTCCATTGGCTGTAGGTCCTAGGCTGGTTGAGTTTGAAAGTCTTAAGGTAGAGATTGAGGGGTAGTCCTGCCATGAAGGTATCAATGGTTTGCAGTTCATCTAGGCGATAACCAGCCATTTGTGCTAGTTCCTCAAATTGAGCTATGTATACATCAATGTCTCCTTCCTTCATTTTTATTCCTCATCTCAATTGGGCTTGTGCATCTTCCTTCTCCATGTTGTTTGCAAATCTTTGAGTGAAGGATCAAGCTACCTCACCCCATAGTCTTTCATCAGTGGGGAGTATCCCTCCTTGGATTTGCCAGTTAAGCCACCTGCTGATGGTTATGACCCATTTGTTGACAATTGATCCTTTGATATATGTGAGGAAAAACATAGCTCTGCAGTACAGGTTTGCCAGTAGGGGATTGTCATTTTTGACACCCCAATATAAGTCCCATTGATTGGTGAACATTTGGGTGTTCTTTCTTGTCCCATCAAAGACCATTGGTGGGTCTTCTACAAACTTGCCACTGGGTTGTGGTCCTGGGGCAACTACTGGTTGTCCTCCAGCATGTGGTCCTCCTCTGGGGGGTCCTCCTCCTCCAGGGAATCCTCCTCCTCTAGGGAATCCTCCTCCTCTGGGGAATCCTCCTCCTCTGGGGTTTCCTCTTGGTAAGTCACAATTTAGGTATCCCTCACTTCCACTGGGGGGATTGGGTTGATTGGGTCCTATTGCACAGCGTAATGCTGCCTCATCTTTGAGATTGACTTGCAGCAATCCTTCTACATGTCCTGTCCTTGGGTTGATGTGGGCATTTTCCACATCTGCAAGTCGTTTGCAAACTGGCTCTGTTATGGTTGTCATCTCCACTGGTGGGTTGATATGAATTGACTCCACTAAGGCTGCTAGTTGACTTTCTTCTGTGGTATCTCCTGGTTCTCCCATAGTGGCTGATCCCTGTTCTGAAGCTTCCTCATTGCTGCTGTCATTTGTCAAGGGTGCTGGGGTTCATGGGTTTTGGAGGATATCATCATTCTCTTCATCTTCAAATATGTTGCACTGGTATTTGTCTCCAGTTGGCCTTGTAATATTCCAATGCTGGTGGAGTGTGCTCCAAGTGGTTTCACACCAACAGAAGTGAGGGAAGTTGAACTCAACTGGGTAGTGTCGGGAAGGTCTGGTGGGAATATTCACATAGTATCCTGTGCTTCCTCCGATGGTCCTCCACCTTGCTTCTTTAAGGTATCTGGTTGGGATGTTGGGATGTCCTTGACTTTCGATTGAGTAGGGTTGGAATACCCAGTGGTCCTTGGTGGTGAGGTGCACCACAATGAGAGCTTGGTCTTAATGTTACGTAGTTACTATACGTCCACCTGACTTAGGTGAATGACTTGATGGCCTCACTAATCTGGTCACTCAGCTATATGGTAATCACCTGTAGTGATATATGTATGCTTCTGTAATGCAGCCTTCCTTGTAGCACACAGTGACCTTCCTCTGTTTCCGTGGGGTTAACTAACCAGGCACACAAGATACTCATCTTTGAGTTGTCTCCTTTGAGGTACATTCTATCCAACAACCACTGGTTCAGATGAGAGAGAGAGAGAGAGAGAGAGAGAGAGCTTTGGAGAATTGAGTGATGATTTAGAAAGACCAAGCTAGAGAGCCTTGGTCTGCTACTGAGGTCTTATATACAGTTGAAGAGGGCTTTGAAGCACCTCCTGGATCTGTTATCATACAGTTATCACATGTGCTACTTGTATTCCACAACCTTTGATAGCCTTCCATTGCTGACTGATGTATGTGTCCATGACTAATTACCTCTTATGCCATAGTCATTACCAGTGAGTAAGAGTCTTGATCCAATCCATGACATTGGAGCACTCCTCCCTAGTATGGCCTGGGTTATGCTTCCAACAAGCACCACACACCTTTTGCATCTCCTCACAGATCTTCATCAAGTCTACCCTTTCCTCTAGGGTCATCCACAGCAACATCTTGGCCTGCCTCATCAGGGTTGGCCACTCCTCTCATTGTCCCTTCTGGACAACCCAGTTCTTCTGCACATGCAGCATCGACACTCCAGATTGAGTGTCATCTTGTCTGTCAGCCCCCTCTATGGTGTGCTTTACCTCCTGCATTACCAGTACCTCTATCCTAGGTACACGCGTCATGGAGTATGCCCACTCCAATGGGTCCTCCTCTGTCAAATCTTTTTCTTCTTCTTCATCGTCATTGTCAGTGAGTGTTGCACCTGGCACAGCCCTAGGGGCACTGTTGCCAGATTGGGGGTCCTCTACCTGAGTTGGGAATCGAGGGGTCTCTCCTTGTGCCAATAGCGGTCCTGCTAATGGCTGGGGTAGAGCATTGGTGGTGGTGGAGGTGAGGGGTGCATCACAGTGGCATGTCCAGCTGCTCACAATTCCTTAAGCCCACAAGGTGTGCAAGTACTCCTTGGGTAGCTGGCATTGACTGCAATGGGTCAGTCTAAACTCCTTCCAATCTGGAAGGTTAGCCCTTGACAAGTCCTTCAACACCATTGACCTTGGCATTGTCAGGGTTGTTGACAGAGATGATGCCACCTTCCTAGGAGTGGAGGGTGACATGGAGGTGTAGGTGACTGGGGATGAAGTGGAGGATGAAACAATGGGGCTAAGCAAGCAGACATAATTCAACAAGAACAAATTGGAGTTTGTGAGAGAGAAGAGATGGGTTGTTGGGTGAGAGGGGAGAAGATGTTGATGTCCTCTTCTGTCTTTGCTCTCTTGCTTTTATCTCCCTTCTTCTTTGTCTTGGTTTGTCCTTGTTTCTTCTTGTTATATTCTGCTATCAGTTCGTTCACATGGAGGTTTTCCTTCAGTTCCCAGGAGTTGTCACTTGTGGGATACCCTTTCCACTTGACTAGGAAATGCATCTTGCACCCCTTGCCTCTTGGCTGCACATCCAGAATCTTCTCCACTTCGAATTCTTGTTCCCCTTCTATCAGATCTTGAGGTGGATGGGTAAAGTTTGGCCCATGTAGTTCCATCTCCTTATATGGTGTTATTAAGTTCACATGGAACACATTGTGTATCTTCCAATGCCAAGGTATCTCCAATCGATAGATGGCTTCTGATAACTGTTCCAGAACTTTGAATGGTCCATATTGCTTTGGGCTAAGTTTTGCTGATGGGTATAGGGTTTTGATATTTGTCCCTTCTACCCAAACTTGGTCCCCTTTGTTGTATGGCTTGAACCACCTATTGCCTTGGTTCCTTAGCACCATAGTCTTCTGTGCTCTTGCCATTTCTGCTAGAGCAATGTTTCTGACTTGTTCCATTTCTTCAAGTTGGTCTGTTACTGTAGGCATGTTGCTAATTCCCAGCCAATCCATCCTTGGTGTGAACTCCATGATAAGATTGAATGGGGTTTTCTTTGTTGCTTCATGTGGCCATTGATTATGTGCGAACTCCACAAATGGCAACCACTTGTGCCACTGGTTCTGGTCTTTGCAAAAACACCTGAGATATTGTTCTAGCCACTGGTTTATTCTTTCTGACTGTCCATCTGTTCTAGGATGGTATGCAGTGGAGATATTTTGGTGTATCTTGAGTGCTTGGCAGAATCCTCTGGCATATTTTGATGTAAACTTGGTATCTCAATCTGAGATGATCTTCTTCAGCACACCAAACCATGGGTAAAGATACTTGAGTAGAAGTCTGGTGACCTCCTCAGTGCTGATTGCTTCTTGGCAAGGTATGAATATCGCTGCTTTGCTGCAATCATGATCTGTGATCATAAGAATCATGTGATACTTCCTAGATTGAGGCAACTTCTGTTTGAAATGGTAGAATATGTTCTGGAGTGATAGGGATCATTGCTGGTTTTAGGGGTCCTGTGTTGACTTTATTGGCTTGACATGTAGCACATCCTTTGACATATTGCTTGATGTCCTGTTTCATGTTAGGCCACCATGTGTCCCATCTTGCCAATCAGTAAGTATTTGAAATTCCCAGGTGTCCGGTGGAGGGTTTGTCATGAAAAGAGTGAATTACCCCCCTCTTAAGATCATTGTCTCCAGCAATGACAATCTGGTTGTCCTTCCACCAAATCAAGTTTAATTTGATTAGCTGGTGGGTATTGGTCCATTTCTTGAGCCTTTCCTGGCTTTCTTTGTTTTCTTGTTGATCCTTTTCAACCAAATCTTGCATTGATTGAAACCCCTTTGGATCAACTCCATCCCTGTAGCACGCCCATTCTTTTTTGTTACTTGGGTTTGCTTCTTCACTTCCCACTATGCAGGCAAGGACCTGACTGAAGAACTTTGGTGGTAACACCACAAGTTGCTTGTTGTCATCTTCTCCTTGATCATAATCTGGGCATCTGGACAGCGCATCTGCGTGTCCATTCTTCTTGCCCAGTATATGCACCAACTGGAAATCATAATCCATCAGATCAGAGTGCCATCACACCACTCTTCTATTGTGATCTCCTGGATTCTTCCAGAACAATAGATTGGCGTGATCTGTGTGAACTTTAACTTGATGTGCTGTGCCATGCAGGTAGGCCCTCCAGTGTTTGAACATTTCCTGCAGACCCAGGAGTTCATGATTATAGACATCATAATTCCTTTGCACATCATTCATAGTTTTTGAGAAATAAGCCACTGGGTGAAGGATCTTCTTGTTGTCCCTTTGCATGAGAACAGCGCCAATTGCATAATTAGAGGCATCCACTTCCACTTTGAATGGTTTTGTCTGATCTGGTTGTATTAGCACCAGTTCTTCGCAAACAATTTGTTTCAGCTTGTCGAATGCTTCCTGTTCGACTTCTCCCCAGGTGTTATGCCCTAGCGGGGGCACTACATGCGATGTGTGCAAATGCAAGATACTACCAAGTCGACTGTGACTTTGTGGGATGAGGTTCTGGGTGTGTGGAGTGTTGATATAGCTCAACACTCAAAGGCTCCAAGGTGATTGTCCAACATCAGCAAACCCTGGAAATCCTTGTAGAGACTGTAGAGACTGTAGATATTGTAGACATCATAGTGACTTAGTAGTTGATTTGTAGATAGCAATGCCTGAAAACCCTTGTAGACATTGTAGAAACTGTAGACACTGTAGACATCATAGTGTTGTAGTAGTTGATTGGTAGAAACTAGGTAGCAAACTTGTAGACACTGTAGTCACTGTAGTCACTGTGGACACTGTGTTACATCCTAGCAGGGACGTGACTTAAGTTCAAAGGTTCGTTGTAGCCCAAAGGGCAGTGTCACAGAATGTCAGAGCAAAGACGTCTATTGTCTATATTGCTACGATGTACAAGGTGTCCGAGGTGTTGTGCACGGAGTGCACAACGACTTAGCGAAGAAGACTTTCGTCCGAGGTGTCAAGACACTTCTCTGCACCTAGTTGCTGGTGCGCTAAGTCTCAGCTGAGTGTGGCGTTGTTATAGTACAACTGCAAAGACTTCGATAGGAAGGTTCGGTTCTAGAAGAACCTGAGGGAGATGGTTCACAAGGAGAGGATAAGATGTTCACACACTTGAGAGTTCTGAGGCAAGTTTGCTAGATTACAAATGAAGCCAAGTCTGGCTTCGTACTATTTGTACACAGGGTTTATATACTCAGGCGAGACAAAGACTCAAACACAGATCAAGACACTGGTAAACACAGTCGAAATGGGTCAAGCAATGTGTTATCGTAGATAAGGGGGACTAGGGCGAGGTACTGATGAAAGTGGCACAAGGGGAACATACGAAAAGGTCAAGATAAGAGGACATACTGTGGTGATACAAGTTCCATGACCCGAAGCGTCCGGATCATGACATGAGCCCCTCCCAACGTCCACTCTCCCTAGAGTGCTTCAGGGTTGATGAGATCATAGATGTCAGCGCTGGGGTCATTGCCTTCTTCCTCTGATGAGAGGTCGTTACAGTGGTGAGTCTGGAAGAAGCCAAAGGGGCCTCTCTTGCCACAAGTCCGGCACAGCTTGTAAATGGGGCAATCGATTTCGTCGTGGCTGCCAGTCTTGAGACACTTGCTACACCACCTGTTCGTCTCGCTAGTCCCTGGCCAGAGGCAGTCCTTTGGCCAATGGTCAGTGGCAGCGCATCGCCAACAATAACAATTTTTCTGTGGGCAGTTAAAGGAGAGATGGTAGTCAGAATTGCACCTGAGGCAAATCTTCCCTCCTTTGTTCTTCTTCGGCTTCTTCTCTTTGGGTTTCTTCTCCTTTTCTGACTTCTTTTTCTTCGGCACCCTCTTCTTCTTGGACGAGGAAGGAGTGTGGCCTTCGGGCTTGTCTTGCAGTTGTGGCAGCGCTAAGCGATGAGGGGGGGGTATGGGTTCAACGTAGAAAGGATGGGTGTTGGTATGAGTAGGAGGGGGGTGGAGGCGCAACCAGGTGCTGGAGATCCTTGAGTAGGCCTGGTAGCTCTGGAGGTGGCGTCTGACACTAGTGAGTTGCATGTCCACCTCTAGGAGGTGACGCTCCATGGGTTCGGCGGTTTTGTAGAGGGCCACCACTTGTTCCCTCAGCGCCTTCTGGTTCTTCAGTAGCCTTTTTGTTCGGGCTACTTCTGCTGTTAGTCTGTGGTCTCAGAGATACTCCAAGACTTCTTGGATCTTTGGGGCGAGGGGGGAGTCTGGGGAGAAGTTCTCGAGTTGCTCGAGAGAGAGAGGGGGTGGGGGATTGTAGTTTCCCTCATCAACGCGCTCTATCAGGTACAGGGGGAGCCCGTATTCAGGGTAACCCTTGCCCAGCGTTCCAATGAGGGATTCTTTGTCGTCTGAGAGTCGGACATAGCGAGCCCCAGTCCTTTCAAAGGCACCAGGGTCTTCATCGTTGGG
>WNGR01005726.1_pt1 | contig 13323 bp, 6 predicted proteins | sample 5407581 | NCBI WGS metagenome assembly WNGR01 (sample SAMN13153383, study PRJNA577476) | soil metagenome | isolation source: 80 cm soil or saprolite under Garry oak tree replicate 2 | place: USA:California | collected 2016-06-15 | reverse complement strand
AAATAACTTGGTCCCTTGGTGACAGCCCAACTTTTCAGAACGCCATTCCAGCCGATGCGGAAATCGTAATGCAAACGCGTGGCGGCGTGCTTTTGAATGACAAACGGCAGGGTGGGAGCGTGGGCGGCCGATTTGCGGGCTTTGTCTTCACCACTGGGTTCACTTGTGACGTGAAAGTCGCGCATCGAGCGATAGCGCGCCAGTTGCTTAACCGCTGATTTTTCCGGGGGCCGTGAGGTTGATTTTCGTGCCGTTGCCATGAGGGTGACCTATGCAGACTTGCGCCGTTTGTCGGCGCCCCTGGCATTTGCCTGCAGGAGTGTCAAACCATGTTTGGCCGCTTTTTCCCTGGTCTTGGCAGCACGCGCAGGAGGCTTCTTTTCGCTGGATGGGTTGACGCTGCGGCGAAGCGCGTCCATGAGGTTAACAACCTTGCCGCGTGCAGCCGGCTTCTGTTCCACGGGTAAGGGGATGTGCTTTAACTTAGCGTCGATGAGCTCGCGGAGGGCGGCCTCATAGTTATCGGTGAATTTCGCTGGATCGAACTTCGCTGATTTCCGCTGGATCAGTTCTTTGGCAAGAGAAAGTTGTTCACTGTCGATGCTCGGTGTCTTCAGGTTGCCGAAGTAGTCTGATGCGCTACGTAGCTCCGCCGCGTAGCGCAAGGTATAAGCCATCATGCCTGGAGATTTGTCGTCTCCAGAGGCAGCGATGGAGACCAGGTGCTCCCGGCCACTGAACGCAATTTTTCCCAAGCCGGTTTTGCCTGTTTCCAGTAGCGCCTTGCGAACAACGGCAAACGCCTCCGCTTGAGTATCGCTCTCTGGAACGACAAAGTAAGGCTTCTCGTAGAAAGCAGGATCCACTTCGTCGCGGCTGACGAACTGCTGTACGTCCAGGTTGTGTCGCGAGGCGATGCGGAGGTTCTCAATCTCTTTGGGATCGATCTGGATGTATTCGCCCTTGCTATATTCGTAGCCTTTGACGATGTCGGCTTTTTCGACCGGCTCCTCATCAGACGCGGATACCTTTTGATGGCGAACCCGCTCGCCACTTTTGCGGCTGATTTGATGAAAGCGTATCTCGCTCTTGGCCTCGGTCGCGGGGAAGAGCTTGACGCCAAATGAAACTAACGATATTTGAATTTGCCCGGACCAGAAAGGACGCGCCACGCGGAAAGCTCCTTGTAGGAGTCAGATTCCCCGATGCGGGAAGAAGTTGCCCCTGCTATTGGCGCGCGGAGATATCTTCCACGCGCCAGGTGATTGCAGGAACTACACTTTCGGTAGTTTAGGCGTGGCTGGCAAAGTCAGCACGAAGCGAGAGCTTTCGCACTTCTTACGCAGCTTTCTTCGCGTACGGGTTCACCCGTTCGGCAATTGACGTCAGGAGATGATCGGAGTGACCTTCTTCCTTGACCGTCTTATCAAGGAGCTCAGCCGCGGCGATCTCTCCGATCACTTTGGCGAAATGCCGCACCGCGCCATAAGCCGCGATCTCATAGTGCTCAATCCTCTGAGCGGCAGCAATGAGGGCGGCGTCTCGCACGGAAGCATCTCGAGCGTCGAGGATCATATCGTTGCTCTCTTCGACAAGCGCACCGATCGACTTGCACCTGATTGCATCGACGGAGGTGATTGCCGGATCGACAGCTTTCGCCTCACTTAAAATCTGTTTGAGGCGTGTCACGTGAACTTCGGATTCCTGCAGATGAGATTGGAATGCAGCCCTCAGTTGCTCATCTGTCGCCCTCTCGACCATGGTTGGCAGCGATCTGACCATCTGCTCTTCCGCCGAAAGCAGCATACGCAATTGATTGATGTAAAGTTCGCGCAGGTCTTTCAGGTTTTCAGAGATGAATTTCATCATTCCTCCTTGCCACTCTGCAAAATCATCTATCTTTTGGGATGAGATGCGGCAGACGAACGCGGGGACGCTTTGCCCAACGTGTCGGAAACGTTCATCTGACCCTCCTCGGATTCTGCAGCCACTCAGTGATCACGGCCCGAGCGCCGCGGGCGTACACGGATCGTACCCCAGGGACTGGGCAGTGACGGGGCTGGGCGGATTTGGCGGCGTGGCCCACGGAACGTTAGTGAAGTCGAAAAACTCCAACAGATTGGATTGCGCTGCATCGCGGGCCGTCAGGTGTGCAGATGGTCCGATGAAGCGGTTCTCGACGAACTTGATGATTGCGGTGTGATCAATCGGGGTATGCGAAACGTAGTGCTTCTTAGTGAACGGGGAGACGATCATGTTGGGGAGACGGAAGCCCAATTGTGCAGCAAAGCCCTGTTGTGCAGCAGCGTCTCCGGCGGTGGCTCCGGGCTCGGCGTACGGCGTTGTAGCCAAGTCGCAATGCAGTGTTGCAGCTCCTCCGCTCGGCACGCATGGAGCATAACTGTCTGGATTGACAGCTATCTGCGAGATGTCCGGAATGGTTCCTATAGAGGGACTGGTGAAGTCGTTGGAGTGGCCGGGCACGGGTGGAACGTGGTCGTAGGGTCCTCCGCCCTCATCGTAGCTCATGAAAAAGACGGAGTCTTTCCATGAGGGGCTGGCCATGAGCGAGTTCACAAGATTTGCGGCTTCAGACTGACCCAATAGAACTGAGTTGTTGGAACCGGGATGCTCATCGTTGTCGCCGTACCCGGCTTCAATGAAAGCAAAACTGGGGAGCGTGCCGTTGGTCAGATCGGTGTAGTAAGTCGATATTGGCGCAATGTGGTTGGTATCGATGCAAAAAGAGTTAGAGGAATCGCCCACAGTGCTCGACGCCTGAGTGGGAGCGGTGCAGGCAGCGCCGGAAGGATTCTCGTACAGGTAACCCAGAGAATAAGTCAGAGTCGAAAAAGTGGTTGCCGGGAACGGAGAGCCGCTGCACGAGTTACCTGCCGGACAGAATGCTTGACTTACGGTGTAATAGATCTTCCACGAAACATTGGATTGGTCCAGTTCCTGAAAGATGGTGGGGATGTTGAGTTGGGGAAGGTTGTCATCACCGCCGGGATCTTTGACCAAGCCTTGCGTTGTGCCGCCGGTGAAAGTAGCGATGCGGTTATCGATGCTTTTGCTGGCGATTGGAGAGAACCAGCGGTCTGACAGGGCGAACTGCGATGCCATGTAGTAGTAGTAATTGAGAAAATCCTGATCGTAGTATCCCATCGCTACCCGACCAGTGAGATCGGGGAAGTCGCCGGCGCAACTGCCGCCGGCTCCAGAAGCGGAGCAACTCTGTGCGAAACCTTCAGCATCGTCAGCGAATCCGCTCATCTGGATGGGGCGATTCGCGGCAAAGCTCCAGGGATAGACGTCTCCGAAGCTGGCGAGCCAATCGGATGACATGTCCTGAACACATGAACTCTTCAATTTGAATAGGGAAAACGATGTTCCTTCCTTGTTCGAATTCGTAGTGGTACTCAGTTTGTCGTCGATGCCATCGATTTCATAGTCGATGCCATCATCTCCGACATTCAAGGCATTCGCCTTTCTGTAAGGATTTAACATCCCGAAGTAGTTGTCGAAGGTATGGTTCTCCTGGAGCAGGAAGATGACGTGGTTGATTGCTTGGACACTTGCGGGCGGGAGGACCGTGACCGTTGCGGCTGCGGTGGCCGTACCCAGTGCACCCGTAGCGGTTGCCGTGTAAGTGGCGGTCGCAGTGGGGCTCACCGATTGAGTTCCGCCAGTCGCCTGCAAGTTATAAGAAGTGCCGTCTGAGCCGGTCAAGTTCACCGTCGTCGAACTTGTGGCAGTTACAGTCAGAGTGGATGAGCTTCCAGCATTGATTGTGGGGGGATTGGCGGTGATTGTAACTGTCGGCTTAGTGACGACGGTCAACGTAGCGGTTGCTGAAGCCGTGCCGCCCGCACCTGTGGCGGTCGCAGTGTAAGTGGTGGTAGCGGCGGGACTAACTGCTTGTGTTCCGCCAGCCGGCTGCAGGTTATAGGTGCTGCCATCGGATCCAGTTACCGTGACCTGGGCTGCGCCGGTAGCGGCGACGGTCAAAGTAGATGAACTTCCCGCATTGATGGTGGAGGGGCCGGCAGTGATGGTGATGGTCGGTGGTGCACTTGCGGTTACATTTACCGTGGCGGTGGCCGACATCTTTCCACCCTTGCCGGTGGCGGTCGCGGTATACGTCGTTGTAGCCGTGGGACTGACTGCTTGCGTTCCCCCATTCGAAGCAAGCGTATATGTACTGCCATCGCTTCCCGTGACCGTTAGTTGAGTAGAGTTCGCGGCCGACACGGTCAAGGTGGACGCCCCGCCTGCCGCGATAGCAGCCGGGCTGGCAGCGACTGTCACCGTCGGTGTCGAGTGTCCAGAAGTCAGGTTTAGAAAACTGCATCCGGTGAGCACCAACGGTAGAAATAATGCGGGAATGATTGCTTGGATGCGTCGGAAGCCGAGGACGCGTGCCTTCATCAAGTATTCTCCTGTCTTCCCATTGCAAGAGCACGCTTCAAGCGCTTGCTCCAGGGAAATGGATCAGAATCAAAGTTGAAATTTCTTGTCTTCAGGCTCGAGCTTTATCGGCAGCTTTAAGCGACTTGGGCCGCCACGGTGGGATTGCTCTCACACGAACTGAGCGACGCCGGTCTGCATACACTTGTAGCTTTGCATATACTTTTGGATGACGAGAAGCTTCAACATGGATGCTTTACTCTTCGGACGGATGTTCCCCCGAAGGGCCGCGCCATCGTAATCTATGCGTCTAATTCGGCCGCCGGATCAGTTTGATCTCCATCGCTTCTCAGACGATCTTTTGGGGCTTTTGACTGAAGCCAGGTAAAGGGATCAACGAAAGCGTCGACCTGAGCACGATTGCGTGCCGGCTCGAGATTAGCAACGCTGTCCACTCCATCGCCGCGACTGATGGGTGCTGGTCCAGCGTGTAACATGCCCCCGGGGGAGGCCTCCTTGGAGCGCAGAGTTCGGAGCCAGAGACGACGGCGCTGCCTGAGAACTCCCGCATCGCGTATTTCCCGCTTGCATTTGTTGAGTTCGAACCAGCGAAGATAATTTCTGACAACGCTGCTCATCGTCATCTCGACGCCGGCGGCAAAGTTGTGTTCGGACATCTGGTGCTGGAGCTCTTGAGATTGCAAGATGGTAATCAATTGTTCAGCGAGCTGGTCTGCATTGCCCGTTTCGTAAAACCGGACGGCCATGTCTTCATCCATAGCCATTCCTCGAAAGTCGCCAATGTCGGCGCATACGATCGGGAGGCCATACTCACATGCCTGGTGAGCAGGCCCGCTCGAACCGGTCGCCGAGTCATAGGGCAACACCAGAACCGACGTGCTCTGGAAGAGCTCAGGTATGGCTTCTTCGGCGACGTATCCGCGGAACTCTATCGGCAGATGTGCGGGCTGCGCGTCACGTATTGATTCCCAGTAACCAGCCTTCGTATGGTGATTCGCGCCGGCGATCACCAACCTTGCATTGGGGATCTTTTCAAGGACCGCAGGAAATGCCTGCATGAGAGTTTCGAGACGTTTGTAAGTTCCCCAGTGTCCGATGGCCAGAATGCGCTGATCGGGATTGCCACGTTTAGAAAAGTCAGGAGGGCTGGGGATGGAGGCGAACGTTCCGTGCGTACCGAGCAACACGTTTTGTGCGGAGTACTTGGTGATGAGAGTTTTGCGATAGCCCGGAAGAAGGACCGAGACAGAGTTTGCTTTGAGCAGTGCGCGGGTAGCCAAGTCGGTACCCATACGGAAGATTCTTTCGCGGCGCACTCCGGCGGCGGCAAAGTCGACATGCTCGATGATGTGGTGCAGGGTGATGTGGGTATAGAATCCGGCAGCTCTCGTAAGTGCGGGTGCGGAGAGTCCCGCAAATGCCGCGAACGGTTTTTCGGGCGTGGCAAAGCTGGAGAAGACGAGGTTATACCACACTACATCGGGCTTCAATTTGCGAATGGTGTTCAACAGCCGCATCGGCGTGGAGATGGTGCCGAACTTCCAGCAGCGGATCACATTGAAGCCCGGCAGTTCGGGCTGCTCGCTGGCCTTGATCGTCTTGCCGTTCTCGTCGGTTGCGAAATCGTAATCAGTTAATTCGTCGGCGAGAATAATCAATTCGACTTCGGGATTTCTCTGCAACTCCCGAGCGATATGAAACGCATATTCGTTCAACTGACGCCCGCTGGGAGGAAAAGTTGCAACTAAGCAGATTCTCATCGGATCCTCGCCTTTAAAAAAGAGTGATGCTTATGTAAGGCCTGAATTGTTGGTTTTGACCGCCCTTGAAATTGAAGAAGGTCTCCTGTTGCACTCCGGCTGAAAATCGAATCGGGTACTGGAGCATGACTGCCCCCGAATCGTCGTTAAATTTACGCCGGAAGGGCATCCCGTAGGTTACAGAGAATCCGTTCTGAATCGCGTCGTACGAGTGGAAGCTCCTGGTGCTTGAATAGGCCGTCGAAGCCCTGAAATCCCAATTACGGTTAGGTGTGAAATCGACCGTTCCTGCGGGGCGCAGATTCTGCGCTATTCCCGATCGGGTGCCCACGACCCGCCACGCCCGCACATCTTCAGCAACGGCCCTGATATTGAATCGATCGGAGAATCGGCGCTCAAGGCCCACGTAAGAGGAGGTGTAGTAATCCTGAAGGTTTTGAGGGTCGAACTGCTGTTTGTTAGCGCCCCATCCAGTCACGAGAGTGGTCTTGCCCCAGGGTGACCCGACACGAAAATCGAGCGCGCCGGTGAGGGTACTTGAATGCGAGTCCCTTTCGGTGAAAGGACCAGACTCCCGAATAACGTACCCGCTCACCGAAACAGCATTGAAGAACGAACTGGTGGACAAGTACGTGAACATGCGGAAGAGATTCTGGTTCATCTCAAACGGCGACCTGGAGTCACGGCGGATGGTGGTTTGAATGCCGCTATTGAAAGTCAGCACGTTGCTGCCGAGGTTCACGGTCGGATTGAGCCCGAAGTTCAGGGTATAGTCGGTGGTGCTGCGGTTCACGATTGAGTTGGTACTCGGCACCGAGATTGCGCCCTTCACATTGCGAACCTGGAAGAACCCGCTCGGGGTGGGCAGCCGGCCGATGTGCAGATGGAATGCGTTGGTAGTCTGCGTCTGGAGCGATGAACGCGGCGGGGGCAGCAGCGAGGTATCTGTGGGCGGGACGGAGAATGGCGCGTCGAGCTTGGAGTCAAGCACGTAGACGGTCGAATCTTCAAAGACCGGTTCCATCGAGAAGTTCGACAGTACGCTCACTTTGGGAGTGATTCTCAAGCCTTCATCGGCTCCTGCCTCAAGCAAACCCTGTTGCGCGGTTTGATCCTCTCCGCCGGCGTTCGAAGCTTGGGCAAAGGAGGTGAGGGCCAGCGCGCCTTGATGCTGCTGGCGGTACACGTTGGCCTGGGCGAGCAGGTACTGGTAGCTCGGTGCGTTTTCGCCTGTAGTGCTAATGGCGGCCAGTTCCGCGTGAGCCCTGGTGGTATCGCCGAGCGCGAGATAGTTGTTGGCCAAACCGATGCGCACATCTGTATCAGATGCACCAGCGGCTTTGGCGCGCCCGAGATAATTCTGCGACAACTCGTAATCGTGCGTTGAACGAAACACGTCGGCCGCTTCGATGTATTGATTGCCGCTGGGGGGAGCAGTTTCTCCGCCCTCGGCTTCCATGAGGGCAAGCGCGATCTCTCGCTCGGCTTCTTCGGCGTGTCCCTGCTGGGCCATCACCTGCGCGATTGCAAGACGGACACCGACGCGATCGCTGTTAGGAATTGCGATCGCTCTGCGAAATCGGTCCATGGCGCCCTTCTGGTCGCCAATGGCGGTGAGAGCCTCGCCCGTCGAGACAAAGATCGCTCCCTGCTCGGTCGCAGCTACGTCTTCTGTGGTTCCCTTTTGCGGCGGAATCTTCTGATTGACTTTGTCTTGAGCGTGCTGCTCAGCAAGCTGCACATAGCGCAAAGTCTGATCCCGGTCCTGGAGGCTGGCGTAGGAGCGCGCGAGCAATGCGTCGGCTTCAGCGCTCTGAGCGGAGACCTTCTCGGCAATTTCCAGTTCGGCGATGGCATCGCGGAACTGGCGCTCGGAAAACAAGGTATTTCCTAACCCGAGGTGGAGCGCTCCGTCCTCGGGAGCGAATTTCAACGCCGCTTTGTATTCGACCGCAGCCTTCGCAAGGGCGCCCTCACGACCATACGCGGTGGCGCGGATGACGTGAACATCTTTGGAGTCGCCCATGACGCGCTCTGCCTGCTCGGCATGGCGAATCGCTCCCTGCGGCTTATGCAGGTCAAGGTCGGCGTAGGCCAAGCCGAGATGAGCTTCGCCATTGTTTGGCTCACGCTTGAGAGCGGACTCGAAATCTTTCGCGGCTGCATCGGGCTGGCGAAGGTCGTTGAGCATGTAACCGCGGTTGATGTAAGCAGTGACCACCGTCGGATCGCGTTCCAGGGCCATCGTGAAATCCTGTCGCGCTTCATCGGGTTGCCCTTGGTGCTTGTGCACGTAGCCCTGGAGCAGGGGAATGTCGGGCTCTTTGGGAAACACGTCGAGATTTGCGGTCGTCAAACTCAACAGGTCGTCGTATTTCTCAAGGTGGAGAAGATCGTAGCCGAGATAAACGACCACGTCTCTGTCTGTCGGCAGGACTTTGATAGCCTGCCGGCCCACATCTGCAGACTGCTGATAGTCTCCCTTGAAGCTCAGGAGCCGTTCCTTTTCGCGCAGCACCTGCGGTTCCTGCAGCATGTCGTCTGTCACGCGGCTCAGCCAGACTTCGCCCTGCTTGAGATCATTCCCCTCAACTGCGGCGTTTATCCCTCCTGCCATGATGAGCGCACTTTTGGGATACAGTTCATACGCCTTGCTGTACGAGGCCTGTGCCGCTTTGAACTCGCGGCGTGCGGTATAAAGATCGCCAAGCGCAAGATAGGGCACGTAGAAGGAAGGATCAGCTTGTTCCAAACGCTGGAAGTACTTTTCCGCAGCATCGTCTCGACCCGCCGCGCGCGAGGCGTACCCAAGCGAGATAAGCGCAAACCGATTAACCGGATCGATAGTGAGAATCCGCTTATAGATCGAGATCGCTTCTTCGGTGCGACCGATCTTCATAAGGATGTCGCCGTTTAATTGCAATCCACCAGGATCATGAGCGCTAATTGCAACCGCGTCGTTGATGTCGCGCAAAGCGCTGTCTAATTCGCCGGAATTCATCTTGATCAGAGCTCTCAAGCGCAGAAATGGTGCTCTGCCGGGACCCTGGTCGTTGATCTGGCCGATTTGCTGTTGCGCAATCTGAAGCTGTTGATGAGAGTTGCGATCGTCCTTCTCTGCGCGGTAAAGCTCCATGAGATCCATGTGCAACTGGATGCCATAGAGGGGGCCTTCGACAGGCTCCGCCGGCAGGCCGGACAATGCGGTGTTGTACTCCTTCACCGCTTCCGGCACGTGTTCCTGAATGCGAGCGATCTCTCCGCGAATGGCGTGCAGGCGATAGTAGGTGGCATCGATTCCAGCAGCGCGATTGAGGAAGGTATCTGCCTCTTTCATGGAACCGATTGCGACGTCGGCCTGCGCCGCAGAAAGCTGGAGGGTCATGTCTTTCGGCATGGCATTGGCGGCTACCGCATACATCTTGGCGGACTCGTTCGGCCTGCCGTCGAGCTGGTAAGTGTATGCGAGTTCAGCCGTAACGTCAGGCTTGGGATTGCGAATCGACTTGAGTGCCGCAATCGCTTCTGAATATTTCCCGACCTCCCGGAAATATCCAGCCATCGAGCGCTGAACCTCGGGATTGTCAGGCGCGTGCCGCTTGGCCATATCGAGATATCGGCTGGCCAAATCCATTTTCTTCAGGTGTTCGTAGGAAATCGCCATCAACAACTCTGATCGCGAGTCGGGATGAATTCTTTCAGCCCTGTTGAGCCAATCGAGCGCCTGGTTGTAATCGGCCGATCTCATGTAGATATCGCCGAGCAAGAGGGCCTCGTTGACACGTTTGGGGTCGGCCGCGATTACTTGCTTGAGAAGTCGCTGAGCGTCGTCGGTGCGGCCTGTGAGGCTGTAGGTCTGTGCAAGGCCGGATATTCCGTCGAGGGCCGACGGGCTGAGGCGAAGACCTCGATCGTATGCGTCGATGGACTGCTGATACTTGCCGTTGAGTCGCGCGGCATATCCGAGAAGAAACCAGAGCTGAGGATCATTTGGGGCGGCCTGCGCAGCCCGCTGTGCGAAATCGAGCGCAACCCCGTTTTGCCCCTTCTGGAGAGCAAGCTGCGCGCCGCGGGCGAGCCGGGCATTTTGAATGTTAGATCCCCACCCCAATTCCTGGTTTGACGACGGCTTTTGAGCGGTCTGCTCCTGAGGGGTTTTGGACGCGTCAGATCCCACATTGTATGTTTGCGCTTGCGCAGCGCAGACAATCGCGACAAATGCTGTGACACATGCAGTTTTCAGGGGTCTAACGATCAATCGGATTCACCAGCGTTCGTAGTAACTTCATGCTTTTTGATTCCCAATCATCGTGTAATGTTGGCTGGACAACCGGCTTTACCTCCTCTGGTTGTTCTATGAAGCTCAAGCGCGGTTTTGAAAGCAACCGACAAAGGTATTTAGGAATCCAAAAGCTTGTACGTACTCGCCGGTTTTCTTTTCTTGCCTTTCCGTCATCTTCTTGCTTTCGTCCGTCCATATGAGACGAGCCGACGCCAAAAAAGTATCCTGAGGGTGGCACTGCTATTTTTTAAGGACGTGGATTAATGAATGACTACCTCTGGAGAGGCAATCGTGCAGCAAGCTGACTCAATGGTAACAAACAAGCGGCCCATTCCCACAGCGCTGATTTTCATGGCAGCGATGGTAGTGCATCTGCCTCTTCTGCTCATGAAGCTGCCTCTGAAATCGTACGACACGAACTTTCACATTTTCTTCGCTTCACATTACGTTCATCACTGGTTCGATCCGTGGAACGCGAAGTGGTACGCAGGCTTCTCTCAGATGACGTATCCACCGCTAACCCACCAGTGGGTCGCACTCATGTCATGGCTGCTGGGATTGGACTTCGCGTATATGGCGGTCCAGTTCGTGTCGATCCTTTTGCTGGCTTTGGGCGTCTACAGGTTCTCGCGGCTTTGGGTTAATCAGCGCGCCGCATCGTTCGCAGCTCTGGCGAGTGTGTTTCTCGGCGCGGAAAGTTTTCTAGTCTACTCCGCGGGTCAGTTGGCCACGACGTCGGCGGCGCCCATTTACCTCAACGCGTTACCATTCCTGTTCGAATGGCTGCGCTACGGAAGTTGGCGATCGTTCTTGAAGGCAATCGTGCTCTTTGGCGCGGCAGCCGCGGCGCATCACGCCACGTTGCTGTTTGGATCATTCTTTTTCGCGATTCCGATCCTGGTGCTGGTCTATTTTGATCGCCAAGGCGGCGAGCGGGTATCTACACAGGCTTTCGTCTTCAGGACGGTCGCCATCGTCGCGGTGGTTGGCTGCGCTATCGCAATCGTACTTCTTCCCTTCTGGATCGCGCTGATTCACTATGCGGTGACCCAGACGCCGATTCCGCATCCCAGCCGCGCAAATTACATTTTGAGCCCGCGATGGGGCGTGAATTACTTCGTGGTTCCTTACGGAGCATTGATCCTGGCGCTGCCGTTTATCTTTATGCGCGGTTCGATGGTTGTTCGCCTGAGGCCGCTGCTTTTCGGCTTCTGGATCGCCTTTCTGGTGGGACTTGGCGGCACCACGCCGGTGGGTCATTTGCTGCTGGGGCGCGCCTTCGACGTGCTGACCATGGAGCGTTTCACCTACTGGGCAACGTTGCTTGCCCTGCCGTTTGTGGGACTGCTCGCCTCGGAACTTATCGACCGGTATCGCTTGTGGGCAGTTGTCGGTCTCACCACAACAGCAGCATTCAGCTGCGCTCTGGCTGTCGCCTGGGCGACATATCGTCCTGCGGATGCCGAGGATTTCAAGGTGGATGCGGAGGCGGCGTGGCTCAATCGCGATGGTCACGATCAATATCGGTACGTCACTCTGGGATTTGGCAACAAGATCGCCCGACTGGCGGTGTTGACCAATGCCAGCAGCGTTGACGGCGAATGGAATTCCGGCCGTATGCTGCCGGAGCTGACAAGCCACGGGGGCGGTTCGCTGACCAGCTCAAAATATTTTGGCAAGCAGGGACTGGATGCGCTGCGTGACATTCTGCAGCATGCCGATCGCTATGGCTTGAAGTGGGTCCTGGTGCGGGATCCGTATTACGACCCGCTACTGTCGTTTGCCGGATGGCGGCCGGTAGACAGTCTTGAATACAAGACCATCACCATTTGGAGCAAGGACGGTGTACCGCCGGCAGGGCCCGTGAACGCGCCGCAGATACCTCCGTCGTGGCAAGGCCTATTGTGGGGATTCTTGCCGTTCGGCAGCAGCATCCTGGCAATTCTGGTGCTCTTTATCCCTCAGGAAAAGCGACTCGAGTACGATGCGGACTTCCCTGTCTCTACAGATGAAAATCTTGTCTCGGGGAGGATGGCCTCGTGAACAAGGGACTTTTACTCGCTGTAGTTCTGGTTGCCGCGACTTTGGCCCTGGTGGCGATAGGAACGGTATGGCCAGTGCCGTCGGCGGCAGCTTACGCGGGCGGTACAAGCCTGATCCGATCGTCGTCAACGCCTGACGCCGCAGTTGAGAATCTTGGCGATGAAATGCGCATCCAGGCCTGGGAGAAAGCATATTCCAGCCTGGCCAATAAAGCTCAATTCACGGAGCCGCAGTTTGTGCACGACCTGACCGGGTTCTACTCGAGTCTTCGCACGTATGCGACGTTGGAGAGCTTCGAAGTGCAGCCGCTTCGAGCGGGGACCAGTGATGCGCAGATGCAGCTGAAGCTGCATTGGTCGTCGGTAGTTGGCCCCTTTGTTGACACGCGCGAGTTGCACGTGGTCAAGAACGGTTCTCGCTGGGAAGTGGAGTGGCCGATCGTCAAGGAACCCACGGTGCCGCCGCAGGTGATCCCGGTGAATTACCTGCGCTGGGACGTGATCTATCGTGGCTCGGCAGATGATTGGGGAGCGCAGGATGTGGAAGCCCCCCACATACGCATCATCGATATGCACACGGTAGAACGGGCCGAAGGCGTTGTCATTCTGGGCGAGATTTTGAATGAAGACGTAGTTCCGGCATACGTTTCGGTTTCTGCGACCTTGCAGACGAAGGGTGGGGCGGCAATCGAGACCGAGGGCAGCTTCGACAAGATTTCGCACATACTGCTGCCCAAGCAGGTAACGCCGTTCTTTATTAATTTTCCCAACAGGACATTGTCTGAAGTTGGCAGCGTGAGAATGACGCCGT
>WNGR01006032.1_pt1 | contig 13326 bp, 9 predicted proteins | sample 5407581 | NCBI WGS metagenome assembly WNGR01 (sample SAMN13153383, study PRJNA577476) | soil metagenome | isolation source: 80 cm soil or saprolite under Garry oak tree replicate 2 | place: USA:California | collected 2016-06-15 | reverse complement strand
CGATGCGCGAAGCTTGGCGCTTGCACGGTGACGCGATGTGGATGCAGATCGCCACAACCTGTTTCGCTCAAGCGCCTGCGCCGCCGGTAACGCCAAATCCCGCGCCACCAATTGTTCCTAATCCGGCCGCTGCCAATCGAGTCACCCACGCCTACGGCTACGCCGCTGCCACTTTAGCTGAGGCCACTATTCTGCGTGACTCGCCAGAGAATGAATTGAACCCGCCTAAATTTTACCTCGATATTTGGATAGCTGTAGAAGAGCGCCAACTCTTCACGTTACGCAGACCGTGAAGACGCTCTAGTGCCGGGCGAGACGTCGAAACAAGAACGCACCCAGCACAATGAAGCAATGTGTCGCCAATGATCACAAATAAGAAATACGTAATCGCGACGATCAATCCCATGGCAAAGCCGATCGACGTCTCCCGGCGATGCGCGGTGACGCCCAGCGGCACTCCGATGATAGCAAATGCAATACACGCAAACGGGAATGAAAACCGTTTGTTTATTTCCGTGCGACTAGCACTGCGCTCGTGTTGATTCTCGCTTTTGAGTTGCTCCAGCAGTTGCTCGATCGACAATGCGGAACGGCTGGGACGCTTTTTCTCCTTCTCGTACAGCTCCTCCAGACTGATCGGCAGCGTCCCCTCCACCATGTTAATTCCGTCCCGGATCTTTCGCAGGTTGAACGGATCCTTCGGATCGCGCTCCTGGTAGCGAGCCTGATACAGGTGCATCAGGATTTGTTTGTTGGTCAAATCGGCTTCGAGCATGCCCGTCCGCGCATAGGTGACTTTTACCGGGAGCGCATTCTGGTTCATTTCGAACACTGTGATGTTCTCGAGCTTGTTTCCTTCCTTTTTGCCGACATAAATCCTGCGGCCGGGGAACTGATCGATTACCTGATCGCTTCCAAAAAGTGCCATTGGGTTGCGCGTTGCGAGATCGAAGATGGTGCTGCGCAATCTTTCCTGCGCGGCTGGCGCGGCCTGCACATTGAGCCACAGGCAGATCCCTGTGCAAACCAGCGCGATTCCAGCAAGTGAGATGCAAATGCGCGTAATGCTCACGCCGTTTGAGCGCAGCGCAATCAGTTCGTTATCCGCGGAGAGCCGCCCGAATACGAGAAGAATCGCCGTCAGCAATCCCCAGGGAATGGTAAAGATGAGCGAGAAGGGCAGCACGTAAGCAATGAACGTGATCAGGTATTCCATCGGGACGTCGTGATTAACCAGCAGCGGGAGCAGCTTGCGGAAAATGTTTCCGACCACGAGCACGAGGCTCAGCACCACAATCGCAAACGCAATGTTGACCAGCAGCTCGCGGCTGATGAACCGATCGATCAATTTCATTTCTGTCGCACATGTTAGCATAAATTCGGCGGGGACGCTGCGCTCTGGCGTCCCGGCGCTGAAGCGCAGCGTCCTACCAAAGCCTGGACAATTTGCTAAGATCTACCCAGGATGAAGATCCACATGTACGATGTCGCTATCATTGGCGGAGGACCGGCTGGAAGCACTGCCGCTGCGTTGCTTGCGCGTGCTGGGCGGCGTGTGATCATCTTCGAGCGGGAAAGGTTTCCGCGGTTCCACATCGGCGAGTCCCTTCTACCGTTTAGTATGAAGGCGTTTACCCGCCTCGAGTTGCACGAAAAATTTTTGCGCGCCGGGTTCATGAAAAAATTCGGGGGCGAAATGTTTGGCGCCTGTTCCGAGCAGGGAACCAAATTCTATTTCAAGGACGCGTTCCGCTCCCAAACCGATCATTCTTACCAAGTCACGCGCGGCGATTTCGATAAAGTGCTACTCGATCACGCCGCCGAATCTGGCGCGGAAGTGCACGAGCAAACTGCAGTCGATCGAGTAGAATTTTCAGAAGACGATGTCGATCTTACGGTTAAATCGAATGGCTCATATCGAGCGATTCGTGCCCGGTACGTGATCGACGCCAGCGGGCGCGCTTCCGTTCTCGGCAGGCAGTTCAAAATTAAAAAGACCTACGATCATCTTCAGAAACTGTCGATCTTCGCGCACTACGATGGTGTTTGGCGCGCGGAAGGAATCGACGGTACACTCACGCTCCTGATCCGTGGAATCGATCGCTGGTTTTGGATAATCCCCCTTACCGCCGAGCGCACCAGCATCGGCATCGTTCTGGACAGCGAAACATTTCGAAAATCAAAGCTGAGCGCCGAAAATTTTCTCGATCAGGCGCTCGCCGAACAGCCAATCATCGCCAAACGAATGACAAATGCGCGGCGGGCGTCAGAAGTTTACGTGGAAGCGGATTTCTCCTATCGCAGCGCAAAACTGCATGGAGACCGCTGGTTGCTTGCGGGCGATGCCGCTGGTTTCATCGATCCAATTTTTAGCAGCGGCGTTTTCCTCGCGGTGTTCAGTGGCGAACATGCTGCTGATTCGCTAAACGAAGTGCTTGATCGTCCGCGCCGGGCAAAACGGCTGTTCGCGCGGTACGAGCGCGCGGTCAACCGAGCGATGGATGTTTATCTCCGCTTTGTCAACGCTTGGTACACAAAGGAATTTATCGAAGTTTTCCTCGCGCCGCGCGATGTGCTGGGCCTTCCGCCCACAGTGAACGCCGTGCTCGGCGGAAATGTCGGCAACTGCTTTGCCATCCGATGGCGAATGTGGGTGTTTTATTTTTTGGTTTGGTTGCAACGCCGATACCCAATCGCTCCTAGGCTCACTCTCGTACCGAAGAAAGAGGAAGCACCAACGCCCGTCGAAACGGTTGGCGTAGTATCGTGATGGGAAAGAAGCCAGGGGCGATTGAGGTCAATTGCCCCCACCTTAAAATCGCAATCATTGCGCTCGCGATTATCGATCTAACCGGCTGTGCAACGATGCCGGCGCATCAATTTACTGAGCCGGCTTCCAATTGGCAGACCAGAACCGGACAACTCATGTATCGCACACCTCAAACAACGCTCATTGGCGATGTGATTGTACGTTATTCGAAAACCAGCGATTTCGAATTGACGGTCTCGAAGGGGCCGGGCGTGACGTTACTCTCCTTGCGGCAGGACGCCACGTTTGCCGAAGTCAAAGGGCCATTCTCCAGCGGCGGCTGGTCTGGTCGCGTAGAACAAGCGCCGCAGCAACTGCGCGGCTGGCTCGGCTTGCGAGATAAACTCATTCACTCCCAAGATCGACGAATGGTGCGATTCGTCGCCGGCAACGAGACATTTCTGTTTCGGTTTTAGCTAACACGCTCAGCCGTTGTAAAGCCGCCGCTGTTACAGAACACTAACGCAGCTCATGCGGATCAGTGATCTCATTGCCCGTACCATAACACAGCGACGCGGGTTCGTGTGGACGGGCGTAGGTCTGCTGACTGGCGCGTGTCTCACAGTTCTCATCACCGCGCTGCGGCTCGATTCCGAAATCTTCAACGTTTTGCCCGGTCGCTTTTCTTCCGTGCAAGGGCTTAAAATTTACGATCGCGAGTTTGAGCAAACGCATGAGCTCACTTTCGCGCTTCTTTGTGAGCCGCAGGACGTGGATAAACTGGAGGACTTCGCGCCGGTATTTGCTGAACAATTACGAAAGCAACCGTGGTGCACTCGTGTGCTCGCGGGTTCGCCCATGGCCACGCCTGATGGAATTCGCGATCTCCAATCGATCGCAGTGCCACTGCTCCTGAACCTGGAACCGAGCGCTTTCGACCAGACGATGTCGATCTTGCAGTCGGAGAAAATCCGCGATCGGCTCCATCGATTGCGTCAACAGATCGAAGCGGGTTCGCCGCGACCGGAGTTTGAGCTTTCCTTCGACCCGCTCGGTCTGATTGCGCCCGCGCTCAAACCTTTTGCAGAAAACACCGCGATTGAACAGGAGCAACCGCTCACCTCACCCGATGGGACGATGCGAGTTTTTCTCGCAGTCACGAATCAGCCGTCCGTCAGCGCCTTCGAATGCCAGCGCTTGATGCGTCGCGTGAATGAGTTCCGTACAACTGCGGGCGCGGGATGGACTGGCGGCCGCTTGCAAGTTCTTGTGACCGGGCGCGCGGCTTTTGTCTCGGAAATTTCCCTGAGCATGCGCTATGACATCGTGGCTACGCTACTGGGTTCGGTTCTGCTGGTGGGCAGTATTTTTTTTGTAGGTTTTCGGCGATGGCTCCCGTTGCTGGGCATGGCATTTTGCCTTCTACTCTCTTGTTTGGTTGCGCTCGTGCTCGGGCAGCTCCTTTTTGGACGGCTCAGCATGATCAGCGTCGCGTTTTGCGCGATTTTAGTCGGACTCGGAGTTGATTTCGCGATCCTCACGATCGGGCGCTATCACCAGGCGCGCGCCGATGGAGAACCGCATCAGCAAGCCATTGCCACCTCGGTTGCAAAACTTGGGCGGGCGATTTTTTTTGGCGCGCTCACGACTGCGGTTGGGTTTCTCGCGCTCGTGTTAAGTGGTGCGATGAGCTTTTCGCAACTCGGCATGCTGATTGCGATTGGCATTTTCGTGGCTGGTCTGTTCATGTGCTCGATCTTATTTCTTTTTATTCGCGAGCGGCAAAAGCCTGTTCGTCATGATTGGCTATTCGATCTCGTAAAAAAATATGTGCGATGGACTGTGCGCCGGCCGGCTACGATATTGATCTCTTCAAGCGCGGTGTTGTTGTTGCTAACTGGAATCGGGTTTTCACCCATTCCGCCGCTTCGATTCGAGGCGAGCACGCGTTCGCTGCAACCAAAAAACATTAGGGCAAATCAAAGTCTTGAGAAGATCATGCATACGATGCCCGTGCGCTGGGAACCTGTGCTGGCAATCGTGCATGCCACAAATTCACAAGAACTGCATGATGCCTGGCAGAAACTGGCGGCGCACTGGCGTGATCTCCAAACAGTCGGCAAGATCAAAAGCTTCTTCACACCTGCTGCGCTGTGTCCGTCGCCAATTTGGATGCAACGAAATCGCGAAGAGTTGAGTGCGATTAATTTTCAAGCGGCGCGCGAAACATTGGTACAAACTTTAAACGCAGAGGGATTCAATCCGGATGCGTTCACGCCAGCTTTCGCGTTGCTCGACGATTTGCAACATCTTGCCCTTCCAGGCGTGCCTCTCCCGAATTGGCGCGCTCAACTGCCGAAGTCTTCGAGTTGGTGGTTTTTGGTCGATCGGTACTTCGCGCGAGATCCGTTGCTCACCACAGGATTTGTTACGACGAATCAACCAGTCGCCACGCACGCGCAGAGCGAATACCTCAAATACAATTTACCAGTGCGAGGCGTGCCGGTGATTCTCTCGGGCTGGACCTATGTACTGGCTGATCTGTTGCCATGGTCGCACCGGCAACTGCTCATCATCAGCGCGTTGATGGCCATCTTCGACGTATCGCTGCTTGCGATCCTGTATCGAGATTTGCGGCTGTGGCTGATTCAGGTCGTTACGCTTGCGTTTGGGATCGGGGCAATGATCGCTTCTATGAAATTGCTGCACATCAATTTAAATCTCCTGAATGTGCTTTCCTTCCGGCTCGTGCTGGCCATCGGCGTGGATTACGGCATCTACACCGTGCTGGTTTGGCAGAAAACACGTGATGTCGAGCATGACGTCGCGGGAGTGGTCAAGCCCGTGCTGCTTGCCGGTTTGACCGCTGTGAGCGGTTTCGCTTCCCTCGCTCTGGCCCGCAATCCGTCGCTCACCGGACTTGGAGTTGCGTGCGCCCTTGGAATTTTCTGGAGTTTGGTCGCGACGATTTTCTTTACGTTGCCGGCAATGGCCGCGGCTGAACCCAAGTCGTGGCACGAAAATAGGATCGCCAGCCGCTAGTATAATAGAATCTATGCGCAAGATTCTTTTGATCGTCAGTGGTCTGATTTGCCTGACGAGCTTTGCCAGGGCCGCACAGCTTACCGATAGCGAAGTGAAAAATCTGCTTGCCCGAATTCGTGAGAACAGAATCACACAAGCGGACTTTCGAGAAGAGAGGGTTATCCGTCTGATGGAGAAACCGGTCGTGAGCTCAGGGAAAGTTTGGTTTCAGCCACCGAACAAATTCCGCCGCGAAGTGAAAGGCAGTTCGCCGAGCCTCACAGTAAGCGATGGTCGTCAGCTCTGGATTTATTATCCAAACTTTAAATTAGCCGAACGCTATTCGCTAGGAAAACGCTCGCCACTTGATTCGACGGTGGCAGCGATCAATTCAGCGCTGAATTTGGAGAACATTGAGAGCACTTTTCAGATCACTGCTGCAAAGATCGACAGTAGTTACGAGCTGACGTTGATACCGCGCACCGTTTCGATGAAACGCGTGTTTCAAAAGCTCGATTTGCGTATCAATGAAAACCTGCAAGCTGCGCGCACGGACATGTTGCTGCCGAATGGTGATCGGATTGTGACCAGCTATTCCAATCAAACAAGCGCGTCGGTCCCGCCATCGACATTTGAATTTACGCCGCCACCAGACACCGAGATCACGACGCCGCTGGGGCAATAACGGTAGCGGCGCGCTGCGAATCGCGCACGGTTTTTTCTCGACGGGATCCTCCCCGGAAGATAGAAAAGACTTCTGTCATGCAACGCCTTTGGGTCGTGCCTCTCGCTGTGATGGTGATTGTCATGGGTCCGCGCTCGCTTGCGGAGCCAGAAAAATCCGATCCAATCATCTCGCATATTCCGCACCAGAACGTTGAATCGACGGCGCTCGCCGCGGTCGGCTACAGCAGGCGTCGTCACATTCTCGAAATTAAATTCATCAATGGACCGGTATACCGCTACCTCGATGTCTCGCCCGCTGTATTGCGAGCTGATGTTCGCCGATTCGAAGGCGCGATATTACGACAAGAATATCAGGGGCAACTATCGCTCGTTGCGTGTCCGGACGCGCCAAAAAGAACAGCCAGAGAATTGACACCGAGATCCTTTGTGAGTTGAAAAGACGTTGGCTGAAATTCGATCGCATCAGGCAGAGATTCATTCTCACTCCTGCTGAAAAACGAATGGCAATTTTCATTCTCGCGTCGTTTCTGCTAGGGCTCAGCACAAAATATTATCGCGACACACATCCCTCCTCCACGCCATCGCAATTGACTCTCGATACGGTGCGACTCCGAAACGAGTCACAACCAGTGCCGGCGGGCGCATCGAGCGTCACGCCCGCGCAAAAGCGAACACGAAAATCCACGCGAACCGAGAAACTCAACTTATCACGTCCGGCATCGGAGCATGAGCAAGAGTAAGAGTAAGAAAGCAGAAGCCATTTTCTGCATATCCCCGTTTGCGAACTCTATCGTTCCCGCAGATCATCTCTTTGGAGTGACAGATCACGTTGATACGTTCACAAAGCAGATTTGTGAAGTTATCGTAGGTAAGAATCACGCGGTAAAACTCGCAGTCGCCTGTCTGCTCGCGCGCGGCCACCTCTTGATTGAAGATATCCCGGGCGTAGGCAAGACGACGCTCTCCCAAGCGTTGGCGCGCTCGCTCGCGCTGGCCTTTCAACGCATCCAGTTTACGAGTGACCTGCTTCCTGCCGATATTCTCGGCAATTCCATCTTCGATCGGGGGAAGCAATGCTTTGTGTTTCATCGCGGCCCGCTCTTTTCGCAAGTGGTGCTGATCGACGAGGTCAATCGCGCGACAGCCAAGACGCAAAGCGCGCTGCTTGAAGCAATGGAGGAACACCGCATCTCCATCGATGGGGTGACGTATGAGTTACCCGAGCCGTTCTTTGTGATCGCGACACAGAATCCACAACACGCAGTGGGTACCTTTCCGCTTCCTGAATCTCAGCTAGATCGTTTTCTGATGCGGATCGAGCTGGGCGTGCCCGACCGGGCAAGCGAACGCGCCATGCTTCTGGGCATGGATCGCCGCGAGATGCTTAAGGAATTGAAGCCAGTGATTAGTCCGCAAACGTTGGTGGAGATTCAAGATCACGTGCGAAAGGTGTACGCTTCCACGGCGTTGCTCGATTACCTGCAGGATTTGCTCGATGCCTCACGACAACGTCACAGCACCGGTTTGTCCCCACGCGCCGGTCTTGCTTTGCTACATGCGTCCCAAGCCTGGGCGCTGATGCACGGACGCGACATGGTGCTTCCCGAAGATATTCAAGCCGTAGGAATCGCGGTCATGGCGCATCGGCTGGGACACGATATCGAGCAACCTGGACAAAGCGGGCGCACACTCGCGGATAATCTGCTTCACAGCGTGCCGGTCCCGTGAAAGCAAGAAAAGTTCCACTCGTTTATCCGACCCCAAGTTTTGCAGGGCTGCTGTTTGTTCTGGCCGCGATGTGGTATGCAGCTTCGAGTCAAAACAGTGCGGCAGTTTACTTGCTTCTGTTCGCATTGACGGCTGCGTTTCTGGTTTCGATTCCGCACACCCTGATCAATCTCGCGGGTGTGACGATAACACTCGAATCCGTGCAGTCAGCATTTGTAGGCCAGGAGGTCTCGCTGCCGGTTGAGGTCACGAACGGCTCTCGGGCAACGCGCCATGGAATTAATCTGGCCCTATCGGGTTCCAGCAGAGAAAGCGAACGCATCGACTATATTCCAGCAGGCAATGCCTCCCGGGTGACGCTTCGATTTCCCGCTCGGCAGCGGGGCGAACATAAGGTAGGAACGTTGTGCCTAACCAGTGTTTATCCGCTCGGTTTCATTCGCTTTTTGAAGAAATTCGCGTCTTCTCAAACCTACATTATTTATCCAAAGCCTGCTGGCGATCCGCAGCTCCCGTCGAATCCCGCGCCCACGCTGCATAACCGCCCCCAGACGGAGATCAGAGATGGCGATGACTTTGCTGGAGCGCGTGCCTATGTGCCTGGCGAGTCTCAACGTCACATCGATTGGAAAGCTGTGGCGCGCGGCCAGCCGCTCATGACAAAACAATTCGCCGCTGAAGCGGAAGGGGCCGTGCACCTAGATTTTTCTGCTCTTCGTTTTGCTAACGTGGAAGAGAGACTGTCGCAACTCGTGCTTTGGGTGATCGAAGCCGAGCGCGCGCGGCGTCCCTACGGTCTTCGTCTGCCAGGCACAGTTATTTCGCCGGCTGTTGGGCAATCGCATTTTCATCAGTGCCTGCGCGCACTCAGTCTGTTCCAGGTAGGGACAGTAAGAAGAGCATGAGCAAGAGTAAAAGAGATAGGAGTATTCCACGGTGGCCGCTGCTTTGGCTGGCGGCGGCGTTGCTCTTCACATTGCCCCCAATGTTTGGCTCTCTCGCAACCTGGGTGCCGTGCCTTTTTCTTCTCACGCTCGCACTGAAATTCTGGATGGAGCCGAAAGGATACCGCCTCCGTTTTGCAGCTTTGAAACTCATTCTCGCGGCACTGGCACTTGCCGCGATCTTCGTCAGTTACGGGTCGCTGAACGGCATTGAACCCGGCGTCTCGCTTCTTGTGGTTCTGATGTCACTCAAGGTTCTGGAAGCGCACACCGCGCGCGAGTTTCAAGTCATGGTAATGATGGGATGGGTGCTTTGTCTTTGCGGCTTTTTTCTTTCACAGGACTTCGGGATCGCACTTTGCCTGCTCACCGCATTTGCATTGCTACTTGTGGCATTGATCCAGTTTCATCGCGGATCGTCACCTGGCGCTTTCTGGCCTCCACTGGGCACCACTTGCAAACTCCTTGCTCAGGCAGCGCCGCTGGTGATCCTCTTGTTCCTCTTATTTCCCCGAATCAATACCAGCTTCCGGTTTGAATTTCGCGCCATCCGTTCGGCAACCTCCGGTTTTTCCGATCGACTCTCTCCGGGCAGCATCGCAGCGCTTGCAAATTCTTCGGACATCGCTTTCCGCGCGGAGTTCCCTGGCAGCAAAACTCGGCCGCCCGGTCCCATGTATTGGCGCGGAGTTGTCATGTGGCATTGCGAAGGTTGGGAGTGGCGTGCTCCCTATACTCCTGCACCAGTCTCTCAATCCTCTAAGCTCGGCGGGCCCGGCGGTCGCGCCCTACCAGGTCAATCGCCGAGCGGCAAGGCGATTCGACAGCGAATTACGATCGCGCCGCATGGTGCGCACTGGATGTTCGCGCTCGATCGGCCCTTTGAGATTCCTCCCGGCGCGATGCTGGCGCGCGGCAATTATGTCTGGAGCGTTCAGCCGATTCGAAAAGCCCGCCGATATGAAGTCATTTCATCTCCCGAAGTTGGGGTGAACGAACTGACGCCGCATGAACGTCAGCTAGCGCTCGAGCTGCCCGCGTCGATCAGTCCAGCCGTGCGTGAGTTAGCACAATCCTGGGTCGCCCAGGGTTCCAATCCGCGTGCCACAGTAAACAACGCGCTCCAGTTTTTCCGGACGCACGGGTTTCGCTATTCGTTGTCGCCAGGTGAATACAAGAAGAATGATCTGGACCAATTTCTCTTTCATCGCCGAACTGGCTTTTGCGAACACTATGCCGCCAGTTTCGCCACTCTCATGCGACTGGCCGGGGTCCCCGCGCGCGTCGTCGTCGGCTACCTGGGGGGTGAGTACAACGACCTGGGCCGATTCTTTCTCGTGCGACAGGCGGACACCCATGCGTGGTGTGAGGTCTGGCTCCCGGACAGCGGATGGACACGAGTGGATCCCACCGGTGTAGTTGCGCCTGGACGCGCGAGTCTCGATCTCAACTCGTTTCTAGAGAGACGCATCGCTTCCGGACAAATGGAAAGTCGCCGAAACGGGTTCGTCACACAGCTGGCTCGGTCCGCGATATTCACCAACATTCGGCTTGGCTGGGAGACGCTCAATTACGAGTGGGACACTCGGCTCCTTGGGTTCGACGCTGACGTCCAGGAAGTATTGCTGGAGTCCATCGGGACCGCCAGCCGTGGGCCGTTGTTTCTCATCACCGAAATCCTAGTTGTCGTCTCCGCACTGCTCGTAATCTATTTCGGCTGGATGCAACTGCGGACGCGCTCACGCGTGGACCGGCTCAAGGCGTTATATGAGCGTTTTTGCCGCAAGGCCGCCCGCCTTGGGGTGCGACGTGATCCGTGGGAAGGCCCATCAGACTTCTCAATGAGGGCTGCGCAATTATTGCCTAACGAATCCGAGCGCATTCGACAAATCTCGAATGCCTACATTGCGCTGCGCTATGCGCCCGAACCCGGCTCCATCATTCTCGACAGCTTCGCGAAAGAAGTGAGCGCGTTTGAAGCTCACCGCCGTTGATGCTGACTTGATGGGTAATTGCTTTCGGATGGTGAAGTTCCCAGCGCTCCGCACCGTGGCACACAGGTTCCCACCATTTGCAACTGAAATGACAACGAGAGCACGCGATTCCAGTCTCGCTTGCCCGGTAGGCCCGAGATCGAATGGTACCAGCTGTGATTATCGCACCGATTGACGCGACATCGGCGGAATCAGCGTTCGAAGTTTTTATTTCAAACATTTTTCCTAGCCACTTGTCGCTCGTCACTCGCTACTTGCCACAATTTCCAGCACTTTCATTGCGGCATTATGCCCGGGAATGCCGCTGACCGCGCCACCGCGCAGCGCGCTCGAACCGCACAGAAAGACGTTCTCGTATTCAGTCTCGACTCCCCATTTACCGGCCTGCTCCTTTCGCTCGACAAATGGCCACGTCGGCGCGTTGTGAAAGATATTTCCGTGATACATCCCGAGCGCGTCCTCGATGTCGACCGGGCTTTTGCTTTCAATGCAGCGACTGCCATCCCGCGCCACGGCGAGACAGTCTTCGATCGGTTCTTCCAGCCACTGGTTGATACTCGCGAGGAACTTTTTCTCGGCCTGCTGCCGCATCGTTTGATTATCTCGTACGAACAAGCTCCACGGTGCATCAAGTCCAAATAAGGTCATCGTGTGAAAGCCCTGTTCGCGCAGCTCCGGCGCGAGAATGCTGTTGTCGGTCAGCGTGTGGCAATACATCTCGCACGGTGTCTCCTCCGGCAGTCGCCCTCCCGACGCCTGGTCATAACTCGCATTCATTTGCTCGTAGCCTTGGTCGCTGTGAAATGTCCCGCAAAAGGCCTCCGTGGCCGGATATTTTTTGGCCTTCAATTTCGGCAATTGGTGCAGAAGCATATTAATCTTGAACACGGATCCTTCATCGGTGCGATCGGGCTGATATAATCTTCCAGTAAATTTCGCCAGGACATTCCGGCCAAAGTTTACTAGAAGAAATCGCGCCTCGACGGTCTGGCGTTTTCCGTCGATGCCAAATTCCACGCCGGGCGTTTTGCCTGTAACGTTCAACGCCCGAAGCTCGACATTCGTTAACACTTTGGCGCCTGCTTTGCGCGCCGCCCGCTCTAACTCGGATGCCACCGCACCCATACCGCCGACTGGCACCTTCCATTCGCCTGTCTTATTGCCGATCAGATGATAAAGGAAACACCGGTTCTGCACGAGCGACCGATCGTGCGGATGGGTAAACACGCCGATCTTTGCATCTGTGAAAACAAGGCCGCGCACCAAATCGGTTTGCAGATAACGCTCGATTGCGACTCCCAAGGGTTCCTCCACCAAACTGCGCCACGCCTCGCGAGAAACCTCATCGACATCGAACCGCCGCCGCATCTCTTCCTTCGCTATCAACGGCTCGAGCATCGTGCCCCAGACGTGCCCGGCAAAGACACGTGACAGATTATAAAACCGTTTCATCTGCTCGTATTCGTTATCGTTCCCCGTTAGCTCGAACATCGAGCGGCGGCTCACGTCTTCGTCGAGGTTGCTCAAAAGCAAACCACCATGATGCCCGTGATTCACATATGGCGTAAACGACGCCGTCGCGCGCCGACGCAGTTCGAGCTTCAACCCAAGATCGAGAATAATCTTTTCCGGAAACAAACTGACGAGATATGAATATCGCGACAGCCGCGCGTCGTAATCGGGAAATACTCTCTGCGAAGTGGTTGCGCCGCCAATATAGTCATTTTTTTCCAACAGCAGGACACTCAAGCCTGCGCGCCCGAGATAACTCGCAGCGACCAGCCCATTATGACCTGCGCCCAAGATCGCGACATCGTACTTACTCCTAATTGTGCTCGTGCTCATGCTCGTAATCGAAATCGGATAAGACCCAGCAAACGCTGAACTCTCAACACTCAATGTCCATGCCTCTTTCCCAGTTCGACGAAAAAGTCCTGCAACTCAGAGTGCGGGGTCGCGCCTGCAAAACCATCGAACGTTCCATGCTCGGCCAATTGTTTCGCGGCAAGAATGAACCCACCCCAGGCCGCGCGCGCAAGCGCACCGCCGACACTTACCCGGCGCGCGCCTAACGACTCAGCGTCCTTCATAGTCAGGCCGATTGCGCCGCCGATAAGAATGTTCACCGGTTTCGGCGCGACTGCATCGACAACCGCTTTAATGTGCTCGCGCTCGCGAATCCCCGGCGCATACAAACAAT
>WNGR01007989.1_pt1 | contig 13329 bp, 11 predicted proteins | sample 5407581 | NCBI WGS metagenome assembly WNGR01 (sample SAMN13153383, study PRJNA577476) | soil metagenome | isolation source: 80 cm soil or saprolite under Garry oak tree replicate 2 | place: USA:California | collected 2016-06-15 | reverse complement strand
CAAGTTTCAAAGGAAGCATTCGGAGGTGCAATATGACCATATGGTGTGACGCACAGACGGCAGTGCAAGTCGTCGAGTCAGGAAACAACGTGTTTCTGCAGGGGATGGTCACGACGCCGACCCCGCTCATCGAGGCGCTGGTCACCCGAGGGGAGGAGTTACGCAACGTTGAGCTCTTCACGGCACTCACGATTGGCCCGGCCCCCTACACGGACCCACGCTGGGTGGGGCACTTTCACGCAAACGTGTTGTTCGTCAGTGCGTTCGAACGGGCTGCTGTCAACGCCGGGCGTGCCAGCTACGTCCCGGTATATCTTTCCAATATTCCCAAACTCTTCGTGCCAGGCGGACCATTTCCCCTCGATGTGGCGCTCATTCAGGTCTCGCCCCCAGATAAGCATGGCTATTGCTCGATGGGCCCCTCCGTCGATTTTGCACGTACTGCCGTCGATCATGCCCGGCAGGTTGTCGCCCTCGTCAATCCTCACGTGCCCAGGGTCTATGGCCATGGCTTCGTACATGTTTCCCGGCTGGATTACGCCGTGAAGTGGGAGCATCCCCTCTATGACGTGAAAGGAGAACCACCCGACGAGACGCAGCGAGTAATCGGTCGGTATGTAGGGGAGCTGATCGAGGATGGGGCGACGTTGCAACTGGGCATCGGCGCCATTCCCGATGCCGCGCTGCAGACGCTGACCGATCGGCATGACCTGGGGATCCATACCGAAATGTTTTCCGATGGGGTGATCGACCTCGTCGAGCGGGGAGTCATTACCGGGGCCCGCAAGACCCGCGATCGCGGCAAGATGGTCGCCTGTTTTATCATGGGGTCGCACCGCCTGATGGACTTTCTCGATGATAACCCCATGGTAAAAATGTACCCGGTGACCTACACCAACGACCCGCACATCATTCGCCAATTCGACCATTTTGTGTCCGTCAATAGCGCCTTGCAGGTGGATCTGACCGGGCAGGTGTGTGCCGAGTCGATTGGAACGATCCAGTATAGCGGGGTGGGGGGGCAGATGGACTTCATGCGTGGGGCCGCCATGGCTCCGCATGGGCGACCGATTCTGGCACTATCGGCAACAGCTCGGGCACCCAAGACCAGTGGAGAGACACGGCCCTCTAAGTATGCACTCCCACCGGTCGATGGGCAGATCTCGCGCATCGTGCCCACGCTGATGCCCGGGGCGGCGGTGACCACCACGCGTGCCCACGTCCACTATGTGGTCACCGAGTATGGCACGGCGATGTTGCTCGGGCTCAGCCTCGCTGAGCGCGCCCGCAGCCTGATCGCCATTGCTGCGCCCCAGTTCCGCGAACAGTTGGAGCGGGCCGCCTATGATTTGCACTTGTTCTCGTAGCTGGATCGTGCTGTCACCCAAACCGGAATATGCCGGAAGTTTGTCTGATTCTAATGAACTTTAATAAATTACTTGGGAGATCTCATCCGACCGACAAATCCGCTGTAGGCGCCGATTTATCGTCCGCACCGCCGATTTATCGGCCCAAGGACGACCCACAGCGTATCCCAGTTAAATTTTTAAACTTCATGAGAATCACTCAGTCAGTCACCCTCCACAAAGGGGGTACTGAGTGGAAGGAGAAGAGAATACTATGGAGATTCAACGCATTGGCATTATAGGGGTTGGGCTGATGGGCGCTGGCATCGCCGAGGTGTGCGCACGTGCCGGCTACGATACCCTCGTGCGTGAGATCAACGACGAGTTCCTGGCCAGGGGGCTCGACCACATCGAGACATCTATGCAGTCGGCGGTGCAACGTGGCAAGCTGACACCAGCAGACCAGGAGGCGGCGCGCAGCAGGGTGCGAGGGACGACGCGGTTGGAAGACTTCGCTGATCGTGACCTGGTGATTGAAGCAGCCATCGAGGACCTCCACCTCAAGCAGGAGCTGTTTGCACAGCTCGATCAGATCTGCCCACCACAGGCGATCCTGGCGAGCAATACGAGTTCGATTCCCATCATTCAACTGGCGGCAGCCACAAAGCGGCCTGACCGCGTGCTGGGCATGCACTTCTTCAATCCGGTGCCGACCATGCAGTTGATCGAGCTCGTGCGTACGATCACCACCTCCGATGAGGCGCTCGAGACCGTCCATGCGGTGGGCGAGCATGCCATACATGCTCGATGCGGTTCGCATGCTGGAGCAAGACTTCGCGTCCAAAGAGGATATCGACCTGGGCATGATGTTGGGGACGAGCTACCCCATGGGGCCATTCACGCTGGCCGACTTCGTTGGGCTGGATACCTGTGTCCACATTGCTGATGTGCTGTTCAATGAGTTCAAAGAGTCCCGGTTCGCCGCACCCACGCTCCTGCGCCAGATGGTGGCGGCCGGCTGGCTCGGGCGCAAGAGTGGGCGTGGCTTCTACAACTACCAGGCCGGGGAGCGACCACCACGTTAGTACTACTCAGTGAGTTTGGGGAGGTGCAGGAGGGGCGAAGCCCTTCCTGACAGGGTTCGAGGGGGACCCTGCCTGGGGGGCAGGTAATCCCCTCGCCTTTCCTCTTCCCGCCGCCGAAGGCGGCGCAGAAAGGATACTCCTTAGTGGGGAGAAGAAAACGTAAGATGGAAGCAAGAGAAGGAAAAACCAATCAATAGCAAAGGAGAAAGCAAATGGCACAACTAGAAATCGTTGTTCTGAGCGGTGTGCGTACCGCTATTGGTACCTATGGTGGCAGCTTGAAGGGCAAACACCCTACCGAGTTAGGGGCAGCCGTGGTCCGCGAGGCCGTCAAGCGTGCGACGATCAAACCGGAAGAGGTGGGACACGTGGTGTTTGGCAGCGCGATCCCTACCGATACCCGTGACATCTATCTGGCACGGGTCGCGGCGGTAGATGGTGGCCTTCCGGTCAAAACTCCGGCCTTCACGCTCAATCGCTTGTGTGGTAGCGGCTTGCAGGCCGTCGTGTCGGCGGCCCAACTGATTGCGACGGGCGATGCCAGCGTGACCGTGGCGGGAGGGGCCGAGGTCATGAGCAGCGGCCCCTACTGGGACGTAGCTACCCGCTGGGGCCAGCGCCTGGGCGATACCAAGCTGATTGACTCGGTCCTGGGGGGCCTCACGGACCCCTTTGGGAATGGCCATATGGGCGTCACCGCGGAGAATGTGGCGGAGAAGCACGACATCAGCAGAGAGGCCCAGGATGAGTTGGCGCTCCAAAGCAACCAGCGGGCCGCGGCCGCTATCAAGGCCGGTTACTTCAAGGAGCAAATCCTGCCCATCGAGTATACGGTCAAAGGCAAGACGATGGTCTTCGACACCGATGAGCATGTCAAGGCAGATACGACGCTGGAAAAGCTGGCCAAACTGCCCCCAGCCTTCAAAGCGAATGGAACGGTGACGGCGGGAAACGCCTCCGGGATGAACGACGCGGCTGCTGCCATCGTCTTGATGGATGCCAGCGAGGCACAGCAGCGGGGCTTGCGGCCTTTAGGCCGGCTGGTGGGGTACGCCTTTGCTGGGGTGGAGCCCAAATACATGGGCGTCGGACCCATCCCGGCCGTGAAGAAGGTCATGGAGCGGACCGGCCTGACGATCCAGGACATGGATACGATTGAACTGAATGAAGCTTTTGCCGCCCAGGCTATCGCGGTGATTCGGGAGCTGGACCTGCCCATGGAGCGCACAAACCCGAATGGCAGTGGCATCTCGCTGGGTCACCCGGTTGGCGCGACAGGGTGCATTCTGGTGGTGAAGGCGCTTTACGAACTGCGTCGTACCGGCGGCAAGTATGCGCTGGTCACGCTGTGCATTGGTGGGGGGCAGGGCATCGCCGCGATCTTCGAGGCCATGTAAGTCCGCAGGAAAGAGGTGTAACATGACCACATGGTGTGACGCAAAGACGGCCGTGCAAGTCGTCAAGTCTGGCAATCGCGTGTATCTGCACGGGAGGCATTCGACCCCGACGCCTCTCATCGAGGCGCTGGTCGCCCGCGGGGAGGAACTCCAGGACGTTGAGCTCCTCTCGACCCTCTCGTTTGGCCCGGTTCCCTACACGGACCCACGCTGGACGGGGCACTTTTATGTGCGCTCGATCTTCGTCGGTGCGAGCGAACGTGAGGCCATCAGCGCCGGGCGTGCCAGTTATGCGCCTGCGTTCCTGTCCACTATCCCCAAACTCTTCATGCCAGGCGGCCCCTGGGCCATCGATGTGGCGCTCATTCAGGTCTCGCCCCCGGACAAGCATGGCTATTGCTCGCTCGGCCCGTCCGTCGATGCTACCTGTGAGGCGGTCGCTTATGCCCGCCAGGTCGTCGCCCTCGTGAATCCCCAGGTACCCTGGACCCACGGCGATAGCTTCGTGCATCTTTCCCAGCTGGATTACGCGGTGAACTGGGATGGGCCCCTGCATGAGGTGGGGCAACAAGCGCCCAACCAGATGCAGCGGGAGATAGGCCGGCATGTAGCGGATCTGATCGAGGATGGGGCCACGCTGCAACTTGGTATCGGCGCCATTCCGGACGCCGTCCTCCAGGCATTGACCGATCGGCGTGATCTGGGCATCCATAGCGAAATGTTCTCCGATGGGGTACTCGACCTCGTCGAGCGGGGAGTCATTACCGGGTCCCGTAAGGCCCTTGACCGGGGCAAGGTGGTCGCCAGCTTTGTCATTGGGTCGCGCCGCCTGATGGACTTTCTGGATGATAATCCCATGGTTGAGCTGCGTTCGATCAGCTACACCAACGATATCGAGGTCATTCGTCAATTTGACCATATGGTGGCCGTCAATAGCGCCCTGGAGGTGGATCTGACCGGGCAGGTCTGTGCCGAGTCGATTGGCACAACCCAGTATAGCGGGGTGGGCGGGCAGATAGATTTTCTCCAGGGTGCCGCCGACGCTCCGCACGGGCGACCGGTTCTAGCGTTCCCCGCGACGGCCCACACGCCCCAGGCCAGAGCAGGCAACGTGCCGTACGAGCTCCCGTCGATTGATGGACAGGTCTCGCGCATCGTGCCCATTCTGACGCCCGGGTCGGCGGTCACCACCACGCGGGCACACGTCCACTATGTGGTCACCGAGTATGGCAGGGCCATGCTGTTTGGGCGCAGTACCGCTGAGCGGGCTCGCAGCCTGATCGCCATTGCGGCGCCCCAGTTCCGCGAGCCGCTGGAGCGAGCCGCCTACGATTTGCACTTGCTCTATCGCTGAGGGGACGTGCTCACCCAGGCTACGGAGGGACTACATTATGAATGAGAAGCTGGTTCTACAACAGGGCATTGCGTCTGCTGTGCCTGCGGTCATGCCTCGTGTCGTGATCGTTGGGGCGGGTTTCGGTGGCTTACAGGCAGCACGCGCCTTACGCAATGTGCCTGTCCAGGTGACAGTGATTGATCGCAATAACCATCACCTGTTTCAACCGCTGTTGTACCAGGTGGCAACGGCTGTGCTCTCCCCGGCGGAAATCTCGGCCCCGATCCGCAGCGTGCTGCGCAAACAAAAGAACACCGAGGTGCTGCTGGGCGAGGTAACAGGGGTGGATACACAGGCCCAGCGAGTGCTCCTGCACGATGATCAATCCGTGCCCTACGACTACTTGATCCTGGCGACTGGCTCACGCGACAGTTACTTTGGGCATAACGACTGGGCACAATCCGCTCCTGGGCTCAAATCGATTGTCCAGGCGACCTCCATTCGACGCAAGATACTGCTGGCCTTTGAGATGGCTGAACGGGAGACCGATCCAGAGAAGCGCAAAGCGCTGCTCACGTTTGTACTGGTGGGCGCTGGCCCAACGGGAGTCGAGATGGCGGGAGCGATTGCGGGTCTGGCCCACAAAACCCTGGTCTCGGACTTTCGCCATATCAATCCAGAGCAAGCTCGTATTGTGCTTGTCGAGGCGCTTCCACGCATCCTGATGCCTTTCGATGAGCGATTAGCGAAAAAAGCGCATACAGCCCTCAATCGTCTGGGGGTCGAAGTGCGAACGAATTCTCCCGTCGAAGCGATCGACAGTGAGGGCGTCGTGATCGCGGGAGAACGTCTTCCCGCCAAAACGGTCATCTGGACGGCAGGGGTGGCAGCATCCCCGGCCGGTCAGTGGCTGGGTGCCGAGACGGACCGCGGGGGCCGTATCAAGGTCGGCAGCGATGCGTCTGTCCCAGGGCATCCCAACATCTTTGTCATTGGGGATACGGCCAGTTTTACCCAGGATGGCAAGCCGCTGCCGGGAGTGGCTCAGGTCGCGATCCAGCAAGGGCAGTATATCGCTTCCGTCATTGCTGACCGGGTCGCAGGCAAACCACCCTCCGAGGCCTTTCGCTATGTTGATAAAGGGACTATGGCCACGATCGGGCGCTTCTATGGCATCGTTTCGATCGGCAAGTTTCGCATCGCCGGTCTGCTAGGATGGGTCATGTGGCTGGTCCTGCATCTCATGTTCTTGATCGGCTTTCGCAACCGCCTGGTGGTCGGGTTCCAATGGCTGGTGTACTTGACGACGTTCCAACGTGGTGCCCGGCTCATCACACCTGGGGACGAGATGCATTCCTAGTAATAGTGTGTTCGTAACTATTCAGGTCACTGATTGCGAGTGGTAACTAGCTTGAGAAGTGAGCAACTTTCTTCTTCATACAGACAAGTAGGTCACAACAAACGCTTGTCTGCCTGCTGGGCCAGTTCGATAAACGCTTTTCTTAACGCTTGTCGACTATACTAGCTAGTATGACGACGATGCAACTGCTGTGCCTGCGGCTCAGCCAGCTGCAGAATGAGGGCAGGATGACGGACGCGATGGTATCGCTGGCAAAGTTGAAGTATACAGGCCTTCGCGCACCGCTAGACCGCGAAACATGTGCGTTTCACTATTTGAATGAACGAAGATTCTGATACTGGAGGTTGTGTTATGACCCATCACATTCACCGCGTGGCCGTGCTGGGAGCCGGAACCATGGGAGCAGCCGTCGCGGCTCACGCAGCCAACGCCGGTTTGTTGGTCGACCTGTTGGACATCGTCCCCTCAGGAGCCAAAGGGAAGGAGCGCAATAGCATCGTCAAGGTCGGCTTTGAGCGCATGCTCAAAGCCAGGCCTGCTGCTCTGATGCACGAGAGCCTGGCAGAGCACATTCGCCTGGGCAACTTCGAGGACGACTTTGAGCGTCTCAAAGAAGCTGACTGGATCCTCGAAGCCATCATCGAGCGGTTGGAACCGAAGCAAGAGCTGATGGCTCGCATCGAGCAGGTCGCCAAAGCTGGGGCGATTATCTCCTCCAACACCTCCGGCATTCCACTCGCCAACGTAGCCGAAGGACGCTCTGAGGGGTTCAAACATCGTTTCCTGGGGACACACTTTTTTAACCCGCCGCGCTATCTCAAACTGCTGGAGATCATCCCGACCGCAGATACCGACCCCGAGGTACTGGAAACCATGCGCACTTTTGGGGAGCGAGTGCTAGGCAAAGGGGTGGTGATCGCCAAAGACACCCCGAACTTTATCGCGAACAGGATTGGTAGCTACAGTGGCCAGCAGGCCATACGCTATGCGCTTAAGAACGGCTATGGCATCGAGGAGGTGGATGCGCTGACCGGGCCGCTCATCGGTCGGCCCAATACCGCTACCTTCCGACTCATGGACCAGGTCGGCCTGGACATCCCACTCGGGGTCGCACAGAACCTCTACAACCTCATTCCCGAAGATCAGTTCCGCGAGGAACTGGTCTCGCCCGAACCGCTGCTGCGCATGGCTAAGGCTGGTCTGCTCGGGTTAAAGACCGGCAGTGGGTTCTACAAACGCACCCAGCGCGATGGACAAACCGTCTTTGACGTGATCGACCTGGAGACACTCGATTACCGACCGGCACAACAGCCCGAGCTGCCCATCGTCAAGGCAGCTCAGGAGCAGGGAGACTTGGGGGCGCGGCTGCGCTTCCTCATCTCCAAGGCTGACGAGGACCGCGATGCTCGCTACATACGAGACACGCTCCTGCCTTCTCTGATGTACGCCGCCTGGCGTGCGCCGGAGATAGCCTACTCGCTGGCGGATATTGACCACGCGCTGGAGTGGGGTTTCGGACAGGAAGCCGGGCCTTTCCGCACCTGGGATATGCTGGGCGTCAAGGAGACTGCCTGGTTGATGGAGCAACTCGGACTCACGCTCCCACCCTGGGTGCAGACGATGCTCAAGCAAGGCAACACCTCTTTCTATCGCAGTCAGGATGGCCGGGAGCTGGTTTATAATCCAACCTCGGGGTCCTACGAGCCGGTGCGCACGGACCCAGAGCGCATTTCCCTGGAGGCACTGCGTAAGGCAGGCAAAGAAATCGCCCGCAACGACTCTGCCAGTCTGCTGGACATGGGGGATGGCGTGCTCTGCTTTGAGATTCACTCCCATGCCAACGCCATCGATCCGTATATTGTCGAAATGGGCATGCGGGCGCTGCGTGAACTGGAGAACGACCGCTGGATTGGCCTGGTGATCGGCAACGAGGCCCGCAACTTCTGTGTGGGGGCCAACCTCCTCATGGTTGGCATGGCAGCCCGGCAGGGAAAGTTCGAGCAGCTGCATGAGACGGTGGTGGCCCTCCAAAATTTGATGATGGGCTTGCGTTTCTGTCCCAAACCAGTAGTGACCGCGCCCCACGGGCAGACGCTGGGAGGCGGAGCCGAGTTTGCCCTGCATGCCGACCGCGTGGTGGCAGCCGCCGAGACGTATATGGGATTGGTGGAGGTCGGTGTCGGACTCATCCCGGCGGGCGGTGGGACCAAAGAACTGGCCCGCCGCATCATCTCGCGGCCGCTGGCCCTGTCCCCCGATACGCCACTCCTGCCGTTTGCACAGAAAGCTTTTGAGACCATCGGTCAGGCCAAAGTCTCCACCAGCGCATTAGAGGCGCGCACACTCGGTTTCCTCAGCGACGATGATAAGATTGTGATGAATCCTGACCATGTACTGGCTGTAGCCAGGCGCGAGGTGCTCGAACTGGCAGACGATTACCAGCCACCTGAACGAGGCAAGAACGTCTACGCTGGCGGGAAAACGCTGGTAGCGGCGCTAGAGATCGGTGTGCGGCAACTGCAGTGGGCGCGCTATGCGACCGAATACGATGGCGTTGTCGGCGGACACCTCGCCCGCGTCCTGTGCGGCGGGGAGCTTTCGACACCTCAGTGGGTCACGGAGGATTACATGCTCAAGCTGGAGCGGGAGGCGTTCCTCTCACTGTTGCATAACGAGCAGACCCTGGAACGCATCCAGGCCATGCTCACAACGAGCAAGCCACTCAGAAACTAGGAAGGTGAACAACATGAAAGAAGCCGTTATTGTCTCCGGTGCTCGCACCGCTGTGGGCCGAGCACCGCGTGGAACGCTGCGGGCCACCTATCCCGACGACATGGCAGGTGCGGCCATCAAAGAAGTGCTGCGGCGTGCGCCAGGACTGGACCCGGCAGAGGTAGAAGACGTGATCATCGGCTGTGCCATTCCTGAAGGGACGCAGGGACTCAACATCGCCCGGCAGGCGGCGGCGCGGGCAGGTCTGCCGGTGAGTGTGCCCGCTCAGACCGTCAATCGCTTTTGCTCCTCGGGCTTGCAGACGATTGCCACGGCGGCGGAGCGCATCATGGCGGGCTTCGCCACTACGATCGTGGCGGGTGGCACCGAGTCCATGTCGAGCACCCTGCAGTCTCCCAATTTCTCGCCCAACCCCGAACTGGTACACACCTACGCCGCCTACTACATGCCGATGGGCCTCACTGGCGAGCAGGTAGCACGGGAGTTCAAGGTCTCCCGCGAAGATCAGGACGCCTTCGCCTTGCGCAGCCACCAACTTGCCGCCAAGGCGGTGGACTCCGGGCTGTTTGACGAGGAGATTGTGCCACTGGAGGTCGAATTCAGCTGGGTGGATGACGATGGACAGCCACAGCAGCAAAAGACCGTTTTCAAGCGAGACGAAGGGCCACGCCGCGATACCTCTGAAGAGGGACTTGCCAGGCTGCGCCCGGCCTTCCAGGCCGGAGGCACAATTACCGCCGGGAACTCTTCCCAGCGCAGTGACGGAGCCGCGGCGGTAGTGGTGATGGAGCGGGAGCGGGCCGAACAGCTTGGGCTGAAACCCTTACTGCGCTTTGTAGGCTTCGCTGTTGCCGGCGTACGCCCTGAAGTGATGGGCATCGGGCCGATCGTCGCCATTCCCAGGGTGCTCAAGCTGACCGGCCTCTCGCTCTCGGATATCGATCTGATCGAGTTGAACGAAGCGTTTGCCTCACAGTCGTTGGCTATCGTCCGCGAGCTGGGATTGGATATGGAGAAGCTGAATGTTAACGGTGGGGCCATCGCACTCGGTCATCCGATGGGGGCAACGGGCTCCAAGCTGACCATCCAACTCATGCATGAGATGAAGCGACGCAAGTCTCGCTATGGGATGGTGACGATGTGCATCGGTGGCGGGATGGGGGCCGCAGGCATCTTCGAGAACCTGCAAGGGTAAAGCTTTTTGAAGGCCTTAATGGCTACCTCACGCTTTCGTTGTAGCCTCCCGATTTATCGCGGGGGCTACACTCCAAAGGGAAGGATATTTACTATGTCAGCATCGCTGATCGAACACACACCCTCCGCTTACGATTACCCGTTGCTCATCAAGCATTTGCTTTACACCCCTCTAGCGACGGCTCCCGAACAGGAGATCGTGTACCGGGATATAAGTCGCTATAACTACCGAACGCTGCGCCAACGTATCGGTCGGTTGGCAAGTGGTCTTGCCGGACTCGGGGTGAAGCCAGGCGATACAGTAGCTGTGATGGATTGGGATAGCCATCGCTACCTGGAAAGTTACTTCGCCATCCCGATGATGGGAGCGGTCTTAGAGATGATCAACATCCGCCTGTCACCAGGACAGATTCTCTATACCCTCAATCATGCCGGGGCCGATGTCATCCTGTGTCACACTGATTTCTTGCCGATCCTCGTCTCCATCTCGAATCGCCTGGAAACAGCGAAAACCTTCATTCTGTTAAGCGACGAAGGTGAGCACCCGCAGTCGAGCATTGCGTTTGCGGCTGCGTACGAAGACCTGCTGGCCAGCAGGGCTGAGGACTTCGATTTTCCTGACTTTGATGAAAACACGCGTGCCACAACCTTCTATACCACCGGGACCACCGGCAACCCAAAAGGCGTCTATTTTAGCCATCGGCAACTGGTGTTGCACACCCTGGTCGTGCTTGGATCGCTGGCCAGCACGCCTGAGCACCAGCGCTTCCATCGTGGCGACGTCTATATGCCCATTACTCCCATGTTCCATGTGCATGCGTGGGGGGTTCCCTATGTGGCAACAGCCATGGGCACGAAGCAGGTCTACCCGGGCCGCTACCTGCCGGATATGTTGTTGGCCCTGATCCAGCAGGAACATGTGACCTTCTCCCATTGCGTGCCAACCATTCTGCATATGATGCTGTCGAGTCCGGCGAGCCAAAATATAGATTTGTCCGGGTGGAAGGTGGTCATCGGCGGTTCAGCCCTGCCAAAGGGTCTGGCGAAGCTGGCCATGGACAAGGGGATCGATATTTTCGGCGGCTACGGCATGTCAGAGACGTGTCCGATCGTGTCGCTGGCCCAACTGAAACCCAACATGACCGAACTGGACGCAGACACGGAAATTGCATACCGGACCAAGGCAGGTGTCCCGGCCCAGCTCGTTGATCTGCGTATCGTTGATGAGAACATGCAGGACGTACCCCATGATGGCAAGGCAAGCGGCGAAGTGGTTGTCCGCGCCCCATGGCTGACCCAGGGCTACCTGCACGACTCCGCCAATTCCGAGAATCTCTGGCATGGTGGCTATCTGCACACCAACGATATCGGCACGATCGATCCCCAAGGGTATCTGCTGATTACCGATCGTATAAAAGATGTGGTCAAGAGCGGCGGAGAGTGGATTTCTTCTCTGGTGATCGAAGACATCGTTTCTCAGCACCCCGGGGTAAGTGAGGTGGCGGTCATTGGCATGCCAGACGAGAAATGGGGAGAGCGCCCGCTGGCCCTGGTCGTGTTGAAACAGGAGAGCGTGAGCGTGGTCACGGAGCAACTCATCCAGGCGCACGTCAGAGTCTGGGCAGAGCGGGGGGCCATCTCAAAATGGGCGGTGCCAGAAGTTCGCTTTGTGGAATACCTGGACAAGACCAGTGTTGGCAAGCTCGACAAGAAGGTCTTGCGCCAGAAGTATGGATAGTACATTGAGGACGTGCTCGATAAATCGGTTACCTGTCCCCCAGACAGGGTCCTCTACTAAATAGGGGCAGCAACACCTTGCTGCTTGCTTGCCTCAAGCAAAAATTGCCATCCTAGGCTGGCTCAGCCGGGCAAAGTAGACGAGAGCACGATTCAAACAGGGCGGGGGCATGGCCGCGAGTTCAAGCCCGGTGGCAATGCTTGCAGAAACCATCACCCTCTCCTTCTACCTTCAGCCTGGTTTCTCTACCTCTGCTGCTGGCAAACGGAGTGGTGGCAGCATCTGTTCAAGCTCTGATCGCTCCCGCTCTAACCAGGGCGGGAGCTCCAGATGGGTTCCCAGTTGCTCGACTGGCTCATCCACTGCAAAGCCCGGGGCATCGGTGGCGATTTCAAACAGGATGCCTCCCGGTTCGCGAAAATAAATCGAGCGGAAGTACTTGCGATCCATCACCGGAGTGACATTGAGATTCAGACCAGCCAGTACCCTGCGCCACGCTTGTTGTTGCTCATCAGTGGGTGTGCGCCATGCCACGTGATGGACCGTTCCAGCAGCAACCAATCCGCGCCGCAGCTCCGGAGCACAGCGGATATCTGCATACGCTCCCGGCCTCCCCTCTCCGACTTCATAGCGGAACACGTTGTTTTCCTCGCCGAGAGGACGAAAGCCAAAGGTCTCCGTCAAGAGCTGGGCCGTCCGTTCGTACCCATCCTCCGACAAGGTGACGGTGTGAATGCCCCGGATCCCATGTGGAGCAGGCACGGGTCCCTCTTGCCAGGCTGGACGATGGTCTGCCTGCGGGTGAGCGACCAGTTCGAGGGCGAGCCCATCTGGGTCCTGGAGGGCAAGGATGGTTTCGTCAAAACGCGAAGCTGGTCCTTTGTAGGAGACGCCTTGTTGGCCCAGGCGCTCGATCCAATAGTCTAGTGACGCTTGAAGAATGGAGAAGGACGTCACGGTCACTTGCCCTGTTCCCTGCCGTCCCTTTGGCACGCCCGGCCAGGCAAAGAAGGTCAGGATGGTGCCAGGATGACCCAGCTCATCCCCATAATACAGGTGGTAGGACCGTGGGTCGTCAAAGTTCACCGTCAGTTTCACCAGCCGCAGACCCAGCACACCAGTGTAGAAATCGAGATTGCG
>WNGR01008223.1_pt1 | contig 13331 bp, 16 predicted proteins | sample 5407581 | NCBI WGS metagenome assembly WNGR01 (sample SAMN13153383, study PRJNA577476) | soil metagenome | isolation source: 80 cm soil or saprolite under Garry oak tree replicate 2 | place: USA:California | collected 2016-06-15 | reverse complement strand
CTCGGAATGCATGTCTTCGATGCTTCAGTGAGCGGCCTGGGCGGCTGCCCCTACGCTCCCGGAGCGGCCGGCAACGTGGCCACCGAAGATCTGCTCTACATGCTCAATGGAATGGGCATCGAAACTGGCGTCGACCTCGACCGGCTTCTAGACGCAGGAGCCTACATCTGCGCCCAACTCGGCCGGCCGCCCCAATCCCGCGTAGGCCGCGCCCGCCAACCCGCCTGATATTTGATACGTTGAGTTTTGTGCTCCCCCCCCCACAAAATTCTGTCATTCTGAGCGACCCTGAGCGCAATCGAAGGGGACCTGCTTTTCGCCCATTCACGCCGAGCCACAACTTCCGCGGCTGCATCACCGCAATCTCCACTTACGCCACAATCGCAGCTTCAGTCTTAGCGCGCACTTCGCTCAACGCTACTCCGGAAGCCATCTCCACCAGCCGCAATCCTGCCTTCGTCACATCCAGTACGCAAAGATCGGTAATGATCCGGCTCACCACGCCCGCTCCCGTCAAAGGCAGATTGCACTCATGTAAAATCTTCGGCGCTCCATCCTTCGACGTGTGCTCCATGATCACCACCACGCGTTGCACTCCCGCCACCAGGTCCATCGCGCCGCCCATCCCCTTCACCATCTTTCCGGGAATCATCCAGTTCGCCAGGTCGCCTCGCTCCGATACCTGCATCGCCCCTAAAATCGCGAGATTGATGTGCCCTCCGCGAATCATCGCAAATGAATCCGCGCTTGAAAAGAAGCTCGCTCCCGGCAGCGTCGTCACCGTCTGCTTGCCCGCGTTGATCAGGTCCGCATCCACCTCATCCTCAGTAGGAAAAGGACCCAGCCCCAGCAAGCCGTTTTCCGATTGCAGCGTCACCTGCATGTCCTGCGGAATATAGTTCGCCACCAACGTCGGAATCCCGATCCCGAGGTTCACATAAAATCCGTCTCCAAGTTCGCGCGCCGCTCTTTGCGCCATCTGCTCACGAGACCATGCCATTCCGTGCCACACCTTTCGATCAGCTTTTTTGACTATGCATTTCGAAGTGTCATCTTCTCGATGCGTTTCTCCGCCGCGGCATTGTGTACGATTCGCTGCACAAAGATACCCGGTGTATGCACCTGGTCGGGATCGATCTCTCCCGGCTCTACCAGCACTTCCACTTCGGCCACAGTCACTCTCCCACATGTCGCCGCCATCGGGTTGAAATTCCGCGCAGTCTTGCGATACACCAGGTTCCCGCACGCATCGCCCTTCCACGCCTTCACCAGCGACACATCGGCCCGGATGCCGCGCTCCAGAATGTACGTCGCGCCGTCGAACTCGCGATGTTCCTTCCCCTCCGCCACCGCCGTGCCCACTCCAGTACGCGTAAAGAAACCCGGAATCCCTGCACCACCCGCTCGCATCCTTTCCGCAAGCGTGCCTTGAGGGCAAAACTCAATCTCCAGCAAGCCCGCAAGAAATTGTCTCTCAAACTCGCGATTCTCTCCCACGTAGCTGGAAATCATCTTGCGGATTTGCCGCGTTTCCAGCAGCAGTCCCAATCCGTAGCCGTCCACGCCGGCGTTGTTGCTGGCAATCGTAAGGTTCTTTTTCCCGCTGTCGCGCAGCGCCACAATCAGCGCCTCCGGAATGCCGCAGAGCCCAAAACCGCCCACCGCAATCGTCATTCCGTCTTCGACCACACCCACCAGTCCCGTCCGTGCGTCAGAATAGACCTTTGACTTTGCCAAGAAAATTCCAAGCCTTTCATTGAAAACAGAGAAGTGAAGGTTGCCGCCACCACCCGCAGAGTAGTATGCGAGTAGACCCGATCGTTACGCAACATTCCGTTGCTCATTTGCGTAACCAATCGCAATTTGCAGTTCACATTGCCGGCCGCTGAGCGTCACTAACAAGGAACGCGAGTATTTCGCTGCTGCACCTGATCATTGCGATGCTCGCACAACACCGCAGTCAACACGACAGCCGCACCATGCACCTCACGCCAATCCAGCCAATGTCCCCAGGAGCCAGTCGTGCAATGAGCCTTCGTATTGCCTATGACGCCCGGCTCAGCCTTGGACGCTATCGCGGCATGGGCCGTTATTTGCGCCAGTTGATCGCCGGCCGCGAGCAGCGTCTCCTCGGTTTGTGCGCCACCGGCGAGGCGGACCCCGCCCTCCGCTTGATCGCATCAGGCTTTCATCCCTATCCGCTGTGGGAGCAGATATCGATTCCCCGTCTTGTCCATCGCCACCAAGTCGATATTCTTCTCGCCCCCTACAACACCGCGCCTTTGCGCTTGCCGCGCTCCACCAGGCTCGTTCTCGTTGTGCACGACCTCATCTTCATGGATCCGCTGCCATTCTCGCGGTCGCTTTATCAGAACGCGGGCCGCTTCTATCGCCGTTTCGTGGTGCCTCGCGTAGTGCCGCGAGCCGAACTCATTCTCACGGTGTCCAACTACACCTCGCAACAACTCCAGTCGCGATTCAAGCTCGACCCAAGCCGCATTCGCGTGATCCCCGTCAGCCTTGATGAAGAGTGGTATGCCGCTCTGCCGGCTTGTGCTGCCGCGTCACCCTACGTGCTCGCCGTCGCCGGAGAAGCTCCCAGCAAAAACCTCGCGCGTGCGCTCGATGCATTTGCCCTGTGTCGCAGGCACACCCACGACCCCGCCCTTCGCATGAAGGTCGCCGGCGTGCGCCCGGCGTTTCATCCCGCGTTTCAAGCGCTGGTCGGCCGACTCGGTATCGCCGACGTTGTCGATTTTCTGCCGTACCTGCCCGTGGCCGAGATGCGTATCCTGTATCAGCAAGCTCAAGTCTGTTTCATGCCATCGCTTTCTGAAGGCTTTGGAATTCCGGTGCTCGAGGCCATGGCCAGCGGCACTCCAGTGGCCGCCAGTGCGGTCACCAGCTTGCCTGAGGTAGGCGGCGATGCGGCGCTTTATTTCGATCCAACTTCAACTGAGAGCATGGCATCAACCCTTAAAAAAATAGTCTCGGAGCCGGCAATCGCCGCTGACTTATCAAGGAGAGGACGCATCCAGGCGCGCAGATTTCATCCCGACGCAGTTCGGGAACTGATACGAAGTTTCTGGGCAGAGCTCGATCCCGCTCACGAACTCGCGTAGAACACGGAGTTCTCTTTAAGAACGTTGAAAAGGCTCTTTTCGCCCACCATCGTCTACACTGGCCTGGAATGTGTGGCCGCTATCGCAGACGTTCCGATAAACAACGAATCGCCGAGGTCTTTCACGTCGGGATGGACCTGGAGGACCTCTATCTGGAGCCTGAGGACGATATCGCTCCCGGCTCCATCCAGCCCGTCATTCTTACTGGCGAAGCTGGAGAACGCGAGATCGCGCTCATGCGCTGGGGATTCAAGCTGCCTGATCGCCACCTCTTTATGGCGCGCTCAGAAGGCATTGACCAGGCAAAGTTCTGGAAGGAATCGTTCCAACAGCGGCGCTGCATCGTCCCTGCCGACGCCATCTTTGAATGGCAGGAAATCGAGCGGGGAGGGAAGAAGCCCAAGTATGAGGTTGTGATTCCTGGCCGGGAACCCTTCGGAATCGCCGGCGTTTGGAAGCCTTGGAAGAACCCGAAGACCAATCAGTGGGAACGAACCTTCGCCGTCATCACCGGTGAGGCGAACGAACTCCTCCAGCCCATCCACCACCGCCTGACGACGATTCTTGATCCGCGCGATTACGAGGAATATCTGTCCATGGCAGAACGGCCTCCCGTTCATCTTCTTCGTATCCTGCCGGCCAAAGAAATGCGCGCGATGCGGGTCGAGGAATCCGATTCAACCGATTCGCAATTGGGTTTATTCAATTCAGATCAGGAATAAAGCGCGAGTTTCGTGTGCTGGCTCGAAGCGGATCGCACAATCGAAGCATGGCGAGACACGTCCACGTGGAGAGTCTCGCGCGCCATCGGCAACATCAGAAACACCAGCCAGACCGCGTCGAACCCATATAGATTCCCTGAAATCTCACAATTTGCAGCCTGCGCTTGCCAGTCCCGCTCACGAAATAGATACTTCCATCAGCCCTCTTCATCGGGCTCCATCTTCTTCTCCAGCAGGATATTGCCTTGGAACGAAAGCTTTATACGGCGCGGCTTGAACGCAAAAGCTGCATCTCTGAATCGGCCCAATGCTTCCATTTCGACTTCGTCATCGACGAGTTGGAAAGCTTTCCTTTCATTGCCGGGCAGTTTGTCTCTACCGTAGCCGATGATCCTAACGGGAAGCACCAGACTCGCGCCTATTCAATCGCGTCGGCGGCCAATGCCAATCGGTTTGACCTGTGCGTCAATCGCGTAGAGGGCGGCTTCTTTTCCAACCACCTCGCCGATTTGACCGACTTGCCGCCAGGCGGCTCGGTCAAGGTGCACGGTCCTCACGGCCACTTCATTCTGCGACCGGAAATCACCGACTCAATCTTTATCGCCACCGGTACCGGCATCGCACCCATGCGCGGCTTCGCCCAGTGGCTCTTTCCTGAGAATGGACCCGACCGCAGCGAAGGCAAGGAAATCTGGATGGTCTACGGCACGCGCTACGAGAGCGAACTCTACTATCAGGAGGAGTTCGAGGCCCTTGCCGCCCGCAAGCCCAACTTCCACTATTTCGCCACTCTTAGCCGCGCCCGCGAATGCTGGACCGGCCTTCGCGGCTACGTGCAGGAACACGTGCTGAAGATTGTCGAAGAGCGAGCCGAACGGCTCGGCATTCCTTTGCCCTTGCCCCCGGTAGACCCGGCCACGCCCGCTTCTGAACTGCACTTTGACATTCACGCCTATATTTGCGGGCTCAACAACATGGTCTCCAGCGTGCGAGATACGCTCAAGGGTTTCGGCTGGCATCGCAAGCAGATCATCTTCGAGCGCTACGACTGAAACAAACTAAAGATTGAACAGTTCTCTAAGCCGTCGCGTCTGCGATCGGCTCACCGGAATCTCCGTCTGCTTCTTGTCATCCATGCGCAGTTGGTAGCTCGACTTGAACCACGGCACCACTTCGCGAATGTGATTGATATTCACCACAAACCCGCGGTGCGCCCTCCAGAAGATGGCCGGCTCCAGCAGATCCAGCAACTCCTCGAGCGTCCGGCATTTTGACTGCCCCTCAAACGTCGGAGTCACCACCCGAATCACCCCGTCGTCAATGGCCGCATAGCAGATCTCGGCCTGGTCCACCAGCAGCAACCGGCTCTGCGCCTGCACAATCAGCTTTGCAGGCTGGGGCGCGCGCGCCGTGCCCTGCGGCCGGTTCAGCAGCCGCAAGAGGGCATCGATCTGCGACTCCGGACCCGAACCCGCCGGATGTCCCGCAATCCGCCCCCGCACCCGTTCCACCGCCTCCTCCACCCGGATGCGATCGAACGGCTTCAGCAGATAATCCACCGCATTCACATCAAAAGCGCGCACCGCGTACTGATCGTAAGCGGTGGCAAATACGATTTGCGGCAGCGGTTCCTCGTCCATGCCCCGGGTTCGTGCCTTGGACTCGCTCCGTTCCTTCAACCGCTTGATCACCGCGAAGCCATCCAGCCCCGGCATCTGCACATCGAGAAACACCATGTCGGGATGGTGTTCCTCAATCAGGTCCACGGCTTCAATGCCGTTCGTACCCTGCGCCACCACGTCCACACCGCCCACTGAGTCGAGCAGATACTTCAGCTCATCGCGGGCCAGTTGTTCGTCGTCGATGATGAGAGCGGAAAGAGTCATGCCGAAGCTTGATTGTAGGAACCCGGCCCCCCGGCTGTCATCCCATGCGTAGCGGTCAACCGGCATTTCGTGATTTCCAACGCACCAGGTTTTCCCCAGGATGGAGACATTGCGATCCGCGCCTACTCGCTCATCACCCGCAACCGCGCCGGCATTTGATCCGCACCTAACTCGTGTCCGCAGCGCGTACAAAACTGGTCCGTGGCCCGCACCGTCCTGAAGCAGGTGCCACAACTTGCCGTGAGCTGGTAGTCGCATTGCGGACAAAAATGAAAATCGCTCTGCACAAAGGAGCTGCAGGCAGGGCAGCGGGAGACCGTGGGCTGGCGCAGCAGGAAGTACAAAACCGCCCCGATGCCGCCCGGCATAATAAAGCAGATCAGCATCCAGAAGCGCGCGCTCATCGCACGCCGCGGCGCATCCTTGCTCACGTACCCCACCATCAGGAAATAAAGAGCGGCGAGCAATCCCCACGACACGTTGAAATAAATCCTGAAACCCAGCGGCGGCGCGGGGTGGCGACGCTGCTCCGGCAACACCATCCAGAAGTAATACTCAACGGCAACAAAAGCCGCTATGGCAATCACAATCGACCACACCGGAATCAGCCGGGCGTCTTCGTTAACCGTAATGGATTGAGGGTCGCGCATGCTCTGGGCCCTCCCTTTGGAGGGGTTTTAGAAGTTAAAGCTTTGGATACCTTCTTTATGGGTGGACGGACCTCGGACCCCGGAAGTTGCGCCCATCCTTCCCGCAGTTCATCTTTTTGCTCCGCAAACCCCCGAACAAGGCCCTAGTCGCACTAAAACAGTCAGGCGTAAGTCCCCTCACATAAGCGATCCCACCCTCGCCATTCGCATCGATGGATGGCTCAGGTGGGATCGCTTCAGGCCCTGATCGGCCCATCGTACCTACTTGGTGAAAACCACATACCGCCGTCCCGAATAAAGCCTGAATCCGCCGCCGGGATCGGCCGTCACCTGCATCGGCATCGGCCGCTTCAAGCCTTGATCGGTTGTTGAACCCACTGTCAGCAAATCGTGCCCGCCAACGTCCGTCACCACCATCTTGTCCCCGCCGATAAAGCCCACGCCATAGATGCCGGCGGGCAGATTCTCGCCACCAACCTTGATCGGCAATTCAGCAACAAAATATGCCTGGTATTTCGCCGCGACGTCGCTCGCGTAGCCGCTGTTGTCCACCAGCGTGGCCAGCACGTACGATCCATCGGCAAACTTCACGCCGCCGGAATTCCGCAACTGCGCCGGAGCCGACTGCCCCTTGTAGTACACCGAACTCGGCAACAGTTTCTGTACATCCGCAGGTTTCAATACTGTGTCCCCGCCCTGCGCTGTAGCCCGTCCCGGTACAGCCATCATCGCCACCGCCAGCGCTCCGGCCACGACCATCTTCCCCACCGTTTGCAAACGCATGATATAAGCCTCCAAAGTTTCTTTGATTGCGTCCGGAGTATAACCCATTTGCGCGACAGCCCACTTCAGCCAGGTGAACGAGATATCCATGGCCCGGTGTCGTCAGGGAACATAAAGATCCACATACTCATTTACAGCCATCGCATCGAGCCGCTCGCCGTCCAGCGACGCATCGAGAATCCTCTGCTGTCGATCTTCATCGAAACGTCGTCGCAGGTTGGTCTTGAACTTCTCCACCAGCAGCGGCAGCCCTTCCTCTCTCCTCCGCCGATGCCCGATCGGATACTCGACCGTCTCCTCCAGCACTGACCCATCGGCAAATTCCACACGCAGCGAATTGGCGATCGAGCGCTTCTCCGGATCGTGATAGTCCGCGCTGAACGCCGGCTCCTCCACGCAGTTCACTTTGTCTCGCAACGCGTCGATTCGCGGATCAGTAGCGACCTTGTCCTCGTAATCCGCTGCCGTCAGTCTTCCAAAAATCAGCGGAATCGCTATCATGTACTGCACGCAATGATCGCGATCGGCCGGGTTCGCCAGCGGGCCCTTCTTGTCAATAATTCGCAGGCAAGCCTCATGCGTGCGAATCGTAATCTTCTCGATGTTCTCCGCGGATTTCCCCGCCTGCTCCATTCGCCTGCGCAGCGTCATCGCCGCCTCAACCGCCGTCTGCGCGTGAAATTCCGCCGGATAGCTGATCTTGAACAGCACGTTCTCCATCACATAGGTGCCGTAGGGCCGCTGGAAGCGAAACTCCTGCCCGCGAAACGAAACATCGTAAAAGCCCCACGTCTTCGCGCTCAGCACCGAGGGATATCCCATCTCGCCCGCGCGCGCCATCAGCGCCAATCTCACTGCACGGCTCGTCGCATCGCCCGCAGCCCAGCTCTTGCGCGAACCCGTATTTGGCGCGTGACGATACGTGCGCAGGCTCTGCCCATCCACCCACGCCAGCGACAGCGCGGCAATCGTCTGCTCGCGGCTCAAGCCCAGCAACTCGCTCACCACCGCAGTCGAAGCCACCTTCACCAGCACGACGTGATCGAGCCCAACCTTGTTGAACGAGTTCTCCAGCGCAATGCACCCCTGTATCTCGTGCGCCTTGACCATCGCCGTCAGCACGCGTTTCATGCGCAGCGGCGGCTTTCCTTCCGCGATCGCTGTCCGCGAAAGCCAATCCGCAGTGGCGAGAATGCCGCCCAGATTGTCCGAAGGATGTCCCCACTCCGCCGCCAGCCACGTGTCGTTGAAGTCGAGCCAGCGAATCATCGCGCCGATGTTGAACGCCGCCTGCACCGGATCGAGTTGATACTCCGTTCCCGGCACTCGCGCTCCATTTCGCACCACCGTTCCCGGCACAATCGGCCCCAGCAGTTTGGTGCACGCCGGATACTCCAGCGCCTCCAGCCCACACCCCAGCGTATCGATCAGGCACGCCCGCGCCGTCGAATAAGCAAGTTCGCTCTCCACCTTGTAATTCAGTGCGTAGTCCGCGATATCTGTCAGAATCTTATCCGGCGCCGGCCGCTCATTGCTGATATGCGAAGACACAATCTCTCCCTAACGTCTATGGGTGTCCTACGTCTCGATTCTCATACGTGAAACTTGCAACTCCAACAGGGCCCCACGTCGTCCAAGCGGTGCATGAGACGTGGGATTCACAACATCTATTCGCGCTGCTCAATTGGCACAAACTTCAGCGGCTCCGGCCCCGTGTAATTCGCTGCCGGACGGATAATCTTCCCGTCCTGTCTCTGTTCAATCACGTGCGCGCACCACCCCGCCGTCCGCGCCATCACAAACAACGGGGTAAACAAGCCAATCGGAATCCCCATCTGGTGATAAACAACGGCGCTGAACCAATCCAGATTCGGAAACATCTTCTTCGCATCCATCATCACGGTCTCGATGCGCTCCGCGACTTCGTAATGCGTGCTGCCGCCGGCCGACTCCACCAGTCTTCGCGCTACTCCCTTGATCACATCGCTGCGCGGATCGCTGATCGTATACACCGGATGCCCGAATCCAATGATCACTTCCCGTTCTGCGACCCGACGCCGGATATCGCTCTCCGCCTCGTCAGCCGACGCATAGCGATTCTGAATCTCCAGCGCCACCTCATTTGCGCCGCCGTGCTTGGGACCTTTCAGCGCACCGATCGCCCCTGCGATACACGAATAGATATCCGAGCCAGTGCCCGCAATCACCCGCGCCGTAAACGTGGAAGCATTGAACTCATGTTCCGCATACAGCACCAGCGATGCCTGCATCGCCGCCACCCACTCCGGCGACGGCTCTTCTCCATGCAGTAGCTGTAGAAAATGCGCTGCAATCGAATCGGAGCCGGGCTCAACTTCGATCCGCCTTCCATTGCGCGCATAGTGATGCCAATAGAGCAGCATCGATCCCATGGAAGCCAGCAGCGCATCCGCAATTCCGCGGGCTCCGTCTTCATTGTGATCCTCAGCCTCGGGCCGCACGCATCCCAGTATCGAGACGCCGGTGCGCAGGACATCCATTGGGTGCGTGGTCGGCGGCAGCAACTCCAGTGCATCTTTCACTACCGCGGGCAGGCTGCGCAACAACCCGAGGCTCGTCTTGTACTCGGTCAACTCGACGGTGTTGGGCAGCTTGCCATGCACCAGCAGGTACGCCACTTCCTCAAACTCGCATTGCGCCGCCAGATCGAGAATGTCGTAGCCCCGATAATGCAGATCGTTGCCTGTGTGGCCCACCGTGCAGATGGCCGTATTTCCAGCCGGAGTGCCCGACAGCGCAACCGATTTTTTAGGTTTGAAAGTGGCGGGGAAAGGATGGCCATTCGAGTCGTTCATTCGCACTCTCCAGAGAGCCTCAACCTAATAGATGCACATTGAGAGTGTCTACGGCATTTTCGGAAATACTGTGGTCTTTCACGCTTTATTGGAAGCCGCCGCTTCCTGATGGTCGCGGCTACCAGAATTGTGGTTTTTGGTCTACACCTTTCCGAAAATGCGTTAGTCCGTCCCCTTCTTCTTCGCAAACAGCTCATCGAGCTTTTTCTCATACGAGTGATAGTCAAGATAACGATAGAGATCGGCACGCGACTGCATCCTATCCACCACGTTTCGCTGCGTACCCTCGCTCCTGATTGCCTCATACACCTTGAGAGCCGCCGCATTCATCGCCCGGTAAGCCGAGCAGCAATACAGAATGATGTCCACGCCCGCCGCCGCAAGCTCCTCGCGTGTAAACAGCGGCGTCTGCCCAAACTCCGTAATATTCGCCAGAATCGGCACGCCTACAGCCTCGCGAAACCGCGTATACATCGCCGCTTCTGTTACCGCCTCCGCAAAGATCATGTCCGCGCCCCCGGCCACATACGCCTTCGCCCGCTCGATCGCCTCATTCAGCCCCTCGTTCGCCAGCGCATCGGTTCGTGCCATCAGCACAAACTGCTCGTCGGTTCGCGCGTCCACCGCGGCCTTGATGCGATCTACCATCTCCGCCGCAGGAACCAGTTCTTTCCCCGGCCGGTGCCCGCAGCGCTTGGCGCCCACCTGGTCCTCCATGTGAACCGCCGCGGCTCCCGCCTTGATCATCGACCGAATCGTGCGCGCAATATCCCGCCCCACCCCGTGTCGATATCCACCAGCAAGGGCAGCGAACTCGCGTCTGTAATGCGCCGCACATCGGTCAGCACATCTTCCATGGTGGTGATGCCCAGGTCCGGCATGCCCAGCGAATTCGCGGCCACCCCTCCGCCCGACAAATACAGCGCGCGAAATCCCGTAGCCTCCGCCATTCTCGCCGTGTACGCATTGATCGCGCCCGCCACCTGCAGCGGCTTCTCATCCCGCACCGCAGCCCGAAACCGCGCCCCCGGAGATTGCTCGTTTCTATCGTCAACCATGGTCATCTCTGCGCCGCATCATAACAGTCGCCACGAGCGCTTCGGCTGCAACTGCCATCGGTCCTGCACGTCATTTCCCCCATCAGGCCGGTCGGTGCGACAATCATCGCGGTTGAAGTTGTCGCATTTCAACTAAGGAGAAACATCGCAATGAAGCGTCTTCTCGCATGTACCGGTCTTCTCGCCGCTGCCGCCACCCTCTTCGCCCAGGCGCCCCCCGCAAGCCCGCCCGATAAAGTCGCCGCGACCATCGGTGGACGATCCATCTCCATCAGCTACTCGTCGCCCGCAGTCAAAGGCCGCGCTGGCCACATCTTCACCAAAGACGGCCTCATCAGCCACAATCCCCACTACCCCGTCTGGCGCGCCGGAGCCAACGCCGCCACCACTCTCGAAACCAGCGGCGACATCCAGGTCGGCAACGTCACCGTTCCCAAGGGAACCTACACTCTCTTCGTCGACATCTCCGATCCCGACAACTGGGTCCTGCTCATCAACAAGAAGACCGGCGAATGGGGCCTCGCCTACGACCCATCGCAGGATCTCGGCAAGGTCAAGATGCAGATGTCCGCCCCGCCCTCCATGGTCGAAAACCTGAAATACACCCTCACAGACGGCGGCGGCAAAGGGACCCTCACCCTGGCTTGGGAAAATCACTCCGCCTCCGTTCCCATCGCCGCCCATTAACCGGAGCCTTGAGATCGAGAACCTCGCATCCCGCGTCCCACACGATCCCACAACTTTGGGTACCCGCCCTTGCGGAGCATTTCCCCGCAAGGGTGGGGCACCAGGAACCCCCACCCCGCAAATCAATCCTCACCCCCCACACATCCAACTCCGCTTTTTGCATGCAATTACCGGGTTCCCGATACAATGGATTCACTGGGTGAATTCTTCCCCGTGGGGTGAAATAGCTTGCCGTTATATGCCTATCGCTGCACTCAGTGCGGCCACAAGTTTGAAAAAATCCAGAGTTTCAGTTCCCAGCCAGAACTCGTTTGTCCCCAATGCGGCGGTCTTCTCGAGCGCCCACTCACCGCGCCGGCCCTCAACTTCAAAGGCGCCGGCTGGTATGTGAACGACTACGCATCCCGGCCCTCATCGAACAGCGACAACAAGCCGGCCTCAGAATCCGCGCCCGCCACATCCTCCGATTCCAAATCCGACTCCAAACCCACCTCAGACTCCAAGCCAGCCTCCAACGATTCCGCCCCCAAGCCCGCGTCCACCCCCGCCACGAAAGGGCCACGCGAGGAGAAATCAGGCAACGGAACAAGCGTCAGCACATAAGGGACGGTGCCGACTGACAGAGCGGCGGCACTCCGGGATACATGACGAAGGCAGCCATCCATCCGTAGAAGAAGGCGGTGGGTCGTCCGAAGCCGCGGCGCAGGTAAAGGTATTCACCGCCGTCTTGGGCATTGCGGACGGCGAGTTCGGTGAAGGAGTGGGCCCCCGCGAGGTGACGATCGCGGTGGCTGCCCACACCTCCATATTTCGCCCGGATTGGGGTTCTCTCTGCGTCGTGGGGCCATGCTATGCAGCGGGTGAGGAAATGCGCATCGTTGTTTGGATGGAGAGTAGGCGCGCCAGGAAATCTCGAGGTGACGGAGCGGGAGAGTCCTGCATTCTGGGCTAGGGCTGCGGCAGGGCGGGAGTAGCGGCGGGGGAAGACGTGTCGGCGGGCTGGTCGAGTTTTTTGATGTGGACCGTGGCCTGGGTTTCAGGGACGGTGCCGTCGTTGAGTTGGACCTCAGTGGGTTTGCCCTGGATGAGGATGCGCTGCACGGCTTTGCCATGGGCGGGGATGCGCATGCGCTGGGTGATGGAGGTGGCGTCGGTGCGGACGGTGATGGGGACCTCCGCTGAAGCGTAGCCGGCGTTGGCGCCGTTGACCGCGACCAGCCAGTTGCCGGAAGGCTGGGGGCTGGGAAAGACGCTTTCGATGGTGAGGTCGGGGAGTCCCTTGTCGGAGTCGACCCAGTCGGCAAAGAATCCAGCGAGATCGCGGCGCGTGCCGGCTTGTTCGAGAAGGGTTTCGAAGGAGCTGGGACCGGCGTCTTTGCCGTAGCCCTTGCTTACGTCCTGGGAGGGTTCGTAGGCGCGGAGGGCGGCGGAGAGGGTGGGATCGCTGGCCATGTCGCGCAGCATCCATAAAACATAGGTGGCCTTGGTGCGGTAGTAGACGGGGGAGATGGCCTGAGCGAGGGGCTGGCCGGGGCTTTCGCCGGGACTGGAAGGCTCGGCAAGGGCGAGGGCGGGCCGGCTGGCCTCGA
>WNGR01010353.1_pt1 | contig 13332 bp, 11 predicted proteins | sample 5407581 | NCBI WGS metagenome assembly WNGR01 (sample SAMN13153383, study PRJNA577476) | soil metagenome | isolation source: 80 cm soil or saprolite under Garry oak tree replicate 2 | place: USA:California | collected 2016-06-15 | reverse complement strand
ATGGAGCGCGAGTGGCGCCGCGTGCACGGCGAGCTCGGCCCGACCGGCCTCGCCGTCATGGGCTCCGGCCAGTACCTCATCCAGGAGGGCTACGCGGCGGTGAAGCTCGCCAAGGTCGGCTGGCGCACGAACAACCTCGACCCGAACGCCCGCCACTGCATGGCCTCGGCGGTCGCCGGCTTCATGCAGACCTTCGGAATCGACGAGCCGTCCGGCTGCTACGACGACATCGAGCTCACCGACGCGGTGGTGCTGTGGGGCTCGAACATGGCCGAGATGCACCCCATGCTCTGGGCGCGCATCATCGACCAGCGGCTGCGCTCGCCGGGCTACCGGATCGTGAACCTCACCACGTACTCGAACCGCTCCTCCGAGGGGGCGGACCTCGAGCTCGTCATCAAGCCCAACACCGATCTCGCGATCTGGAACTACCTGGCGCGCGAGGTGGTGGCGCGCGGCGCGGTCGACGAGGAGTACGTGCGAGATCACTGCGTCTTCGCCACCGGCCCGGCTGACATCGGCTTCGGGCTGCGCCCGGACGATGCCCACGCCTTCGCGGCGGAGCAGGACACCCAGGCGAAGGAGCGGGTGGTCGTGCTGACGCGCGAGGAGGCCATCGGGCGGCGCCTCGATCCGGCGCAGCGGCACGAGCGCAAGCAGGAGGGCGCCAAGGCCGCAGCGCACTGGCTCATCTCCTTCGACGACTTCAAGAAGGCGCTCTCCCCGTACACGCTGGAGTTCGTGGCCGACCTCGCCCGGGGGGATCCCGACGAGCCGCTCGAGAGCTTCCAGGCGAAGCTGCGCCAGCTCGCCGATCTCTACGCCGACCGCGCCAGGAAGATCGTCTCGTACTGGACCATGGGCTTCAACCAGCACACGCGCGGCACCTGGGTGAACGAGCAGGCCTACATGCTGCACCTCCTCACCGGCAAGCAGGCGAAGCCGGGCTCGGGCGCGTTCTCCCTCACTGGCCAGCCCTCGGCCTGCGGCACGGCGCGCGAGGTGGGCACCTTCTCGCACCGCCTGCCGGCCGACATGCAGGTGGACAACGCGGATCACCGCGCCCACTGCGAGCACCGCTGGCGGGTGCCGGCCCGCACGCTCAACCCCAAGCCGGGCAGCCACCTGACCCAGATGATGCGCGACCTGGAGGACGGGAAGGTGAAGTGGCTCTGGGTCCAGGTGACGAACCCGTTCCAGGCCACCGCGAACGCGAACCACTGGATCACCGCCGCGCGCGAGAAGGACTGCTTCATCGTGGTCTCGGACGTCTACCCCACCCTCTCGTCGAAGGTGGCCGACCTCATCCTCCCCTCGGCCATGATCTTCGAGAAGTGGGGCGGCTACGGGAACTCGGAGCGGCGCACCCAGCTCTGGCGCGAGCAGGTCGCGCCGCCCGGCGAGTGCCGCAGTGACCTGTGGCAGATGATGGAGTTCTCGAAGCGCTTCAAGCTGTCCGACGTGTGGGGCCGGCAGCCCGTGCCCGGCCTCGCCGCGGAGGGGTTCACGGCGGGTGAGCTACCCGACGTGCTCGCCCAGGCCGAGCAGCTGGGGTACCGCCGCGACCAGACGCTGTACGAGGTCCTCTTCGCCACGACCGAGAACCGGAAGGCGCGCTGGCCCGACCCGGTCGCGCGAGGGCACGAGAATCACACCGTGCTGCACGCGGGGATCGACTGGTTCCCCGAGAAGGCGCTCTTCGAGGAGTACGCCGGCTTCGGGCGCGGCCACGGCCACGACCTGGCGCCCTTCGACCTGTACTTCCGCGACGACGTGCGCGGCCTGCGCTGGCCGGTGGTGGACGGCAAGGAGACGCCGTGGCGATTCAACGATAAGTATGACCCCTACGCCCGGAAGGGCAGCGGCATCGACTTCTACGGCAAGGCCATGAAGGCGCTGCCGCGCGGGGATCTCGACCAGGTGACCGATCCCAGGCCGGCGCTCCTCACCGGCAAGGCCAAGATCTTCTTCCGCCCGTACGCCGCCCCGCCCGAGGTGCCCGACACCACCTACGACCTGTGGCTGTGCACCGGCCGCGTCCTCGAGCACTGGCACTCCGGCAGCATGACCCGCCGGGTGCCGGCGCTGCACGCCGCCGTGCCCGAGGCGCAGCTCTTCATGCACCCCCAGGACGCCGCAGCGCGCGGACTCGCCCAGGACGAGCTCGCCTGGATCGCCTCGCGTCGCGGCAAGATCCAGGCGCGCGTGGAGCTGGCCGGCCGGAACCGCGTGCCGCGCGGCCTCGTCTACGTGCCCTGGTTCGACGAGGGCGTCTTCATCAACAAGGTGACGCTCGACGCGACGTGCCCCATCTCCAAGCAGGAGGACTTCAAGAAGTGCGCGGTGAGGGTGAGCCGCACCGACCCCGCGGCGGAGGCGAAGCCATGAGCGCGCGCGCCCTCCTGATTCCGCTCGCAGCCCTGCTCGCCTGCGCGTCCGGCCGCGCCGCGCCGGCCGCGACCCCTGCCGCCGCTCCGGCGTCCGCCGCGACTCCCTCGGCCGCGCCGGGGAAGGCCGATCGCGACCTCGGACTGTCCAAGGCGAGCGTCTTCGAGGTCCCCGCGCCCCCACCGGTGAAGCAGAACGACAGCGCGCCGGGCGAGCTGCCCGTGCTGCCGCGACCGTACGCGCTCGCCCCGCCCCGCATCCCCCACGGCGTCGACGGCTTCCTGCCCATCACGCGCGCCCAGAACTCCTGCCTCGACTGCCACGAGGTGAAGGAGAAGAAGAAGGGCGAGCCGACGCCCATCCCCGCGAGCCATTACCGCGACCTCCGCCGCGCGCCCGGCGTGGCCGGAGAGAAGGTGTCCGGCGCGCGGTGGGTGTGCACGGCGTGTCACGTCCCGCGCACGGAGGCGGAGCCACTGGTGGAGAGCCGGTTCAGGCCGTGAGGGGGTGCGGAGGAGGCGGCGGTGGCTGAACCCCCACACGAATTCCGATAGCGTGCTACGGCATCGTGGACGCCGCGTCCAGCGCGCGCTCGAGGAGCCGCGCCTCAGCGAGCAGCGCCGCGGCCTCGTCGAGCGCGGCCTGCCCTGGCTCCGGGGCGGCCAGCGCGGCGGCGAGGCGGCGATCGATCGCCGCGAGCCGGTCCCCGACCTCCTCCGCCACCTGGCGCAGCGCCTCGGTGTCGCCGGCCGCTCGCGCGGAGGCGAGCCGCTCGCGCAGCCCGTGCTGCTCCTCCAGCAGCACGGGCGACGCCGCGCCGGGAGCCACCCCCGCAAGCGAGAGGAGGTAGGCGGCCCGGGACCTGGGCTCGCGCAGCGTGCGGTACGCCTGGTGGAGCTGCGCGCGAAGCGGTCCGGGTGGACGGCGCGCGCCCGCTCCTTCCAGCAGCGCTCCAGCAAGGCGGGCTCGAGGGCGAAGCTGCGCGGCAGGCCCAGCGCGGCGAAGAGGTCCTCGCCTGGCTGCGGCGGCTGCGGCGCGCCGCAGGCGGCGCAGACGAGTCCGGAGGGCCCGGGCTCGGCCGGGCACGCCCAGCACGGCACCGCTACGGCTCGCTCGGCGGAGGGTCGCCCTGCTTCCGGCGCCAGTCCGCCACCGCCGCCTTGATGGCGTCCTCGGCCAGCACCGAGCAGTGGAGCTTCACCGGCGGTAAGGCCAGCTCCTCCGCCACCTGCGTGTTCTGGATGGCGAGCGCCTCCCCCACCGTGCGGCCCTTCACCCACTCCGTCACGAGCGACGACGAGGCGATGGCCGAGCCGCAGCCGAAGGTCTTGAAGCGCGCCTCCTCGATCCGGCCGCCGGGGCCGACCCGGATCTGCAGCTTCATCACGTCGCCGCAGGAGGGCGCGCCGACGAGCCCGGTCCCGACGTCGGGATCGGCCGGGTCGAGCGAGCCCACGTTGCGCGGGTTCTCGCAGTGGTCGAGCAGCTTGTCGGAGTAGCTCATCCGTGCCACGCCACCTTGGTGAGGTCCACCCCGGCCTGCGCCATCTCGTAGAGGGGCGACATGTCGCGCAGCTTCTTCACCTTGGCCGCGAAGAGCTCGATGGCGTAGTCGACCTCCTCCTCGGTCGTGAAGCGCCCCAGCCCGAACCGGATCGAGCTATGGGCGAGCTCGTCCGAGACGCCCATCGCCCGCAGCACGTAGGACGGCTCGAGAGAGGCGGAGGTGCAGGCCGAGCCCGACGAGACCGCCACGTCCTTCACCGCCATCATCAGCGCCTCGCCCTCCACCCAGGCGAAGCTGACGTTCAGGTTGCCTGGCAGCCGGTGCTCGAGGCTGCCGTTCACGGTGAGGTGCTCGATCCGGGACTGGAGTCCCTGGCGCAGGCGCTCGCGCAGCGCGAGCACGCGCGCCGCCTCCTCCACTTGCTCGGCCGCCGCGATCCGGCAGGCGGCACCCAGGCCGACGATCCCCGGCACGTTGAGGGTGCCGGAGCGGTGACCGCGCTCGTGACCGCCGCCGTCCATCTCGGCGACCAGCCGGACGCGCGGCTTGCGCCTCACGTAGAGCGCGCCCATCCCCTTCGGGCCGTACATCTTGTGCGCGGAGATCGACGCCAGGTCGACGTTCATGCGCTCGACGTCGAACGGGATCTTCCCCACTGCCTGCACCGCGTCGCAATGGAAGATGACGCCGCGCTCGCGGGTGATGCGCCCGATCTCCTCGATGGGCTGCACGACCCCGGTCTCGTTGTTCGCCGCCATGACCGAGACCAGGATGGTGTCGGGGCGGATGGCCTTCGACACTGCGTCGGGATCGACGCGGCCGTCGGGCCCCACGCCCAGCAAGGTGACCTCGAAGCCCTCGCGCACCAGTCGCTGCGCCGGGTCGAGCACCGCCTTGTGCTCGGTCCTCACGGTGACGAGGTGGCGGCCCTTCTCCCGGTAGAAGTGCGCCGCCCCCTTCAGGGCCAGGTTGTCCGACTCGGTCGCGCCGCTCGTGAAGACGATCTCGCGCCCGGTGGCTCCGATGAGCTTCCCGACCTCGGCCCGCGCCGCCTCCACCGCCTCCTCCGCCCGCCAACCGAAGACGTGGCTCTTCGAGGCCGCGTTCCCGAGCTCCTCGCGGAAGTAGGGCAGCATGGCCTCCAGCACCCGCGGGTCGAGCGGCGTGGTGGCGTGGTAATCCATGTAGATCGGAACCTTCATCGGGCTGGAGCGTATCCTACGTACAGGTTAATCCGAACCGTGGTCACCATGCGCCCTTCGATCCGCCGGCTCCTCCTCGCCGCCGCCGCCTTCGCGGCCGTGCTCGCCCTGCCGCAGCTCTCGGCGAGCGGCGCCACCGGCGCGGCGAGCGACCTGGGGCTCGGCCAGCAGCTCGCCCGGGGCTCGGCGCTCGCCTTCGCCATCGCCTTCGTCGGGGGCGTGCTGACCAGTCTCACACCGTGCGTGTACCCGCTCATCCCCATCACGGTCTCCATCTTCGGGGCGCGCCGCTCCGGCTCGCGCGGCCAGGCGATGGTGCTGTCCGGGCTCTACGTACTCGGCATCGCCATCACCTATTCGGCGCTGGGCGCCTCCGCCGCGCTCACGGGCAAGGCGTTCGGCACCGCCATGCAGAACCCGTGGGTGCTCGGCTTCGTGGCGGCCGTCTTCGTCGCCATGGCCGCCTCGATGTTCGGCGCGTTCGAGCTGCAGCTCCCGGCGAGCTGGCAGGCGCGCCTCTCGCGGGTGGGGGGCGCCGGGTACGCCGGCGCGCTCGGGATGGGGCTCGTGGCCGGGCTCATCGCCGCCCCCTGCACCGGGCCCGTGCTCGCGGCCGCGCTCGCCTTCGTCGCGACGAAGGGCTCGGTCGCCTACGGCGTCGGCATCATGTTCGCGTACGCGCTGGGGATCGGGCTCCTCTTCTTCCTCATCGGCGCCTTCTCACTCTCGCTTCCCAGGAGCGGTCCCTGGATGGAGACGGTGAAGAGCGTCTTCGGCGTGGTGCTTCTCACCCTGGCGCTCGCCTATCTGAAGGACCTCTTCCCGGCGCTGCGTGGGCTCTTCACCCCGGCGCGCGGCGCGGTCGCCGCCGCTGCCGCCGCCGCGGCGGTAGGAACGCTGCTCGGCGCGCTGACGGGGAGCTTTCACGGGATGCTCCGGGAGCGGCTCGGGAAGGGGCTCGGCGTCGCGATGATCGTGCTGGGCGCCTTCTACGCGACCGGCGTCGCCGACACGCGCAGCCGCGCGGCAGCGGCCGGCGACGAGGGCATCGCCTGGCTCGTGAACCAGGAGCCGGAGGGGCTCCTCCACGCCCGCGCCGAAGGCAAGCCGGTCATCATCGACTTCTGGGGCGACTGGTGCGCGGCCTGCAAGGAGCTCGACCACACCGCCTGGAGCGACCCCCGCGTTCGCGAGGAGGCGAAGCGCTTCATCGCCATCAAGGTCGACAACTCCGCCGACAAGCTCCTCGACCCGAGGATCGCCGCGGAGGTCGACCGCGTCTTCGACAAGTACGGGATCCTCGGCCAGCCGACGGTGGTCTTCATCGACGGCCGGGGCCGCGAGCTCCCGGCGCCCTCGCGCGTCATGGGGGTCATCGGCGCGGACGAGATGCTGAAGCGGATGCGCGCCGTCGACGCCGCCTGCGTCGAGCCGGCGATCTGCCTGGCGCGGTGGTGAGCCGCGGGCGCGACGGGAGCGGCGGCGGGGGATGAACCCCCGCCCTACTTCCGTTCCCCGGCGATGCGGGTGGCCTCCTCGACGAGCGCGTCCTCGAGCTCCTCGGCCTTCATCCGCTTCACGATCTTGCCGCTCTTGAAGAGCAGGCCGACGCCATTGTGGCCGTAGGCGACGCCGACATCGGCGGCCGACGCCTCGCCCGGACCGTTCACCTCGCAGCCCATGACCGCCACATTCACCTCGCCCTTGAGCTGCGACAGTCGCTGCTCGACGCGCTCGGCGATGGGGATCATCCCCACCGAGCAGCGGCCGCAGGTGGGGCACGCGGTGAGCGTCGCGCCGCCGAACTTGAGCCCGAGCGCCTTGAGCAGGATGCGGGCGACCTTGGGCTCCTCGACCGGATCGGCGGCCAGCGAGACCCGCACCGTGTCGCCGAGGCCCTGCGCGAGGAGGATGCCGAGTCCGGCCGCGCTCTTCACTGCGCCGGAGAGGAGCGTCCCGGCCTCGGTGATGCCGAGGTGGAGCGGGTACTCGAAGCGCTGCGCGAAGAGGCGGTTTGCGGCCACCGTCATGGCGACGTCGTGGGCCTTTAGCGACACCTTGATCTCGCGGTAATCCAGCTCCTCCAGGAACTGGATGTGGCGCGCGGCGCTCTCCACCATCCCCTCGGGGGTGGGCCAGCCGTGCTTCTTCACGATGTCGTCCTCGAGCGACCCGGCGTTGACGCCGATGCGGATGGGCACCTGCCGCTCGCGGGCGGCCTTCACCACCTCGCGCACCCGCTCGCGCGAGCCGATGTTGCCCGGGTTGATGCGGATGCAGTGCATCCCCGCCTCGAGGGCGGCGAGCGCGAGGCGGTAGTCGAAATGGATGTCGGCCACCAGCGGCACCGGTGTGCCGCGGACGATCTCGCGCAGCGCGGCGGCGGCGTCCTTGTCCGGCACCGCCAACCGCACGATGTCGGCGCCGGCCTCGGCCAGCGCCCGGATCTGGCCCAAGGTGCCCTGGACGTCGGTCGTGTCGGTGGTGGTCATCGACTGGACCGAGACCGGCGCGCCGCCGCCCACCTGCACGCCTCCGACTCGGATGGGACGAGAGCGCCGCCTCTCCGCGATGGCCGAGATCCCCTGATGGTCGTAAGCGCCCATGAGTGTCGTCCCCCCGAACGAAAGAGGCCCGCCGCGGCTACGCAGCGGGCCCTTCCCTGTTAACGGCCGCTCGAAAGCGCTGCCACGCTGCCCCTCACCCTCCCCTCTCCCCCGTCGGGGGAGAGGAGTGAAGGAGTGAAGGCCGAGACCGCCCTACTTCCTGGCCAGCTCCTGGTCGATGATGCTCTTGAACTCCTCGATCGGCTGCGCGCCGGTGAGCTGGTAGCCGTTGATGAAGAAGGCCGGCGTGCCGGTGACGCCGACCTTCGCGCCCGCCTGCTTGTTCGCCTCCACCACCTTCGCCTTCTCGCCCGAGTCGAGGCACTTGTCGAACTTGCCCTGGTCGAGCGCGAGCTCCTTCGCGTAGCCCTTCAGCGCCGGCACCCCGAGCGCCTTCTGGCTCGCGAAGAGCTTGCTGTGCATCTCCCAGTACTTCCCCTGCTCGCCGGCGCACTGCGCCGCCTCGGCGGCCTTCTGCGCGTTCGGGTGGAAGGGCAGCGGGAAGTCGCGGTAGACGACGCGGACCTTGCCCTCGTACGCCTTCATCACCTGGCCGACGGTCTCCTCCGCCTTCGAGCAGTACGGGCACTCGAAGTCGGAGAACTCGACGATGGTGACGGGCGCGTTGGTGGCGCCCTTCGACGGTCCCTCGGCGGCCACCTCGACGCGCGGCGGCTTCAGGTTCACGACGACGTTCAGGTCCTTCTTGAGCTTGTCGACGAAGGCGTTCTGCGCAGCCTGCATCGCCGGCCGCTCCATGAACTGGGCGATCTGCTCCTTGACCTGCTCGAACGGCGGCAGCGGCTGGCGCTTCGACTGCTCGTCGTAGAACTGCTTCATCTCGGCGTCGGACGGCTTCTTGATCTTGTCCGTCACCTCGCGCTTCCAGAGCGCCTCGGCGGTGACGTTCTCCGCCTTGGCCTTCTGCTCGACGAGCTTGCGGACCAGGAGCTGATCGAGCGCCTGCTTGCGCTGATCGAACATCTGCGCGTCGAGCTCGGAGGCCGTGATGCTGCCGCCGTCCCACTTCGCGACGGGCGCCTGGTCACCCGCGGTGGAGCCGGTCTTGGCCTCGGTGGTGGACGGCTTCTGGCACGCGACGGCGAGCGCGAGCGTGATCATGCCGATGCTGAAGCGATTCATGGTGCTCCCGGGAGAGTGGACGTCGATCAAGGCGCGGGATTCTCGTCGGAAACCGCCTGGAGCGTCAACAGGTTCGGCCGCGCCGGGGCGCGCTGCCGCCGGCGCGCCGGCCATGACAACGCCGGGGCGAACAGCTAAAGAGTGGCTCGAACCGCGAACAGGAGCAGCGATGGCCCAGCACGAGCGCCTCATCATCATCGGGTCGGGACCGGCCGGCTACACCGCCGCGCTCTACGCCTCGCGGGCGAGCCTCGCGCCGCTCCTCTTCGAGGGCCTGCAGCCAGGAGGACAGCTCACCATCACGAGCGACGTCGAGAACTACCCCGGCTTCCCGGAGGGGATCCTGGGTCCGGAGCTGATGGAGAAGTTTCGTCAGCAGGCGGAGCGCTTCGGGACGCGCTTCGTGCTGGGCGACGTGACGCGGGTCGACTTCTCCCGCCGCCCATTCTCGGTGTGGCAGGACGATCAGCTCCACACGGCCGACGCCGTGATCGTCGCGACCGGCGCGTCGGCCAAGTGGCTCGGCATCCCGAGCGAGCACGCGTACCGCGGGAAGGGCGTCAGCGCCTGCGCCACCTGCGACGGCTTCTTCTTCCGCGGGGTGGAGCTGGCGGTGGTCGGCGGAGGCGATACGGCGGTGGAGGAGGCGACCTTCCTCACCAAGTACGCCACGAAGGTCACCATCGTGCACCGGCGCGGCGAGCTGCGCGCCTCGAAGATCATGCAGGACAAGGCGAAGGCGCACCCCAAGATCGCCTTCGCCTGGAACAGCGCCGTCGACGAGGTGCTGGGCGACGGGAAGACCGTCACCGGCCTCCGCCTCAAGAGCACGGTCGACGACACCACGCGCATCCTGCCGGTCGGCGGCCTCTTCATGGGCATCGGCCACGAGCCGAACACGCGGCTCTTCAAGGGCCAGCTCGCGATGAACGAGGTCGGCTACCTCGAGACGCACGCGCCGTCGACCGCCACCAGCGTCGAGGGCGTCTTCGCGGCCGGGGACGTGGCGGACCCTACCTATCGCCAGGCGGTCTCGGCCGCCGGCTCGGGCTGCGTGGCGGCCATCGACGCCGAGCGTTTCCTGGGCGAGCACGCCACCGAGGAGTGGGATTGAGCGCATGAAGATGATCGACGTGGGCGAGAAGGAGCGCACCGAGCGCCTGGCGGTCGCGCGCGGCTTCGTGTCGATGGCCCCCGCCACCGTGCGCATCGTCCGGCGCGGCGAGTCGGAGAAGGGGGACGTGCTGGCGGCGGCGCGCCTCGCCGGGATCATGGCCGCGAAGAAGACGCCCGACCTCATCCCGCTCTGTCACCCCATCGCGCTCACCGGCGTGGACGTGCAGGCTCGGCCGCGCCCGGGCGGCATCGCGGTCGAGGCGACCGTCCGCACCACCGATCGGACCGGGGTCGAGATGGAGGCGCTGACCGCAGTCTCGGCCGCCTGCCTCACCATCTACGACATGCTGAAGCGCTACGAGCGCGGGATGCGCATCGAGGCGCTCGAGCTCCTGGAGAAGAAGGGCGGCCGGTCGGGTCACTGGCGGCGCAAGCGCGCGGTCACCCCGCCCCGGAAGCCAGCGCGCGCGGGGTGAGGCCGAGCAGCGTCAGCGCGTTCCCGCCGCACACCCGTCGCACCACCGCCGCCGAGAGCCCGGCCTTCGCGAGGCGCGCGGCCGCCCGCGGCAGCGCCAGGAGATCGCCGGCCCCGTCGCCGGCGCCCGATCCGAGCACGAGCCCCTCCGGGCCGCGGGAGGCGACGAGCCGCACCGCCTCCTCGAGCGCGTCGCCCCCCGAGAGCGTGAGGCCGGAGGCGTAGCCGCAGGCCCGGACCATCTTCACGGTCCGCGCGTCCGTCCGCAGCACGAGCACGCGCTCCGGGTCGAGCTCATGCTCGCGCAGGAGCGCCAGCGTCCGGCGGGTGATCCGCTCCTTGGCGCGCCAGGGCGTGTGGACGATCACCGGCCGGCGCAGCTCGCGGGCGAGCTCGAGCTGGCGCGTGAAGACCGCCTCCTCGCGCGGGCCGCCCTCGTCGAGCCCGATCGAGCCCAGCGCCAGCACGTGGCGGCGGCCGAGGAAGTCGGGGAGCTCGGCGAGGAGCGCCTCGAGTCCTCGCCAGGGGATGCGCCGCGGGTGAATGCCGACCGCCGCGTAGCCGGCCAGCCCAGCCTTCCCGAGCCGCCGGACGGCCCCCGGCGCCAGCGCGTCCCAGCCGCGCCGCAGCGCCTCGCGGGTGGCCGCCGGCGCCGCGTCGCCCGCCGGCGCCAGCGCGCCCGTCACCCCGAAGTAGCGCAGGTCGGCGAGGTCGCCGGGGCGCAGCGCGAGCGGGTACAGCTCGGCGTCGAAGAGCTCCATCGAGCAGGAGCGTAATGGCTAAGGCACCGCCGGCGCCCCCTCGTAGCGCGGATCGCAGGCCGCCTCGCGCAGGCCATCGGGGCGGACCCCGGCGGCCTGGGCGTTCGGCCAGCGCGCCGGCTGGAACGAGAGCTCGTGACCGCGCTCCGACAGCGCGCGTGCCGTGGCGGCCTCCAGCCCGTTCGGCTCCACCATCACCACGTCGGGCAGGTGCTGGTGATGGAGCCTCGGCGCGGCGAGCGCCTCGTCGAGGCGCATCCCGTCATCGACCACGTGCAGGACCACCTGCGCCACCGTGGTCGGGATGCGCGCGCCGCCCGCGGCCCCCACCACCAGCACGAGCCGGTCAGCGGGGTCGAAGACGAGCGCCGGCGTCATCGAGGAGAGCGGGATCTTCCCCGGCGCGACGGAGTTGGGGCCGCGCCCGACGAGGCCATACGCGTTGGCCGAGCCCGGCGCGCTGTCGAAGTCGTCCATCTCGTCGTTGAGCAGGATGCCCGTCCCCGGCACGACCACGCAGCTCCCGTAGTAGTAGTTGACGGTGGTGGTGAGCGCGACGGCGTTGCCATCGCGGTCCACCACCGAGAGGTGGCTCGTCTCGCCGCGCTCACCGGCGTCCACCATCGTCCTCGCCGGCGTGGCGCGCTCCCCGAGCTCGGCGCGCAGGCGCGCGGCGAAGGGCGGGCTCGCCATCTCCTCGGCCGCCGCGCGCGCGCCGGGTACCTGGTCCGGATCGCCGAGCCGCGCGCTGCGCCGCGCGTAGAGGCGCTTCCACGCCTCGACCATGACATGCAGGAAGCGGTCGGGCCGGTAACCGCCCTGGCGCGGCGCCTCGGGCTCCAGCGCGGCGAGCGTGCCGAGCAGGATGGCGCCGCCGGCCGACGGCGGTCCGACGGTCACGACCCGGTGGCCGCGGTAACTGCCGGTGAGCGGCGCGCGCTCCCGGACCCGGTAGCCGGCGAGGTCCTGCTCGGTCAGGAGCCCGCCGCGCGCGCGCACCGCCGCGGCGATGCGGCGCGCCAGCGGCCCGCGATAGAAGGCCTCCGGATCGCGGCCCAGCAGGCGGAGCGTGCGAGCGAGGTCGCGCTGCACGAAGCGCGTACCCGCGCGCAGCGCCACCGGCCCCGCCGGAGACGGGGCGAGGTAGGCGCGAGCCGCGCCGGCGTCCGCGCGAAGGCACGCGAGCCGCTCCCCGGCGCGGCTCGCCTGGAGCTGTCCCAGGCGAAACCCGCGCTCGGCGAGACGGGCCGCCGGCTCGACGAGCCGCGACAGGTTCGACGTCCCGAAGCGCCGCGCCAGCTCGGCGTACCCCTTCACCGCTCCTGGAACTGCCACCGCCAGCCCTCCGTCGAGCGACGCGCGCGCGGGCGCACCTGGACGCGAGAACATGTCGGCGGTCGCCGCCACCGGGGCGACCTCGCGAAAGTCGAGCACCTCGACCCGCTTCTCGCGCGCGAGCCACACCACCGCGAATCCGCCACCGCCGATGCCGGAGCTCTGGGGCTCGACCACCGTCAGCGCGAACGCCGCGGCCACCGCCGCGTCGATGGCGTTCCCACCGGAGCGCAGGACCTCCGCCCCGGCCTCGCGCGGCCGTGGCTCGCCGTCGGCAGGGGCTTACGGGGTGCGCGAGCCTCCGGTCGCAGTTGGGTACGTCCGAGCCTCGCCTCGCCTCGCCCCGCCGGGGCGCAAACAGGATTTTCAGCTGCCGTGGCGCGGAGGCGCACAACAGCCCACGTTGCGGCAGAACACCTGAAATGTCGCACGTTTCCCTATGAGGCTGGCTTGACCTGGCCGCGCTCGAACGGTACTCCGGTCGCCTCGCTGCGTCCCGCGTTCACGTGACGCGACGAACGGCACGCGGTCGTCGCAGCCCGCGGCCAGAACCCGAGCATCGGAGGTTTCGTGAAGCTTTACCAAAGAGCATTGGGAGCACTCTCGGCGAGCGCGCTCGTGAGCCTCGCCCTGACCGGCTGTGGGTCGTTGAACCCCCTGGAGTCCAAGCTGTCCGGGGTCGCCAGCTCCGAATCGGCCCTGCAGGCCACCATCTCCCTCAAGGACTCCTCGGTCCCTCCGCACTCGAAGGTCGCGACGAGCGACGGGAGCGGAGCGTTCTCGTTCGACGTGACCGGCC
>WNGR01011957.1_pt1 | contig 13334 bp, 16 predicted proteins | sample 5407581 | NCBI WGS metagenome assembly WNGR01 (sample SAMN13153383, study PRJNA577476) | soil metagenome | isolation source: 80 cm soil or saprolite under Garry oak tree replicate 2 | place: USA:California | collected 2016-06-15 | reverse complement strand
ACTCTTTCCCAAGTCGATCTCGCGCATCGCAGCAATCTTCAATTCGCGGGAATACTCCTGTCGGGGCACAAGCATTGTTCTCCTCCATTCAATGTAATTGGCCCCTTAATCTCGTGTCTCACTTTTGGGGTGCACTCCAATAATGCTCACCCCCCATGAAAATTGACACTCCCCTTTTCCAACCCTAGACTGAAACCCGTAAGTCACAGTCCCGAACATGCCCTACGTCAAACTAACCACGCAGTCTGAACTACCCGCTGAGGGGGAAGCCAAAGAATTCGAACTTGGCGACAAGACTATTTGTGTCGCTAACGTAAACGGCACTATCACTGCCATGGATAATGTCTGCTTGCACATGGGAGGTCCACTCGGGCAGGGATACATCGAAGGCAACAAGCTCGTCTGTCCGTGGCACGGCTGGGAGTACGATCCGAAGACGGGCGCGGTGGAAGGCGATCCAAAGTCGAAGCTCGCCGTTTATCCAATCAAGATTGAGAACGGGGATGTGATGGTCGAAGTGTAGATTTCAGCCCAAGCTCATGAGCCCGATTACTCATTTCCTCACCGGGTGGGTCTTTGCAAATTGCGCCAAGACCGACAAGAGCGTGCCTTCGTCACTCTGGCATCGGTTGCTCCAGACCTGGATGGCCTGGGCATCATTCCGGAGCTACTCACTCGCAATTCCTCTCACCCACTACTCTGGTTTTCGCGTTATCACCATTCTCTGCATACTCTCGTTTTTGCTTTGGTGATCGCCGCCGTTTCGTTCGGGCTGGCAAAGCAGAAATGGAAGACGGGACTTCTTGCCTTGCTGAGTTTTCATCTGCATCCCTTCGAAGACTTGCTGGGCTCGCGCGGCCCAGATGGTTATCAATGGCCGATTCCGTACCTGAAGCCCTTCTCTTCAAGGCTGCAACTTACGTAGCAACGACAATGGCAGTTGAACGCCTGGCCCAATATCTTGCTCGCGGTCGTGTTACTTCTGATTACGCTGTGGTTGGCGTGGTGTCGCGGATTTTCGCCGCTGGAGATGATTTCTGAGAAGCTAGATCACGTGTTTGTTGGAGCTCTGCGCCATCGCTTTCCCGCCAAGGCGACGGCTGATGGCTAGGTCAAATAAGTCCGCCCATTGGAAACTTTATGCTGCAGGTTTGCGGCCAGGTGATCGATATCGGTGGGCGCTAGGTTGCCGGCTGAACTCTCCAGAAAAGGTGTGCGATTACTTCCCACCGCATCGCGGCGGAGTTGCACCAACAAGGCCTGCACCGCATTCGGATCAAATTTCTGCGGAGTAATTCTCACAATTTCGCTGAGGGTTGAGCCTAGCGAGATAGGTTCCCGGTAGGGCCGCAGGCTGGTCATCGCATCGAAAGTGTCTGCCAGCCCAATGATTCTCACCTGCATGGGCACGTCTTCGTTTAGAAGCCCATCGGGATATCCCGAGCCGTCGGCGCGTTCGTGGTGCCAGCGTACGATTTCCGGAATCCGCGGCCACGGGAATTGCACGCCGGTCACTATTTGATGCCCAACCGTGGTGTGATCGGCCATCTCCCGGAATTCTTCGGGGTCCAGTGTTGTGGGCTTGCCGAACAGACGTTTATCTACTGCCACCTTCCCAATGTCATGGAGATACCCGGCCGAGCGAAGGGCGGCAACTTCGTTCGAATCCATTCCCATCGCGTCTCCGATTGCAGACGCGTATCGCCCTACTCGCAGAGAATGTCCGTGAATGTTTATGTGCTTTACGTCGATGGCAGCGGCGAAGGCCTCGAGCGCGTTGTCGTAGAAGCCGTGCAGGGAAGCCATGAGCCGCAAATTTTCCGATACCCGCTGCGCGAGAGTCTGAGTGAGCGCATGGTTCTGGACGGCCAGTGCCACGTAGTGGCACAGCAGATCGAGAGACTGCAAGCCTTCCTCGTCGTAGAGAGAATCGCCGTCACGCCGGCCCAGCGCGACTGCTCCTACGAGCTTGCCTGAAACCTTGAGTGGGGCAACGCACCGGAACAGCTCAGGCGCTACGTTTCCGTTCGCACTCAGAAAAGTATCGTAGGACGATTTTGCCAGGAGCACTGCGCCTTGCGTGGAGCTGAGCGCATGAACATGACGCGGCAAAAGAGGAATGACCGAAGGTTCAGGAATCAGCGCAAAGCCATGTGCTGCGATCGAAGTCAGCATCGACGGCTTTTCGATAAAAACGAACAGCACGCCTTCGCTAGCCCCGGCTGCATTCATCAGCGCGGACAGCATGGTTTGCGCAGTTTGAGTAAACTCCCGCTCAGCCGTCATCTCGGGGCCGAGATCGGAGAGAGTTTCAACCGTGCGCAACAACCGCCGGAAATTTTCTTTTTGTGCTGCCACCCGTTCGCGGGAGCAACAAATACCAGAGCAACTTGAGAGTAGCACGCAGGCAAACGATTGTAGCCGCTGGACTTGTTAGTTAGTTTGGTGCGTGGGACTGCTGAAAAGCCAGTGCGTGCAAGCGAGAATACAAGCGTCGCAGAGAAATAAATCCCGGGGAAGAATTTCTCGACGCTTCAGCCGCTAAAATCTCTCTGTGTCGGTAACTCGATGGATCGCACTACTAGTCATATTCGCATGCGTTGGTACCCCGTTGTTCGCCTGGGGACCGGAAGGGCACCAGATCGTAGCCGACATTGCCCGCTCACATCTAACCGAAACCACCAAGCGCCACATTCGAGAATTGTTGGGCAACGATGATCTGACCGCCATTTCAACCTGGGCAGATGAAATCAAGCTCCAGCGTCCTGAAACCTTTGGCTGGCACTTTGTGGATATTCCCATGAACTCGAGTGGCTTCTCAGAGCGGCGGGATTGTTATCGTCCTGATGACAAACACGCTTCGACAAGAGCAGATCAACACAACTGCGTGGTGGACAGGATTCTGATATTCCAGCAAACTCTCAGCGACAACCACGCGCCGCAGTCTGATCGCATTGAGGCGCTCAAATTCCTGATTCATTTTGTCGCAGACCTCCATCAGCCACTGCACGCGATTGGGGAAGCGCGCGGCGGCAACGATATCCAGGTTCATGAATTTGGCTCGTCGCAGTGCGGAAAAGGTCCCTGCAATCTCCATTTTGTCTGGGACGTCACTCTTATCGCGCATACCCACCGCACGGAAGTAGAGTACGTCGCACATCTTGAGCGATTGATTTCACGCCAAGGCTTGGAGCGTGAAGCGGACGGGACTCCGGAAACCTGGGCGAACGAATCCTTTAATCTGGCGAAGAAAGTTTGGTTGAACGACGGCGGCTCAGTTGACGAAGCGTATTACCGGAACAACATTGGAAGCCTCGACCAACGGCTGGCTCTGGCCGGCCTTCGCCTGGCCAGGCTGCTCAATGAAGCATTAGGAAAGTGACTCGCGACCTAATCGCATCCTGGCGTTTTCAGGCAACAGCACATAGAGCGATCCAAGAAACGCGCAGAGGAGAATGCCCGCCCCGCCCCGCAATACAACCTCCGCCCAATATCCCCTCCAAAGGTGTCCAGTCTCAAGCGGGTAGTTTCCGATAGCAGACAGCCAAGTTGGCAATTTTGTGGCACTGAACACAAGCCACAACGCAACGACAACCGATGCCAGAGCGGCAACAGTTGCGACGAATCGAATCGGCCAGGTTGCGTGTACCAGCGCTTCGTGCCTCGATCGCAATTGTGCCTTGCGCCAGACCACACTCACATCGGGCAGCCCGGCCTCGCTGACGTCTTCGGCTTCACTGTGCAGGAACTTCGACACCAGCACGAGATCGGCGCAGGCGGCACACGTTGCCACATGATTCAACAGCTTGCGACTGAGCTCAACCGAGCGTAACCCTTCCAATACTTGCTTTTCTTTGTCACAGCCGAAGTCGTTCATACATTCACCTTCTCTTTTGTGTCAGCTGGATTGCCCCGAAGCATGTTGGCAAGCTTCCTTCGCGCTCGAAACAATAACAGTTTGACGCTGCCGGTTCGCAATCCCGTGGAGTCGGCAATCTCCTTGTGATTCGCCCCTTCGACATACGCCAGCCACAGCAAGTGCCGCTCGCGGGGCTTCAGTTGCTCGAAAGCTCTTCGCATATCAGTTTGCAGTTCTGGGTCTGGTTCCGAGCTGGAGGCCTCAATTGCTTCCGTCGTGACAACATCTTCGCTTCGTCTCCAACGGTCCCGCAACAAGTTGGTCGCAATCCGAAAGAGATAGCTTTTCGTCTGCGTTTCATCCATAGCCGGCAATTTCGCCGAGAGCAATCGGCAGTACGATTCCTGCAACAGGTCATCTGCAATGTGGCGACGTCCCGAAACCTGCAGGAGGTAGGCGAACAGAGGACGGGCAGTACGCCGACACTCCCGCGGAAATCGCAAAACCGATTCCGAGGGTCACAAAGATAGTCCCAAACACCAGGAACCCTTCTTGCGCCCCGGAGACTCTGCCGCGCAGGAATAGCAACGCTCCTCCGAACAGGAACATAATTATGCCTGCCTGGATCGCTCCTATGATCCGCCAATAGGGCGAAGTCCGCTCCACGGTCAACGAGTCCAGAAGCTGTTTTCCAGCGTCGGTTTGCACATAAGCCAGCAGGTCTTGACTGGTGCCAAATTTTTCCACCAGCCTGGCTTGCACATCGGCCTGCAATTTAGCGATTTTGAAACGCCGGATAGTGCTGAAGAGGGTCCAAAACATGAAACTGAACGCGCTAAGGATTACTGGCACGATAATAATGTCTTCGTTCATTTGGGCTCCGTTTGCCCGGGCGATGCTACTCGGCCCGTCACTCTATACAACGCGCGAGAGCAGGAAATGGTTAACAGGAAATCTGGAGTTGGTTTCAGGCCGCAAATAAGTGATACAGCATGAAGTAGATCACCACGCCGGTAACCGATACGTACAGCCAGAGCGGATACGTCCATCGAGCGATTGCACGATGCCGGTCGTAGCGCTCCCGAAGCGCACGGGTGAGGGTGATGATGACCAGAGGTACGATGGCTATCGCCAGAATCGTGTGCGAGATCAGAATGCTGAAATACACGCGACGCGACCAGCCGTGTCCCGGAAACCGCACCGAACCGACATGCCAGTGATAGTAAAGGTAGGAGGCAAGAAACAGCGAAGAAGTCACGACCGCCGTGAGCATCAGCGCGCGATGAGCAGCCATCCGTCCGCGATGAATCATCTTGTGCGCGGTCACCAGCAACACCGCACTGGTGCCATTCAGCGTTGCATTGATGGTCGGAAAGATGGAGTAGTCGTTAGGCATTGGTCGTCAATTATGTTTTCCGCAGGAACGGATTGCTGTCGCGCTCGGCGCCGATCGTCGTCAGCGGGCCGTGGCCGGGGACGACGACAGTTTCGTCAGGCAGCGTAAGCAATTTCTCTTGCAGTGAGCTGATGATTTTATCGAAGGAGCCGCCGGGCAGATCGGTCCGCCCGATGCTGCCGGCAAAGAGCGTGTCCCCGGCGATCAGTTTTTTCTGGGCAGGGAAGTAAAGGCAGATGCTGCCTTCAGTGTGTCCAGGAGTGTGCATCACGTTTGCCAGCAGTGCTCCGGCCTCGACTTTGTCTGACTCACCGAGGCTGTGCTCGATTTCGACTTTTCCAGGAGACTCCATGCCTATCCACGCGGCCTGCAGGTCGAGCATCTTCAGCAGGGTGTAGTCGTTGTGATTGAGCAAAATTGGCGCTCCGGTTGCAGCGCGTAACTTCATGGCCCCACCGACGTGGTCAATATGGGCGTGCGTGATGACAATCCGTTTGATCTGGAGATTGTGTTTTTGGATGAGCGCAAGAATGTCGCCTATATCATCGCCTGGGTCAATGACCATCGCTTCATGCGTAGTCTCGTCACCGATGACGGAACAGTTGCACTGAAGCGGCCCGACCGGCAGGATTTCGTGGATCATAAGCGGCTGGCGCCAGATTATTTCTGTGGCTGCGCAGGCTTTGCGGGAGTCTTCGTCGGCGACGAATTATAGTCCTTCAACACCGAGCCTGGCCCACTCTTGCGCGAAGCAGCCACCGATAGCGTGATCGAAGTCAGCATAAAGATGATGGCGCACCAGGTAGTGGCTTTGGTCAGCACAGTGGCCGAGCCGCGGGGGCCGAATGCTGTCTGACTGCCCTGCCCGCCGAACGCGGCTGCGATGTCCCCGCTCTTGCCACTCTGTAGTAGGACAACGATGATTAAGAACAAACAAACAAAGACGTGAACGATAGTGACCAGTATACCCATTGAAAGTTAGGATCCTTTTAGAGCCGGTTGCCAAGTCTCTCTCGAGTTTACTCGAATGTGTGCGATGGTGCGGAAGGGGGGATTTGAACCCCCACGCCTTTCGGCGCCACCCCCTCAAGATGGTGTGTCTGCCAATTCCACCACTTCCGCTTTAAAATCAATAACTTAAGCTCAACCAAGACATCTGCAAACAATCAACAGCCAAGTCCCGTCTTTGCAGATGTTTATGAGGGAGCTGCCCAACCTGTACCTGATATTGTACCCGATAATCTTCATTCAGAGCCTAAACACCAACGTAGAAAACTTCAAGGATTCCTTGTCTTATCACGAAATACTGTCTAATATTTAGATAGTAAAGATGAAACAATGCAAAGTGTGGAATTGAAGCTCAAACAGGCAAGTGCTGTTCTTGGAGTACCTCCCAAAGAACTGCAGAACCTTGTCCAATTCGGCGTGCTGAGGCCGAAGCGACGTGCGCGCGTCTGCTTCTTCGACGCAAACCTTTTGTTGCAGGCCAAGGTCGCGGGTTACTTGAAGGAATCGCTGGGTACCTCTACGCAATACCTCGTACTGTTTACGAACGCGCTGTCGCAATGTTCAGGCAGGGAAGTCAGCAGGCGTGGCATTCTCACGCTGTGTGCTCGCTCGGCGCCAGGAAAGACCCCATTGGAAGTTCGTATCCCGATTCGACAGATCATAAAGGAGCTAGAGCAACGATTGCCGCTGGCGAATATCTATCGCGATATACCAAGAGGCCGAAAAAGCAAGGGCTGGAAGGAGGAGTTCCTTCGGACCCTGAAGAATGCTGCGAATGAGGTCGGGGATCTGTCGGAAAAGCAGATCATCGAAGCTGTACGATCATATCGTAGCGCGAGTCGCCTCCAGCCAGAGGTCGAGGTTGTCCGCTAGGAACAGGTCGCGACGTCGTGCCAGCGGTGTTGTCGACACCTCGGTACTGTTGGCAGGAGTAGCAGGAACCTTGGGGCACAACGCAAGCGCCAATTTCTTGAAGCGGTGGGTCAATACTTTCGTCTGGCTCCTAAGCAAGCAAATCCTCAACGAGCACGAGGAAATCCTCGCGCGTCACAAAGTCCGCCGGCCGACATCGCCAGCACTCGAGCGCTTGCCGCCCATGCAAAAGATGAGGAAGCTCGCCGCTACTATGAGCAGCTCGACTTTGCCGCTTCTCCCACAGACCCGCTCCATCTCTTTGTGCTGCTGAAAGACATTCGAAGGCACGTTGGCGCGTAACTCTTCCTCATTTAGCATGAGAGCGGACATCGTCATGCAGGATCAAGGGCAGAAATCGGCAGGCCTCATGACTGCAAATCGTTCTCAGAGGTGTTCCTTGTCCTTCTCTCCCAGCGTGCCTTTGCCAATTCCGATAAGCGTTTGCGCCCGGCTGCGGTGATGCCGCCTTTGGCTGGCTTCGGTGCGGTCTGCTTCGCGACAGGATTCTTCGCGCTGGCCTGCTGTGTGACGGCCTTCTTCCGTGCCTCCCACCTTGCCCGCATGACTTCAGCTATTCTCTTTCTTAAGGCTGGGCTCAACTCGCGCCGCCCGGTGCCGGCTCGCTTTACGCCGGACTTCTTTTCAGAGACTTCGGCATTCTTGGCGCACTTTATCTGCGGACGCCGTGGCTTTGACGGCACACAGTCAACAGGCTCCCCGTTGGACTTCGTGTTCTGCGCCATGTCCAAGCCAAAGAGCGCGGAGAGGTCTTCGCCGCCGCCGAGTACCTTGGCTGCCGCCGGCTCATTTTTCGAAAGTGGAAGGTCATTCCCCGCCTTGGCGATCAGTTCCTTTTCGTCAACCTTGTGAAGCCTGAAGAGCAGTTCCGGTTGTTTATCGAGACGGGCACCGATGCCATACAGCACTGCGGCGACATGTTTACACATATCGGCCCAGTCCGGACAGCTGCACGAGAGTTCGATCTCATCGGGTGACGGGAAAAGGCCTTTTCTCCGCTGACAAACGCGCTCCATCACGCCCTCCGAGAAGCGTCCCTGCAGAAGCTCGACGAGCGAATCGATGGCGCCGGCGCAGTCGGCGCAAATGGATTTCCAGCGCAGCTTCGAGACCGGTACCACGGTCACCGTCACTTTATAAATGTCCGAGCCGCTGACCATAGCCTTGACCTCACCCGGTGCAATCTGGAGGTCGATCACCGAGCCGTTGCGCACGTAGGTCCGTCCGCGCGGCAGGCGGTTTTCAAAGTCGCTGTAGCGCTCAAGGTTGTCGCACCAGGCCTTACCCCAGAAGGTCTTGGCAATGGTGCGGCCCTCGATCACGACGGGCGAGACGGGGTGTTCCTTTCCCCTGAGCTTGGCCATTTCGCGCGTCGCTCGCAGCCGCCGCTCTGCTACGGAGACATAAGGTCTCCATCCCCAGCCGTTGTACATGAATCACGCCTCCTTGAGTGCGGTGTTGATATCGAGTGCGACGAGCTTCAGCAATTCTTCGTCTTCTAACGCTGTCAGCAGCAGCTCAGCGCCGCCGTCGAACAAATCCGTTGATAGTTGCCGCTTCGATTCGATGAGTTGGTCAATCTTTTCCTCGATCGTTCCCCGGCAGACGAACTTGTGTGCCAGCACGTTCTTGTGCTGTCCAATGCGGAAAGCGCGGTCCGTGGCCTGGTTTTCCACCGCCGGATTCCACCAGCGGTCGAAGTGCACGACATGCGAAGCGGCCGTGAGATTCAGGCCAGCGCCTCCGGCCTTGAGTGAGAGGACAAAGAAGCCCACGGCCTCGTCTTCTTGGAAGCGTTGCACCAGATCCTTGCGCTTCTTCACTTCGGTTTCCCCGTGAAGAACTAATACGGGACGCCCGAAGACCGATCCAAGAAACGCCGCGAGGGGAGCCGTCACCTCCCGAAACTGCGTGAAGACGAGTGCCTTTTCCTGCTTGGCGGCGATAACTTCGGCGATATCGCGCAGTCGAGCCCATTTTCCACTGTCCTCTTCAGCCCATGCGCCATCTCCCAGCCACTGCGACGGGTGATTGCATATTTGTTTGAACCGCATCAAGAACGACAGTACCAGCCCCTTGCGCTGGATACCCTCGGCTTGATTGAGTTGCGCGGCCAAGTCATCGACGGCCTCCTGGTACAGCGCTGCCTGCTTGCGGCTGAGCTGACAGAATGCTTGGACCTCGGTCTTGTCCGGCAAGTCCCAAATAACCGCCTTGTCGGTTTTCAGCCGCCGCAGGATGTACGGGCGCACCAGTTCACGAAGAGGAGCATACGGATTGTGCGGCCGTGCTGCAAGACGCTTGGTGAAGCCCGTGAACTGCTTTGCCGACCCAAGCAATCCTGGGTTGATAAAGTCAAAAATGGACCACAGGTCACCCAATCGGTTCTCTATTGGCGTGCCGGTGAGCGCGAATCTGGATCGCGCATTGAGCTTCTTCGCTATCCTAGTCTGCTTGGCATTGGGATTCTTGATCGCCTGCGCTTCATCAAGAACAACGAGGTGCCATGCGGTTTCTGCTAGCCAGGGAATGCGCAGCAATGAGCCGTAGCTGGTAATGACTAGGTCCACATCCTGCAGTTGTTCTCGAGAAATCGTTTTGAGATCAGACGCGGGCATTGCCGATGGATGCACAATTAGCAACTTCAGGTCCGGAGTGAAGCGATCCACTTCCGACGCCCAGTTGGCCAGCAGCGACGCCGGAGCAACGAGCAGGCTTGGCTGCTGATTCCTATTCGATTGGCTCTTCAACACGCGCAGCAAGGAAAGTACCTGAATCGTCTTGCCCAAGCCCATATCATCGGCCAAGCAAGCGCCGAGACTGAGTTTTGCGAGGAGATACAGCCAGCGAAGGCCAACCTGCTGGTAAGGACGCAGTGTGGCATTTAGCGCCGCTCCGGGATCGACCTGCTCCAATCCCTCATGGCTGCGCAACCCTTTCAGTGTTTCCGCCAACCACGGTCCCGCAACCACTTGAGCCCAATTGGCTTCAACATCGCTGTCGTCATCCCCCGCAGAGATATTGGCTCCGGCGAGCATGCGCATGGCCTCTCCGAAACTGAGGCCGCTCTCTGCCGCGGCGTGCTCAACTTCGCCGAAGCGCTCGATCATGCGCTTCAGTCGCTCCCGGTCAACTTCAACCCATCGCCCGCGAACCAGCGCAAGCCCATCGGATTGAGCCAACAATCGCTCGATTTCAGCCGCGGTCAACGTCTCGCCATCCAGCACAACCTCCATTCGGAAGTCGAGGAGGGCATTCTGGCCAAGTTGTGACGGGGCGCTGCCCCCAACCTTAGCGGTCACCTGCGGGCGCGACGGCCGGTTTGCCTTCCATGCCGCCGGCATTCGCACGATCACGCCCGCGCTTTCCAGTTGCGGGAGGTCTCTCAACATGCGCGTAGCTTCATGGGGCGACCAGCGCAGCGGGTGGAATATCTCGCCTTCGTCGACCATGGTCTTCAGCCATGGACAGCTCCTGGCCGCTCGTTGCACGGGAAGAAGCAGCGATAACAAACGGTCCTTATTGGCCGCACCCGCATATTCACGCAGAGCTTGTCCCAACGGAAGGTGCTGGGCCTTAGCGTGTGCTGAAAGCCGGGTGGTATAGGTCGCAAGAAACGCAAATGGCGTATCTTCGTCCTTGCGGTTCTCTGCAAGATTGAAATGCACGCGACCGACAAGATTCCACGCGGGGTTGCGGCGCTTCAGGAAATCCTGAACTCCGCATTTCGACTCGGACAGCTCACGCCGGAAAGCGTTGTCCAACTCCTGCCACTGGGCGTGAAGCACCACCGCCGTCAGATACTCGGCCCCGGTCATCGGCGGCGCAACCAACGCCAGCGAATCCAGTTCCGCATCTGACGGCGCCGCAGTGCGCGCGCCCAGTTGCGAAGCCTCCAAATCCGGTTGAGTGCAGACGGCGGTTACATACCGAGCCGCAATCTCCCGCCAATAGGAGAAGACGGGCGGAATCACAGTCCCAACTTCTCCGGCTCCAAGTTGGAGAAGCCCGTGTCCCGACCCGCGCGCGAAGGCATTCTGCAAACGCTGAGCAAGTTCGAGGTCAAGAGGCGCGGCATCATGATCCTCGGTCAAGACGAGATGACCGTGCGGAGTTAGAGCCGGTACAAGGAAGATTGCGCCCACCCAAAAACCTACCAGCTCAGATGGCCAAAACCGCAATGGTTTGGCGTTTGTGAGATTCGAAGAACTCTTACGCTCTCCGGAATCTTTGATCGGCGGGCAATTGAATGCGAATTCGCTATCAGCATGGCAATCTCAGGCGCGTGGACCGCAAAACAGGGCCAGCTTGTTGGGAACTGGAACTTTTCTCCGGCGGGAGAACGGCCGACAATCGCGGCAAGACTGGCGACCTGCGGATTGTCCGATTTCGTCATTTGTCCAGGCCAGTAACTATGTTGGCAGATAATCGCGCCTTGTCAATAACGATTTAAGAAAAGAGCGCTGTCGCATCCACGTCTGAAGCGGCGCATTCGACGTCGAATATTTGGGAGTTTGTCACCTGGAACGTAGAGATGCCGTTCCATCGGCAACTCAATATCGGCGGCGATGTCGGACATTGTCATCACGTCACCGCGTGGTGGCGATTCCCGCACCGCCAGAGCCTTGGCCTCAATCCTTGCAGGATCTCCATGATGCGACGGTTCTCCAGCCAGCTTGAGGCCCAAATGATACAATGCTTACAATAGTTACAATAGGAGGTTCTAGTGAAGCCAGCTCGTTCGATAGTTCTTAGCATGCGCCTGCCAGTGGAAAGTGGAAGACGTCTAAAGCGCATCGCGAATCGGCATGGATGGACACCAAGCGATACGAGTGCGCGCTTAGTGGAAGAAGGTTTAAGGCGGTCAGAATTTGCCTTCCTCGACTTTCGCGATTCACCCGCAGGCCGGCAAGCGTATGTTCAAGGGAGCACGCTCGCCGTGTGGGAAGTGATTTTCCTGCTCCGCAGCTATGACGGGAACGTCGCGGCCGTCGCCAAACATCTCAGGTGGGCAGAAGGCAAGGTTCGAGCAGCCGTGAATTATGCGGAAGCGTTCCCGGAGGAGATCGGTGAGGCGATGGCAGAGAACGATTCAGCGGATTTCGAAACCTTAAAGCGCATGCTGCCCCAGGCGGTCGCCTTTGCTTCCCGGAAGACCAAGCGGCTTTAACATGCTCAAGCTACTTCTGGACGAGCATATTTCCCCGGACATGGCGGATGGCCTCCGACGTCGCAGTCGGTCGCTGGTCATCCATTGGATGGCGGAGTGGGAGGGTGGCGACTTTCTTGGGAAAGAAGATTCTGCTAGCCTGCTGGAAGCTGCTAAGCACGGCTTGACCCTGGTTACTTATGACCGGCGGACGATTCCTCCATTGCTCAAGACCTGGGCAGAAGAAGAACAACGACACGGTGGTGTAATCTTGTCGATGAAAAGACAATTTCCCCAGCGGACATCGGCGGTCTCGTCCGGGCTTTGATCGAGCTGTCTAAAGAAACTGGTAAATGGGACTGGCCCGATCGGGTGTACTTCTTACGGCGTCAACGCTGATCGTGGTTGCGATCCTTCAGAGCCACGTGTAGCCCTTCTCTTGGTGACCCATTTCGATAGGGCAGCATGGTCATGAGCATTCCTGTGTGGGAATTGTGCGGCCAGACTTGGACTCGCCTTTGATCGGATGACCGACTGACGGCCGATCAGTAGGACTCGGGTCACGATTTCTCCTCAACTCATTTTGAGATCAACTACTTACGCAAAAAAAACAAGCCCGCACGGAGGCACTTTGGGAAATAGCGAGTATAGCGGTCGTAACGCATATGACGACTAAAGAAGAGCCACGTTTGTGGCACAGTTTGTTCAAGGCACAGATTGTATTCAAGAGGGGCGGTGAGTGATCCGAAAGCGAACCCACTGCTTGCGAATGCCAGACGTTCGTCAATGCATTATGAAGGAGCCCCGCTTCAGAGGGTCGGAGCTGGATGTGGCGCCGCCTCCGCTACGCTGCGCTGTGTAGGGCTTCGCTCCGCTACGACGGCTAGAGAGGCAGTGGTGTTGCGGTGGGAAAGAAGTGCAGGAGGGCATAGACAAATCGGCTGGAGAATGGCATTTTACCTTGGGGGAAAGATAAGCGTCACGAATAA
>WNGR01005716.1_pt1 | contig 13334 bp, 14 predicted proteins | sample 5407581 | NCBI WGS metagenome assembly WNGR01 (sample SAMN13153383, study PRJNA577476) | soil metagenome | isolation source: 80 cm soil or saprolite under Garry oak tree replicate 2 | place: USA:California | collected 2016-06-15 | reverse complement strand
CTCGCGCTCCCCGGCGCTGGCGTAGGCTGGGCGCGGCTGCCCGGCGCGCACGCTGACCAGCACACTCCGCATCCCGTCGGCGTTCCTGGCCACGTGCGCGAGGACATGTCCCCGGGTCCACCCGGGGAGCAGCGACGGCACCCGCAGCTCCGGATCGGTGATTATCCGCGCCGTGTCGAGCAGGCGCTGCGTCGCCTGGTCGATCTGGTCACTCAGCTCACGTAGTGCGACGTCCATCAGCTCACTCTATGCTGGCCCATGTGATCGACCCTGACTCGGCGGTACCGCCGTATGAGCAAGTCGCCAAGATGATGCGAGATGAGATCGCCCAGGGGAGCATGACCGGCCGGATCCCCTCGGTCCACACGATCGCCGAACATCACCACGTCTCGCACCGGGTGGCCGCCCGCGCCCTGGAGATCCTGAAGGGCGAGGGCATGATCGTCAACGTGCCCGGCGAGGGGGAGTTCGTCCGCCACCCCAGAACCTGAAGGGTCGGCACGCAGGCCAGATGGGCTAGGCTCGGCAGGCATAGCCTGCGGAGCACCGGCAGCGCCGCGAAGTAGCATCCGGTCAGGCCGGGACGACGATTTCGCCCATCGTTTCCGTCAGCGCCAGGCTGTGCTGACGAGCGGTCATCGCCGCGGCGATAGCATCTCGCTGGTCTTGGTTCGTGCGCGCGGGCACGTTCTCCAGGCCGAGCGCTGCCAATCCCTCGCGGGTCCAGGCCGTGCGGGTCCGGGCGCCTCGCTTGCCGTGCCAGCGTGTCCACGAGGCAGTCGGGAAGACCTCGATGACCACGGCATCACGGTCAGCGAGCGCGCCGAAAAGGTCAAGTCCCTCAAGGATCCAGGCGTAATACGCGCTCGCATGAACGCGTCGCGCGTCGGGTGTCCAGCGGATGCCACAGATTGCCCTGGCGAGCTGGAGTTCGCTGTCGCGAGCGGTCCGCCCGTCGGGAGCGTACGAGCGAGGGCTGTCGATCGCCACGACGGCCGGCCGGCGCTCGTTGACGATGTCAACGACCCGCATGCACGTCAAGTGGCCCTCAAGCGCCAGAACCTGGCGATCGTCGATGACCGCGACATCGAAGCCCTTTCGCTTTCCGCCCACATCGACGCCGACCCATACAGCCATGCGTCACAGCATGGCCTACCCCCGGTGGCGCCCGCACTGGCTGAGCGAAACTCGCTGGCACAGGTGCCCAAGTCCTGCTCAGCAGGTTTCACGGCCGAGGTATCCTCGGGCCGACGTAAACCGCCATATGCGCTCGGGAGTGCGTCATGCCCTATGCCGTGGATTTCGGCACCGTCTCGACCGTCGGTCTGGAGTCGTCGCCGGTCGCGGCCGCGCTCGCTGGCCTGCGGGCGAACGAGGCCCGCTACTTCAAGAACAAGTACGACCACGTCTTCACGGTGGAGCCTGCCAGCAACGCCGAGACGGCCATCGACTGGGTGCACCGGATCCTCAAGGAGGAACGCGACATCGTCATCTCGTCTCGACCTCTCGAGGCTACGGCCTTCCAGGTCGAGAACATCCGGATGGCCTACGTCTTCTACGAGAGCGGCCTGTCGATCAACGTGATGTACACCGTCGACGACCCCAAGAAGCGGGCGGTCGGGTTCAAGCTCTCCGAAGGGATGGAGGTCCCCGCGGAACTCGCCTCGCGGTTCAAGTTCGCGCGCCAGAAGTCGAAGCTGGCCGGAACCATTCGCGGCTCCTTCTTCGCGTTCAAGAACGAGTACTGACGTCTAGCTAGATGAAATGCACCTCGGCGTGGTTCGCCTCGTGGTCAACGAGATGGTCGCAGGTCGGGCAGTACCAGCGGGCCTCGATCGGGGTGCCGCACGCAGGGTGCCGGGGCGCTAGCGTCGGGTCGGCGTGCCCGGCCGCCCAGTACGCCAGCAGGCGGAGCGCCCCGGCGAGTTCCTGGCCCTCGGTGGTCAGCTGGTAGGCGGCGCGGGGCGGTCGCTCGGAGTAAGGCCGGGCCACCAGCAGGCCTTCCCGTTCGAGCCGTTTGAGGCGCTCGGACAGGATGTTCGCCGCGATACCGGGGATCTGGTCGAGCAGCTCATTGAACCGGCGCGGCCCGGTGAGCAGCGCCTCCACCACCAGCAGGGTCCACCGGTCACCCACCCTGGCCAGCGCTTCGGCCAGCGGTGATGAGGCAGTTTCGCTCTGGGCCATAAAGACGATCGTAGCCGCCACGTTGACATCGGCCTAGTTAGTAGTAACTTGCAAATTACTACTTACGTGAAGGGATGAACGGCGATGACAATCTTCGACGAGATTCAGGCCAGCATCACGCGGCTGGCGGAGGACGCCGGCCCCTCGGTAGCCGGCATCGGGCAGCGGTGGGGCACCGGCTCGGGCATCGTGCTCGGCACGGGGCGGGTGCTGACCAACGCGCACAACATACGCGGCAGTCAGGCGACGGTCACCTTCGCCGACGGACGCACGGCCGAGGGCAACGTGGCCGGGCACGACATCGACGGCGACCTCGCCGTCATCGGGGCCGACACCGGCCAGGCCGCCGCGCTGCCGTGGGCCACCGCAGTACCCGCCATCGGGACGCCCGTCTTCGCCCTGGCCAACCCGGGCGGGCGCGGGCTGCGGGTGACGTTCGGGACCGTCTCCGGTATCGACCGGACCTTCCGCGGCCCGCGCGGCCTGCGCATCACCGGCAGCCTGGAGCACACCGCCCCGCTGCTGCCCGGCTCCTCGGGCGGTCCGGTCCTCGATGTGCAGGGACAGCTGCTCGGGATCAACACGAACCGCCTTGGCGAGGGTTTCTACCTGGCCATTCCCGCCGACGAGGAACTGCGCCGCCGGGTCGATGCGCTCGCCCGCGGCGAATCCGTCAGGACGCCGCAGCTCGGTATCACGATCACTCCCGGCCATGTGGCCAGGCGGCTGCGGCGCGCCGTCGGTCTCCCCGACACCGAGGGCCTGCTCATCCGCGGGGTAGCCGAAGACAGCCCGGCCGCGCGCGCCGGCCTGGCATCCGGCGACCTGATCGTGGCGGCCGCCGGCCAGCCGGTCCGCACCGTCGATGACCTGTCCGGCGCGCTCCAGACGGCCGGCGACACCATCGAGCTGAACGTCCTGCGCGGCACCGACGAACGAAGCATCCAGGTGGCACTCGGCCAGAACAGCCAGCCGGAAGGGGAAGCCTAGGCAGCCCCGCTCACCCGGCTGCGGCCCGCCCGGACCCAGCGGGCGGGCCGCGTTCCTGACCAGGCCGCATATGCCCACATCCGGCATGGCCGCCGGGCGTCAGTCAGCGATGATGACGGCTCATTCTGTGCGCAGGACCTGCCCGGTGCGCAGTCGCGCGGCGCGCTGTCCCGGCCAGGCGCCAGCAGATTCGCGGCCACGAGGGTCAGCGGGCCGACCAGCAGCAGCGTCCACGCGCCCACCGGCGCGTCATAGGCAAGTGGCGTGCTGCCGGCGACCGCGCGCCAGCCGTGACTGCCGGCGGGTCATGCCGAGCGGTCGGCCTGTGACACTTTCGCCATGGCGCGGCCAGTGGCATTCACCTGAATAATGGTTAGGGATGCAAACTAAGTGTCGGTAGTAAGCGTTGTTTATGTGCAGCCGGGGGCATTCTTCATGCGCCGATTAATCCTGGAATCCGTGGCTTCGAGGGCTACGATAGGCGGGTGGACATGGCGCCGTTGGTGCGGAAAATACTTCTCAGGGCAGCCGAGTCATCGCTCGATATCGCGGGTTCGGCGCTCTTGCCGGGCGCCTGGCCGATTCTCAAGGGCGCCCTTGGTCCCGTGCTCGAGCGCCTGGACGAGTTCCTAACCGGCTGAATCCGGAACGGGAAATGGCTTTCCAAGTCGCAGCACCGCTTTGCGGATCTCGGCGGCCGCCACCACCGACAGGGCCACCGCGGCGCAGATCAGCCACTGCCGGACGTCGAGCCTGACGGTCTTCATCACGGTCTGGAAGATGCCCAGCACGGTGGACAGGACCAGCAGGACGAAGGACCCGCTGGTCGTGATGACGAACATCTTGTCGGAGAAGGTGTCGAGGGAGAACGCCGAGTCCCGTTGGTCTTTGGACTCGATTGAGAAGAACAGGACGAACAGCGCGAACGTGACCATGCCCATGGTCCGGGCGATGGCGAGCCCGTGCGCCTGCTCCGCCCAGCTGATCACGCTGAGGGTGCCGACCGCCATCAGCAGGCCGACCAAGGCGAGCCAGACGATGAGGCCCCGGGTCAGGATCGGCCGGGTAGGCGGCAGCGGCGGGCGTTCCATCAGCCCAGCGGCGGGTTTGCTGTAGCCGAGCCCGACCGACTGGATGGAAATCATGGTGAAGCTCACCCACAACGTCTGCAGCGGAAGCAGTGGTATGCCCTGGGCGATGTTGAAGATGGCGGCGCCGAGGAAGGTGATGATGTAGCCGAACAGGCCGCCGATCTGGAACCGGACGTACCGGGCGAGGTTGTCATACAGCCCGCGGCCCAGTTCGACGGCCTTGACGATGGTGGAGAAGTTGTCGTCGGTCAGGATCATCACCGCGGCTTCCTTGGTCACCTCGGTCCCGGTGATCCCCATGGCGATGCCGATGTCGGCCTTCTTCACCGCGGGCGCGTCGTTGACGCCGTCCCCGGTCATCGCGACGATCTGGCCCTTCTTCCTGAGGACGTCGACCAGGCGGACCTTGTGCTCGGGGGTGACGCGGGCAATCACGCCGATGTCGTCGATCTTGGCCAGTGCCTCCTCGTCGCTCATCGCGCCGAACTCGGCGCCGGTGAGCACGGTGCCGTCGATGCCGAGTTCGTCGGCGACCGCGGCCGCGGTGACCGCGTAGTCACCGGTGATCATCCGGATCCTGATCCCGGCGGCCTTGGCGGTGGCGATGGACGTCTTGGCGGTGGGGCGGGACGGGTCAACGATGCCGACCAGGGCGAGCAGCTCCAGCCCGGTGACCAGCGGGAGCAGGTCGGCGCCGGGGTCGAAGGCCGCCAGGTCGAAGTCCCTGCGCGCGGTAGCGATCACCCGCAGGCCCTGCTGGCCGAGCCGCTGGTTCTCGGCCAGGTACCGCTGCCGGAATTCGCCGTCAACCGGCGCCGAGCCCGTGTCTGCGTCCGTGTCGACGACCGTGGCGGCCCGGGGCAGCAGCTGGTCCGGCGCGCCCTTGACGAAGCACCGGATCACCTCTTTGCCGGACGCGCCGGTCATCTTGTGGAACGTGGCCATCAGCTTGTAGGCCGCGTCAAACGGCAGTTCGGCGATCCGCGGGTACCGGTCCCTGGTGGAGACCGCATCGATGCCGCCCTTGGCGGCCAGCACGACCAGCGCGCCCTCGGTCGGGTCTCCGACCAGCTCGCCGTCCCTGACCACCGCGTCCGAGGCCAGCACCATCGGTACCAGGAACTCATCCAGCGGGATGTCCGCCTGCCCGCCAACCCGGGTGATCCGCCCGGCGGTCGAGTAGCCCTTCCCCTCGACCGCGTATCGGCGGCCGACGGTCGTCATCTGGACCGCGGTCATCTGGTTCAGCGTCAGCGTGCCGGTCTTGTCCGAGTTGATCGCCGAGGTGGAGCCGAGCGTCTGGGTCGAGGCCAGCCGTTTCATGATCGCGCCGGCCTTGGCGAGCTGCTGCGTGCCCCAGGCGAGGATGGTCGTGACCACCGTCGGCAGCCCCACCGGGATCGCGGCGATGGCGAAGGCGACCGCGGCGTTGAACACGGCGATGAACGTCTCGCCCCGGGCCAGGTTCAGCGCCATCGACGCGATCAGCGCGATGCCCGCGATCACCAGGATCTGCCCCGTCAGCCGGTCCATCTGGCGGGTGAGCGGGGTCTTGACCGCCTGCTCGTCGTTCAGCATGCCGGAGATCCGGCCGACCTCGGTGGTCATCCCGGTCGCGGTGATGACGAACTCGCCCGCGCCGCGGGTGACGTTGGTGTTCATATAGACCATGTCGGTCCGGTCGCCGAGCGGCGTGTCGGCGCCCGCCACAGGCTCGGTGCCCTTGGCGACGGGCAGGCTCTCCCCGGTCAGCGCGGACTCGTCGACCTCCAGCGTGGCCGCCTTCAGCAGCCGTCCGTCCGCGGGCACGATATCGCCCGCGTCGATCGCGACGATGTCGCCGGGAACCAGCCGTTCGGCGGGGATCTCCGCCAGCTGGCCGTCCCGCCTCACCCTGGCCTTGATGATCACCATCTTCTGCAGGGCCGATACGGCCGCGGTGGCCTTCCCCTCCTGATGCAGGCCCTCGACCGCGTTGAACAGCGTCAGCAAGATCAGCAAGATGCCCGTACCGAGCTGCTTAAGCGGGTAGAGGCTGCCGATGCCGGCCGCGAGCAGCACGAGCTGCATCGGGTCGCGGTACTGCCGGAGGAACGCGTGCCAGCGGGACTCGGCCTGGCCGGCGGCGAACTTGTTCGGGCCGAACCGCTCGCCCCGCGCGGCCGCCTCGGCCGAGCTGAGACCGCGCTGCTCGTCTACTCCTTCGGAGTGCAGGACCTGATCGGCGCCGAGCGTATGCCACGCGAGCTCGCCGGCCGCTGGCGGCCGTCCCGATCCCGGTGTATCCGTCAGTCCCGAAGTCAAGTGGTGCTCCAGTGATCTGGCCGGTACGGCACAGAATGTCTCATCTCTGCGCCAAAGCCTTGCAGCCGATCGTCGCCTCTGTAAATACGGAGCGGCGGTTCCGGCGCCCGTGTCAGGCCGCTGACCGGATCCGGGACGGCATCCAGGGCTGCCTGTTTGCGTCCCGGGCACCTGAAAGCAAGACTCACAGCCATGACATCCAGCATCGACAGCAACCCCGAGGATGACTACGCAGACGACGAGTACGCAGACCACGACGCCGAGGATCGCGAGCAACCCTCGACGTCGGCAGATATCCCCGACGACGAACCCGAAGAAGACGTGCTCGAACAGCGCCAGGAAGTCCCGTACGGCGAGGACGATCGATAACAGCCCGTACTCATTTGGGGACAGGCGGGACCGTGCGTATCTGGGATGCACTGACCGGCGCCGAGCAGGCCCGCCGCCCGAGCCCGCCCGGCCGAATGGGCGCGCGCACCTGGGACGCCGACACCGGCACGGCCATAGTGCTCCTGCCCGGGCACGGCGACGCGACGCCCATTGTCAACTGGGCACCGGACAGCAGCAGGGTCATCACCACGACCACGGAGGCCGAATGCCGGATCTGCGACTCGTTCACCGGCGAGATGCTCACGAGACTCGGCGGCGCGGCGCCCTACGGCTGGTACGGCGCCTGGTGGCTCGGAAGCGAGCGGGTCCTCACCCTCGCCGCACGGATGGTGCCCCACCACGCCGACGCAGACCTCGGCGTGTGGGACGTCGCCAGCGGATCGCTGCTGCTCCGGCTTGGGGGCGAGCCAGAACCGGTGCGGCTGGCCGCCCGTTCGGCCGACGGCACCCGGTTTGTCACCGTAGCCCGGGACCGCCTCGGTCGGCTATGGGATGCTGCGTCCGTGCCGTCACGGAACCAGCTGTGACAATCTGGCCGACCGGTCATGTTTGCTTGTTGCTGGAGAATCGCGGTAGCACCGGTATAGATGTGTCGATCTCGATAAGGCACCGCGGCTCGGACTGGTCGAAGGAGTGGGAGTTCGAGCTGCCAGAGACGAGCGACCCGTTCAATTTTTCCGAGCCGTTCGATCCGCCGGCCGGTAAGCGCAGCGGAGACTTTGAGCTTGCCGTCAGCGCGGCGGGCGTGCCCCTGGTCCGCTGGACCGTACGCGCGAGACGCTCGCTGATTCCCCGTAGGCTCATTAGCGATATACAGGTTTGCGCATAAGCCCCCGGCGTAGGTGCCCTCGTCATTCACGTTCGGTCACGCGAAGCCCACGTTGCGGCGTCCACGACTCGATGACCAGCAGCGTCGCCTCGAGATTCAGCCGGGTAAGGACGACCTCGGAAATGTCGGCATGAAACAGGTCCCCGTCAGGCCCGTCGCCGATCGGCCCGGCCGGAACCGCCCGCCCGGCGACCTTTGCCTCGCCCGGCCACTCAGCCTCCTTACCGTCCTGCGGGTGAAACGTCGGACCATGCAGGGCGAACCTCGGATCCCGCCGTAGATCCGCACCCTTGCGTGCCCCCGGCATCGACCCGAACCTGAGCTCGCCGTCGGTGAACTCGCACTCGATGCCCGAGATCCGTGGCGAGCCGTCGGCCCGCACTGTCGCGATCGTCTTGTGCCTGCCCGCGTCGAACAGCCGCCGCACCCGCGCGGCGAACTCGGGCTCCGCCTGCTCCACGTCCTTCCACGCTGCCATAGCCGCAGTATGCGCCCGATCCCTCTGGGGGCGTCCGTTCTTCGCCCTTTCTAGGCTCCGGTACCTTCGGGGTCATGGAACTCCACGTCGGATGCGCGATGTGGACGTATGCCCCGTGGCAAGGCCGTTACCTGCCCGGATCGCTGTCACCGCGTGAACGCCTCCATGCGTACGCGACCTGGTGTAATGCCGTTGAGGGCAATACGACCTTCTATGCGACACCCACCCTCGACACGGTGAAATCGTGGGCCGCGCAGACCACCCCTGACTTCCGGTTCGTCCTCAAACTGCCGAAACTGATCACCCATGAGAGCCGCCTCGCCGATTCCGACGGTCCGCTCCGCGCCTTCCTGGCCGCGATCGAGCCCCTCGGGGGACGTGCCCACGCCCTCTGGATCCAGCTGCCACCGTCGTTCGGGCCTGCCGAGCTCGGCGCTCTGGCTGGTTTCGTGCGCGGTCTCCCGAAGGAGTACCGATACTGCGTCGAAGTGCGGCACCGTGCGTTTTTCGAGGATCCGCGTTCGGAACTTCAGCTCGAGAGGATTCTCGGTGACGTCGGCGCCGAATGGGTGACGTTCGACACTACCGTCCTGTTCGGCAGCCCTCCGGCGAGCGAGGCCGAACGGGAGGCGTGGACGAAGAAGCCACGCCTGCCCCGCCGGTCACGGGCCCTCACTTCCTATCCCGTCGTCCGCTACATCGGCCGGGACGACGCGGCGCGTACCGTCGCGGGTTGGCAGCACTGGGTCGGCGCCGTGGTCGGCTGGCTGCGTGAGGGTCGTTCCCCGACCGTCTTTATCCATACGCCCGACAACGTCGGCGCGCTGGAGTTGGCCCGCCGGTTCCACGACGATGTGCGAGCCCGGGTGCCCGAGGTCGAGCCACTCCCGGAGCCGATCCCCTCCGGGCCGCCGACCCTGTTCTGAGTCTGGGCCGGATGCCGAGGCTACCGGTGGGAGCGGCGCGGGCGGAACTTGATAAAGGCCACGATGGCGATGGCCACCAGCAGCCACGGCGAGAAAAAGATGTGCAGGACGAAGCCGAGGACGGCAAAGGCCACGATGGCGGCCACAACCAGGGCGATGATCGCGAACATGATGATCGGTCTCCTTTGAAGGTCTCTTAGTCAACTGATTACGGTCAGGATTTAGCGGAACGGGCCGGGCGTCGCGCGATCCATGCCGCGCGAATGCCGGTAGCGGTGGCGGACCCGGCCGTGCTGATGTTCATGCTTCAAGGCTGCCGCCGGCGGCGCCCCCCGTCGATCGGGATCAGCCCGGTTCGCACCCTGATATGCACCCCCGGGGCATCAGGGTCAACCCTGACCGCACCCTGGGTGCCGTGTATCGCTCGTGCCAGCTATTTCCCTAGGACCTTGCGGAAGTAGACGGCGGACTCCTCGAAACCCAGGGCGCGATAGAACGGTGCGGCCCGCCTGGTCGCCAGCGCGACCAGCGCGCAGTCTCGGGCGGCCGCCCACCGCTCGAAGGCGCTCATCAGGGCCCGGCCGACACCGCGGCCGCGCTCCTGGCCGCGGACGAAAACCTCCTCGACCCAGGCCACGGGGCCGTTGGCGTAGAAGGTGAGGTGCTGGAAGCCCAGCAGGTAACCCAGACGCTCCTGCCCTTCGACGGCCAGCAGCAGGCAGGCGTCGCCGTCCGCGAGCAGGGCCGGGTAGCTGAGGCCGAACGCTTCCCGGGAGAACGCGAACGACTGCGCCAGCCCGGCGGCCAGGCCCGCGACCGCCTCGGCGTCACCAGCCTCGGCCCGCCTGACCTGGCAAGGCGCGTTGCTCACCGATCCATGATCTCGCGACCTACGAAGACTGCCCCGCCCGGGCCGAACTGCCCCGCGCCATCAGTACGATCGGCAGTTCCTGCCGCAGCGGCCTGACCCGCTCTCCGCGCAGCAGCGCGCAGAGCCGCTGCGCACCCTCGGTCCCGCTGCGGGCCAGCGGCTGGCGGACCGTGCTGAGTCCGAGGAAGGCGGCGGACTCGATGTCGTCAAAGCCGACCACCGACAGCTGGCCGGGGATCGCCGCGCCGAGCCGGTCTGCCGCGGCGAGCACTCCGATGGCCTGGGTGTCGGAGGCGGCGAAGATCGCCGAGGGGGGAGCGGGCGACTTCAGCAGCTGCGCCGCCTGCTCGGCCGCGGCGGCGGTGTCGTGCGGGCCCCGCCTGATCAGGCCGGGCTCGACGTCGATATCTGCCTCGGCCAGGGCCTGCTTGTACCCGCGTAGCCGGTCCGCGGAGGAGGTAAAGCCCAGCCCAGCCGGGGGCCGGCTGAAGGCCATATCGCCGACGAAGCCGATCCGCCGGTGGCCCAGGCCGATGAGGTGGCTGACCGCCAGCCGGCCCCCGGCCACGTCGTCGACGACCGTCTGCGGGACCCCGGGGTTGGGCGCGTCCACGCTGACCAGGGCGACCCCGGCCCGGGCGAACTGGCCGAGCTGGCCACGGGACAGCGGCAGGCAGATGGCCAGCACCCCGTCGGCCCGGTGTGTCGGCAGTAGCGTCTCCAGGTGGCGGTCCCGCTCGGCCGCGCTGTCCACGTTGCACACGATCGTGTCGTAGCCCTGCTCCTTGAGCACGGCCAGCGCGCTGGCCACCCGCACGACCGCAGACGGCCTGGTCATGTGCGCGACCATGAGCGCCACGGTGTGGGGGGTGCCGCGGACCAGGGCCGTCGCGGCGTGGTTCTGCCGGTAGCCGAGCCGCTCGATCGAGTCGAGCACCGCACGAAGCGTGGACTCGCGTACCTGGTCGCTCCCGTTGAGCACGCGCGAGACCGTGCCGACTCCCACCCCGGCGTCGGCGGCCACGTCAGCGATGGTGACACGGCGATCGCCTCCGGAGGCGCCAGCGGGGATCGTCGACCTCTGGAAGCGTTTCCACAACGACGTGGCATCATCCTGCTCGCCTCGCGCGACAGGGCCGTCAGGCTCCGGACCAAACCCGCCGGTACTCTCACCCAGCCGCAGCTGGGCCGGCACTATCTCGCCTGGCTGTTGATCGGGTCCGTGGTCGACCTGGCGCAGCGCCCGATCCACTACCCGCCTCGCGATCTCGTCGACCGGGATGGCCACGGTGGTCAGCCGCGGGTGCATCAGGGCGGCCGCGGCGCTGCCGTCGAAGCCGGTGACGGCGAGGTCCTGGCCGATCCGCAACCGGAGTTCCGAGGCCACGCTGTAGACCACCCCGGCGAGCCGGTCACTGCCGGTTACGATGCCGTCCGGCCGCAGCCCGGGCCGGCCCGCGGACAGCAGCGACCGGATCTTCCTGCGCGCGTTGCCGTCGTCTACCAGCAGCACGTCCGCCTGGTCGGAGGACATCCCGCCGGCGACCAGCCCGTCCCTGAACCCGGCGGCCCGCTCAGCGTCCCAGGAGTCCGGCGTCCGGTAACCGGCGAAGGCGACCCGCCCGAAGCCCCGGGCCAGCACGTGCCGCACGGCCGCCCCGACGGCGGTGCGGTTGTCGATGTCAACCCAGTTCTGCGGCAGCGCCGGCCCGGTCCGGCCGAAGCACGCGAACGGCATCCCGGCCTCGGTCAGCAGCCTTGCCCGGGGGTCGTCCTGCTGCAACTCCGAGAGCAGGAATGCGTCCACGCTCCGGCTGGCGATCAGGCGGCGCATCTCGTCCCTGGGGTCGCCGTCCGGCACTACGGCCACCAGACTGTAGTTCCGCCGCGCGCACGCCGCGGCCAGCGACTGCAGGAACTGCTGCATGATGTAGTTGCCCGGCAGCAGCTGCACGTGCGGCATGACGTAGGCGACTTGCCTGGTCCGGCGCGAGCGCAGGCTCCGGGCGCCGTGATGCGGGAAGTAGCCGAGCGCATCCACTGCCGCCAGCACCCGGGCCCGGGCGGCGTCGCCCACCCGTCCGCTGTCGTTGAGCACGTTCGAGACGGTCTGCCGGGATACCGCGGCGGCGCGCGCCACGTCCTGGATCGTTATCTGACGTGCCGTCGCGGCCCCAGCCTGGCCCGATCGAGACCTCGTCACGTAATCACCGCACTGTCAGCTCGATTTGCCCCTTGACAGGGTATAGCTATGGCGTTTCGATATGGTAGATCGTTCCAGCATCAAGACCGGATCGCGGCCCGGGCCTGCGGCGGGCCCGGGCCGCGATCCTGCTGACGCGGACCCCGCCCGGCTCGGCCTACCTGGAAAGAACGGGAAACTCGGCCCGCCACGATCCTGGTGCCCCTGCGCTACAGTCAGGCCTTCGTGACAGCTGATACTTCAGCCCGCGCCTCGGCGACCCCTTCATACTGCATGGATGCCCCAGCCATGCAGCTGTAGCGCAATGCCGTTTTAGCTTAAGTTGATCTTGGTCCGCTCGTGCCCCGGCCCGGGCGGCCGCCGGGGCCGGGGCACGGACGTCCGTCACGCCCGCCTCCGCAGCACCGGCGCATACGGCGTGGATGCCGCGTTCATGTCGTTCCGCGACCCTGTTGCCTAATTCGGTGCTTATGCTGCGGTGGTCAGGTCAAGGCGCTGGAGGTGGGTTGTCCTGGTCCGGTCGAGGGGTTTGCCGGCGTACCAGGCGTCGAGGCGGATGCAGTTGATGGCGGTGGCGGCGGCGAGGTGTTCCAGGCGGGTTTTGTCCAGGCCGAGGTAGCGGGCGCGGCGGATGCCGGTGACGTGGGTGGCCTGGGCCATGGTGCCCTCGACGCCGGCCCTGGCCCGGTAGCGGTCCTTGAAGTCCGGGGTGTCCTGGGCGGCGCGGGCGGCCAGGACGGCCTCGTGGATCTGGCGGGGGCGCAGGCTCAGCTGCCGGCCGGCGCGGGCGGCGGTGGTGCACTGGCCCCGGGCCGGGCAGGGGCGGCAGGCGGCGGCGGGGAACCGGACCCTGATCAGCGGCACGCCGTCGCCCCGGGTGAAGGGGGCCCACCTGCTGCTGACGGCCCCCTGGGGGCAGGTGGCCTGCTCGCGGTCCCAGTCCACGGTGAACGCGGTGATGGCGTACCCGCCGGGCCGGATCTGCGCGGACCGGCTGGCCCGCAGCGGGCCGAGCAGGGTGATGCCGCGCAGCCGCGCGGCGATCAGCTCGTCGCCGGACATGAA
>WNGR01006303.1_pt1 | contig 13337 bp, 15 predicted proteins | sample 5407581 | NCBI WGS metagenome assembly WNGR01 (sample SAMN13153383, study PRJNA577476) | soil metagenome | isolation source: 80 cm soil or saprolite under Garry oak tree replicate 2 | place: USA:California | collected 2016-06-15 | reverse complement strand
TCTCCGCGTGTTGCGTGACCAGCGACCAGACGCGGTCGAGGAAGCGCACGACCCCGCCAATACCGCGATCGCTGAAGTCGCCGCCAGCCTGATATGGTCCCATGAACATCAGATAGACCCTGAATACATCCGCGCCAAAGCGGGTAATATAGTCATCCGGGTTCACGATGTTGCCCTTTGATTTGGAGATCTTCGCGCCATCTTTTGTAATCATGCCATTGGCGCGGAAGCGCTTGAACGGTTCCTCAAACTCCAGGTGACCCAGATCGTGCAGCGCCATGGTGAGAAAACGCACGTACATCAAGTGCAGCACGCTATGTTCCGCGCCGCCGATGTACATATCAACCGGGAGCCACTTGCGCACCAGGGCTGGATCCCACGGCTGCGTCTCGTCGTCGTGCGAAAAGTAGCGCAAGAAGTACCAGGCGGAGTCCAGGAAGTTATCGCTGACGTCCGTTTCGCGGCGGGCTGCCTGGCCACAGATGGGGCAGGTGGTGTGAACGAAGCTCTCGATTGCCGCGAGAGGCGAAACGTCAGTGCCTGTGGGCATCCAGTTCTCCACGTCCGGCAAGAGGAGCGGCAACTGCTCCTCCGGGACGGGAACGGCTCCATGCTCCTGGCAGTAGATGATCGGAATGGGCGGCCCCCAGTAGCGCTGACGGCTGATGAGCAGGCGATATTTCGCGACGCGTCGACCCCTGCCGCGCTCTTCAAACCAGGCAAAGAGGGCGTCATCGGCCTGGGCCGAGGTCATACCAGAGTACCCGGCAGAGTTGATAAGCACTCCTGGTTGTACAAACGCCTCCTGCCGATCCTCTGCTGGATGCGCACTATCAGGCGGGACAACCACGACACGTACCGGCAAGCCCACGGCTTTCGCAAAGGCCATATCGCGCTCGTCGTGAGCAGGCACACCCATCACCGCGCCCGCGCCATAGCTTTCGAGGACGAAATCGGCGACCCAGACCGGCATGCGTTCGCCCGTCAAGGGATGCAAGGCATAAGCGCCGGTAAAGACTCCGGTCATCGTATGCTCCGTGTCGGTTTGCAAGCGATTGGCCGTCTGCTGGTAGGCGGTGACAGCCGAGAGCTGTGCTCTGTCGGTGATCTGTGGGATGAGCGGATGGAACGGAGCCAGGGCCACGAAGGTCATGCCGAAGATCGTGTCAGGGCGTGTCGTGTACACCTGCACACGTACATCCGGCATCCCATCGATCTCCATAGCGAATTCAAGACCTTCCGAGCGACCAATCCAGTTGCGTTGAAGCGTCTTGACGCGTTCGGACCAGTCGAGCCATTCTAGATTGTCCAGGAGTTGCTGAGCATAATTGGTCAATTTCAGGAACCATTGCTCCAGCCAGCGCCGCTCGACGAGCGTGCCGCAGCGCTCGCAGTGCCCGTCGATAACCTGTTCGTCAGCCAGCACCGTCTTGTCTTTGGGACACCAGTTGACCGGGGCGGTCTTGCGTTCGGCCAGGCCGTTTTTGAAGAGCTGTAAGAAGATCCACTGCGTCCAGCGATAGTAGCGCGGGTCGGTGGTGTGGACTTCGTGCGACCAATCGAAGCGGTTGCCGATGCGTTTCAATTGTTGCTCGCGGAAGCGTTCGACATTGCGCGCGGTGAGCACGCTGGGGTGAATACCGCGCTGGATCGCAAAGTTTTCGCTGTGGATGCCAAAGGCGTCGAAGCCCATCGGCTCGAAAACATCGTATCCCTGCATCGCCATCCAGCGCCCGTGAATATCCGAGCCGACGTACGAGTACATGTTGCCCACGTGCAAGCCCTCGGCAGAGGGATAGGGAAACATCATCAGATTGTAATAAGGACGCCTGGCATGGTACAGGTCGACCTGGTAGAGTTTTTCTCGCTCCCAGCGTTCACGCCATTTCGCCTCAAAGGTCGCGAAATCGTATCGCGGCGGACGTACCCTGGCGAGCGAAGATTCCGCCGGGTGTGTGGGTTCAACTTGTCCCTTTTGTTCCGACATGTGATCCTCCTTGTGGTGCTCATACAGTTTGTTGTATAGGCTCGCGGAGGACAAAAAGAATGCGCCCTCCGCCCTGACAAGGGCGAACAGTGCACACATACATGTTCGCGGTACCACCTTGCTTCGCTGCTCTCTCGCGAGAACAGCCTTTCCGGGTGCAAATACACCCTTGCTCTGTAACGGGAGTTCCCGGTGGCAGCTACTTTTGCTCACATGAGCACCATTTCGCCGCCACGGCTCACAAGGCAGTTTCAGCTTGCCTCCGACCCTGGCTTGCAGCATCCGCCAGTTCTCTGCTGCCGGGAGACCAACCTACTTCCCTCGCTCAACGCCTTTTTGTTATCTCTCTACGAAAAGTATACTCTTCTAGGCGATTTGTCAAGCGGTAATTTATATGGACTGACCTTTTGACGTAGGACGTTCTTCAAGCTGCATACTCTTGAACTCCAAGAACAAACTGGCACGCTCTCAAAACTCATCTCTCCCTACCGATAAGCTCATCTACCCCCAAAAGTGGACATGAGCCGTTTTATTAGCCAATCAACATTGAGAGTGGTGTTGATTGCTGGAATTATAACATAATTTGATTGTTTCCCATTTTTTGTAATATTTCGCGATACTAAACGATAGTAAAGATGAGGAACTCAAACAACACGAGGGAAATGATGCAAGCAAACAGGCAGATGGCACACGCGGAGCAGGAAATGGCTCTCCTGTACAGAAAAAACGCACCGACTATGCTTAGCTATGTCCGTATGCACATTCCCTCCCAAGAAGAGGCGGAAGATCTGGTGGTGGAAGTGTTCCTGGCGGCTCTCCAGAATGCAACATTTGTCACGCTCTCGGAGAAAGCGAAGCAGTCGTGGCTCTGGCGAGTTACCCGCAATAAAGTGATTGATGCCTACCGGCGTGCGAAAAATCGTCAGAGCGTCACTCTCGATCACGTTGCTGACAGTCTTTTTGAAGATGAGATGTTCAGCCCCGAATATAGTGCCTTGCGGCAAGAAGGTTACCTGGATTTGTATGCACATCTGCAAAGCTTGCCCGGGCTTCAACGGGAGATTTTACGCTTGCGCTTTGGCCAGGGTTTATCCTGTGCTGAGATCGCGACCATGTTGGGAAAACAGGAAAACGCGGTGCGCGTCACTCTTTCACGCAGTTTAAATCTTTTACGGAAAATCTATCGACGCAGAGGGGAGGAGCAGGACAAATGACCAACCAGGATGAGTTTTTTACCCCTGAAGAAGTAGACAGGCAAATTGAACGGGTAAGCCAGTTCCAGGAAGGCGATCGAGCAGATGCTGAGTTCATAGCATATCTGCACAGCTTTTCCCAGACGGATACCCACCAGGAGACCCTCGATCGTCTCTGGAACCGCATTGCGCCTGCAATACCTTCTGAACAAGAGAAAGAGCTATATATGCAAGACCGGCAAACTCAAAGCAGCAGTATGGGCCGTTTGCGTCCACAGCACCCACGACGTACTTCGCTGATGCAGCAACTCGGTGTCTTGGCGGCGGCTGTCTTCCTGGTAGCTCTGGTTGGTAGTATGGCACTGGTTTTCTACGCGGCTCGTCATCCACATGGAGGCACTACCTCCACTCATCCGATATCAACACCAGATCCCACACCTGTGCCATTGAAGGTCACTTCGGTCATGATGTCGGTCAGGCCCGCATCGGTCGCGGGCATATCCTGTGGCACGAAGCTAACCGTGACCTACACGGCTAGCTTCCATGTTACGCCCAAAAGCGTCGGCGGAACTGTGCAATTTGCGTATACGGTCAACAATGGGCGTGGACAAAACATGGCCAGCCTCAACTTCGGCTCGGGAGAGACGACCAAAACCTACGCATTCACGTGGAGTGGCACGCTGCCCGCTGATCATACCTACCCTGGACTGGGTGGGATCGAAGTGACCAGTCCCAATTCATTGATTTCTCCACTGGTTAAGCCAACAGGTCAGTGTACGCCTGTGTCGGCGTTTCAGGTCACGAAAATTGATATGACGGTCAGTCCCTCATCCATTCAAGGGCTGACCTGTGGTACCTCCCTCGTTGTCGTCTATACAGCAACCATTCACGTTGCGCCCAACAGCCCAGGTGGCACCGTCCAGTTCAGCTACACGGTCAACAATGGGCGTGGACAAAACATGGCCAGCCTCAACTTCGGCCCGGGAGAGACGACCAAAACCTACGCATTCACGTGGAGCGGCACGTTACCTGCCGATCATACCTACCCTGAGCCAGGTGGGATCGAAGTGACCAGTCCCAATCAATTGATTTCCCCACTGATTGGGCCAACGGGTATGTGCAGTTAACCAGGTTTGTGGGTCTACAGAAAATGCCGCCCCACCTCCCCTGACGCCCCTTGCGGGCGTCAAAGAGGCATCAACCTAAGCGCAAAGGAGAGGGAGAAGATGAGAACGTTCGAGGTCTCGCGTAGGGGCGGGAGCGGTGTGGATGTGGGGGGAGGGCCCTTGTGGCCGCCCGCCGTGGCTTGTCTGATCGGCTCTCCATTCTGGCCGTACCCCACCCCAACGGGCGGCCACAAGGGCCCCCACTCCACCCCGCACCACTCCCGCCCCTACGCGAGGTGGCATCTCTGCTCCCCAAAAACCTACCCCTGAGAGGACGCCCCACCCCCCCATGACTGTGCAAAAAGTTGACGGATACCTCCCATATATTCCACCCCCTAGACAATCCCCCTCTCATCCTGCTAGGATAAAGTATATTTTGTAGAAAGGATGATGTCTATGACACAACTAGAAACCTACATTAAAGAGAACGAGGGGCGTTTTCTAGAGGATTTGAAGGGGTGGTTGCGTATACCCAGTATCAGTACCTTGCCGGAGCACGCGGGCGATATTCAGAGGGCGGCAGAGTATGCGGCGGAGCAGTTGAGACATATCGGGTTTGACAGTGTGGAGGTGATTGGCACGCAGGGGCATCCACTGGTGTATGGGGAGTGGTTGAAGGCGGAGGGGAAGCCGACGCTGCTGGTGTATGGGCATTACGATGTGCAACCGGTAGACCCTATTGAGTTGTGGAAGTCGCCGCCGTTTGAGCCGACGGTGCGTGGTGATAACCTGTATTGCCGGGGGGCGTGTGACGATAAGGGGCAGACCATGCTGGTGCTGAAGGCGATGGAGTCGTTGATGGCGGTAAATGGGGCGTTGCCGGTGAATGTGAAGGTGTTGATCGAGGGGGAAGAGGAGGCTGGCGGCGCGTCAGTAGAGGCGTATGTGCAGGACCACGCGGAACGCTTGAAGTGCGATGCCGCCTTTATCTGTGATACACATATGCCATCGAAGGATACTCCCGCTCTGATAAGCGGGTTGCGCGGCATTGTGTATACGGAAGTGGAGGTACGGGGAGCAAAACAAGACCTGCATTCAGGCTCCTACGGTGGAGTAGCCCCCAATCCACTGCATACACTGGCCGTGATTATTGTGGGCTTGAAGGATGCCGAGGGACATATTCACATTCCGGGCCTGTATGATAAGCTGCGGCAGCCAACGCCGGAGGAGAAAAAGTTCTGGCAGGAAGACCCCTTGCATATGAATGAGTCGCTGATGGCGGAGATGGGAGTGTTAGAATTTACAGGTGAGGCGGAGTATCCACCGTTGGAGCGTATCTGGGGTCGCCCAACGTTAGAGGTGCATGGGATTGTGGGTGGATTTACCGGTGAGGGTGCCAAGACGGTCATTCCTGCGGTAGCAAAGGCAAAGATCAGTCTACGCTTGCCAGCTGATCTAAACTCTAAAGAGGTGTTTACGCTGTTTGAGAGACAGGTGAAAGAACTTGCTCCGTCAGGTGTGGAGGTGACGGTACGCAATCTGCACAGTGGCGAAGGTGTACTGGTCTCACTGGATAGCCCAGCCATACGGGCGGCCATTGAAGCTCTGAAAGAGACGTATGGGAAGGAGCCGGTGTTTATTCGTGAGGGTGGATCGATTCCGATAGCGGCCCTGTTTGATGAGGTGCTGCATGTGCCGGTAGTGTTGATGGGTTTTGGTTTGCCAGATGACAATTTGCATTCGCCCAACGAGAAGTATTCGCTGTCGCAGTTTTATAAGGGCTTGCGGACGGTAGCGAGCTTTTTGCAAAAGTTAGGGTATAAGGAATGATGGAAATATGAGGTGCAATGCTGGCACCCGCAAGGTGCCAGCATTGCACCTCATATTTCCATCAAAAAGAAAGGGTATTTTCCATGGCAGATACAGTCACAGCGTATCTAGATGAACATGAGGGAGAGGCGGAGGCGTTGCTAGGGTTGTTGTGCCGACAGCCCAGTGTGGCGGCGCAAGGGCTGGGGATGGGGGAGATGGCGGATCTTGTGGAGGCCCTGTTGAAGGAGACCGGGTTTGTCACGCAGAGGTTGTATGCAGAGGGGGCACCACCGGCAATTTTTGGGGAGTTGCGTGGACGCAGCCCATACACGATCTTGCTGTATAACCATTATGATGTGCAGCCTGCGGAGCCGTTGGAGTTGTGGAAGTCACCGCCATTTGAGCCGACGGTGCGCGATGGGAAGTTGTATGCGCGTGGGTCGTCGGATAATAAGGGGGAGATCGCGGCACGACTGGCGGCTATCCGCGCCTTGCTGGCAGTGAACGGAGAGTTGCCGATTACGTTGCACTGGGTGATCGAGGGAGAAGAGGAGATCGGTAGCCCCCATTTTGGGGCGATTGCCGAGAAGTATGCAGAGTTGTTGAAGGCGGATGGCTGTTTCTGGGAAGGCGAGAATTTTGGGCCAACGGGACGTCCAGAGTTGTTGTTGGGCACGAAGGGGTTGTTGTATGTACAGTTAGATGTGCAGGGAGTAGGCATTGATGCCCATTCGGGTTCCGCACCGATATTGCCAAGTGCGGCATGGCGTTTGGTACAGGCACTGGCAACGCTGCGCACAGCGGATGGACACGTGCGCATACCAGGATTTTATGATACAGTGCTGAAGCCTTCAGAGGCACAGTTGGCAGCTCTTGCCGATGCGCCGGATATGGATGCCGAACTGAAAGAGGCATATCAGGTGGAGGAGTTTGTGGATGGCTTGTCGGGGGCAGCCCTGCGGGAGCGGCTGTGCTTCACACCAACGTGTAATATCGCCGGGTTGGTGAGCGGTTATACAGGTGAGGGTACCAAGACGGTGCTGCCAGCGAAAGCGATGGCCAAGATCGACTTCCGGTTGGTGCCAAATCAGGAGCCGGAGGATATTCTGGCCAAGTTGCAAGCACACCTCAAGAACGAGGGCTATGATGATATTGCGATCACAGTCTTTGGCAATGCAGAGCCGGTAGTAACGCCGATGGACGAGCCTCTGGTACAGAAGATGCTCAAGATCGCAGAAGGGTACAATGGGCAGAAACCGGTGATCAATCCAATTGTCGGTGGTACGTTGCCGTTGTTGGGGGCCTTGCGTCGCTATGTAGGCGTGCCAGGGCTGTCCGTGCCGGGGAATCCCACGTATTGGGCCAATGGGGCACACGCACCCAATGAGCATATCCGCCTGAATGATTTGCGCGAGGCGGTGCGCTTCAATTGCTATATGTTCACAGAATTGGGGAAGTAACGAAATCGTTTGTAGGGACGCGTAGTGCCGTTGGGATGGAGAGTGAAGAAAAGATGAGCGGGAACCAGCTATTCGAGGCGGCAAGCAGGGTAGTACGCGCCTGGTAGGTACAGGTCTTGTGCTCGAAATCACGCAGATGGGGCCGCCGTCCGCGACAGACGGGGCGATATATTTGCTCTTCATCGCTACTGAATGCATCGGCCATCGAACGCTTTGCGCCACAGCTCTTGCACTCGACCAGGGTTGAGAGGTGGGGCAGGTCAACGAGCGAGCCAACGCCATAGGTGAACAAGAGTTGGCTTGGGCGCACCTCGCCCACAGGGTATTTTCGTCTTTGTGGTATACGTTCGCTTGGCATATTTTTATGTCTCGTTGAGTGTTGCTTCGTAATCGGGGGTTTTGAATTGTCTGATGGTAGGATACATTACCAAACAAATGGGACAAGTCTATATTTTACCTTTTTCTTATAATCTTCGTACCCTTCCAATTCATTGACCAGCATGTTTTCTTCACCAATGATCCTGCCCACTACAGCAATAACGCCAATGAAACCAATGATGAAGCCATACAGTGAACCCAGCAGCAGAGGCGCCGCGAGGGTCATTAACAGACAGCCAAGATACAATGGATGTCTCACAAAGCCATACACCCCTGTGGAAATGACATGCTGGTTGCGATCAGTCTGTATTCTGACCAAGGTTGAAAGATAGGTATTTTCAACAGTGGCTTGATAGATGAGATATAAAGCTGGTACTAAAGCCACTCCTCCCAAAACCTTTAACCACACCGGAAACAACGGTGACCATCCGAACCTTTTTGCATCTAATGGCATGATAATAAACCAGACAAGGGCCCATAAATAAATAACGATTACAAGATACTTATCCCACTGCTTTTGGTTGTCAGAGCCGGGCGCTTTAGACCTCTCCGCCAGCAGCGCGGGATCCTTCAGGTACAAATAAATTATATTTGAGAGGACCATCGCATCAAACCACAGGCTGAAAATCCAGCCTTCCAGCCAAAGCCAATTCCCGGACAGAAACAGAATGACTGCGGGAAAGATGAGAATGAGAATGATAGAACCGAAGATAAATCGGCCTACTGTCATTGTATTGTTTGCCTTTTCCATCGTGCCATACTCCCTAAAATAAATAAACCGTTCGACGGTCTATTTACCAAACGAAAGGATACCACTGGAATTGCAGGTTGTCAAGCTTTCGAATGAAGAAAGAAGTGGTTTCGCATCGATATCTTCCCTTCACCAGGTGAAATCTCCATTTTCCTCACCGAAATTACAGAGCAGAAAAGAGCAGAGGAGCAGCTCGAATTTCAGGCGATGATCTCGCGGTATATCAGCGATAGCGTGATCGTGACCGACCTGCAAGGGAGCATCACGTATTGGAACGAAGGCGCCCGTGCTATCTTTGGGTATACTGCCCAGGAGATGATAGGGAATTCCACAGCGGTGTTATATCCTGAAATCGTTATGGCACAAGCTGAATATAATCTCCAGCACATTCTCGCAGGCAATGACTATGTCGGTGAATGGCAAGGTAGACGCAAAGATGGAGCAGCGGTGTGGGTTGATGTCAAGACGACGGTCTTGCGTGATATTCAGGGGAAAGCGATAGGTTTAATTGAGATAGCCAGAGATATTACTGCTTGCAAACAGGCCGAAGAGCGCTTACGCCAGAGTGAAAAGCACTTCCGCGCCCTGGTTGAAAACAACGCGATACACTGACCGTCAGTGTGCAGGATTTCGGCATCGGCATCCCTCAGAGCCATCAGCAGAGGCTCTTCGAGCGGTTCTATCGTGTCTTGAGCAAGAAAGATCAAACCTACCCAGGGTTAGGCATAGGCTTGTACATTGCTTATGAAATCATCCAGCGTCATGGCGGGAAGATGTGGGTGGATAGTGCTGAAGGGAAAGGGTCAACCTTCTTCTTTTCCCTGCCGATACGAGAAGAAAAAGAGAGTATCCCCTGGACCTGAAACGAGTGAGGAGCTATGAAGAAGAGCATACTAGCCGTCGACGACAGCGAAGCCATTTTGGACGTGGTGAAAATGGCCCTGGAGATGGCAGACTGCGAGGTCTCCACAAGTCTGACAGGTGCCTGTTTCCAGCACATGGAGCACCCTCTGCCGGATCTGATCCTGCTCGATGTCCTATTATCAGGAGAAGATGGCGGCGAAATTTGTCAGCGCTTAAAGAGTGATGAGCAAACCAGGCATATCCCAGTGATCCTACTCTCAGCCCACGCTGGGCTGCGGGAAACAGCTGAAAGGTGTGGCGCCAATGACTTTCTCGCGAAGCCATTTCGTCTCACCGAACTCAGAGAGATCGCCAAAAGGGACCCACCCCCTTCAAAAGGATAATCAAAACGGGACCCACCCCCGATACCTCGCCGGGAGTTGCTTGACATATACCTGTCGTCTGTTTTGCACGAAACCCCTTGCCTGAGCAATAAAAATTGAGTAAGATACAACAAGGAGAGATGGCCTGTCATTAAATTTCGTCCCAAAAGATACTATGCAGAGTATCGTCATGAGGTAGCGTTCGCATGAGTGAATCAATCATTGTCACGTCTGCACGTACGGAAGAATTGAACGCGGATACCCGTGCTTCCATAATTCATGTCTGCAGAACAGCCCATCAGGAGGACGATTTTACTCACCTCTTTTCATACATCCCTTCCGGTGGCATCCACGTGCTCGCGTATCGGGAGCAAGAGTTGGTCAGTCATGCGGTGGCGACGACGCGTTGGCTCCAACCGGAAGGTCTACCGCTGCTACGTACGGCCTATGTCGATGCCGTCGCAACCCTGCCAGCATATCAAGGCCAAGGGATTAGTAGCACACTCATGCGTCATCTCGCGACAGTCATTTCTGATTTTGAGATTGCCTGTTTAGAGACAGAGCGCGTGTCGTTCTATGCTCGGTTAGGCTGGGAAGTGTGGCGGGGACCGTTAGCCGGCAGAAGAGCAACAGAACTCCTTCCTACCCCCGATCAAAAGGGGATTATGATTCTACGCCTCGCTCGTACACCACCGCTTGATGTAGATAGTTTACTCGTGATTGAATATGATGGGCGCATCTGGTAATAGTGCCAAGGCCGAGCGATCGCGCCCAACATGCGCATGCAATCGACCGCCTTCGGCGCTCGCCAAAACGGCCCATTATGAGTTTCTGGTCCAAAAAATACATCGTGCCGGATAATTCATGGACTGAACCCAACACCGTGCTCGACTTGTCCTTTCTCCCAACCAGCACGAGGTGTGCAGAAAAGAACAATTGGAGCAAGGGGATGAGCGTGAACTGGATTGGGTGGTCTCCAATCTTCGTCGGCTCTCTCTGCCTTGGGGCTACTGCCTGCACCGCGCGAAGGCGACAAAATGCCCCTACGGGCAAAATGTCTGCTTTACCAAAGATAACGGTCCCTGTCACAAACTCGTCACCACGCCTGAGCACGCACCAGTCATTATTGCCACGATGGACGATCTAAAAAACAGTCGGCGGATTGCAGATCTCGCTCAAGAGATCCGACGCCTCCGGGAGATCCCGGTGCCGTCGCCATCTGATTCTGCGTCTCCCACAGGCAAGAGTGAAAAGGCGAAAGATGCACAGATTGCACGGCTGAAAGAGCGTGTTCACCAGCTTGAGCGGCGTGTCCGGGACCTGCAACAGGAGAACGAGTTGCTGTGAATGCATCCAGTTGAGGACGCGCTGCTGGCTCAGGACTGCTTGTGAGCCTCTACCGCGAGCTTGATCTTGATGATGTCGCCTACCAGGAAGCCCCCTGTCTCCAGAGCCACATTCCAGTTCAGGCCAAAGTCTTTGCGGTTGATCTGCGTCCTGGCCTCGAAGCCGACGGTCTCGGGCGCACCAGGCATTGGCATCTTTCCCCGTCCGGTGAGTTCGGTATCCAGCACCACTTCGCGCGTGACTCCTCGAATCGTCAGGTCTCCGATCACCTTTGCGTGATCATGGCTCTCTGGCTCGACACGGGTGCTTTTGAACGTAATGACGGGATAGTTCTGGATATCCAGGAAGTCGGGGGACTTCAGGTGGTTGTCGCGATATTCCACGCCCGAATACAGGGTCAATGCGTCGATCTCCACTTCCACCGAGGAGCGGGACGTGTCAGCCTCGTCAAGAACGATGGTGCCGTTGACGTTCTTGAAGTGGCCCTTCACCGTCGTAAACATCATGTGTTTGCCTGAGAACTCAACCAGGGTATGATTCGGGTCGAGTTTCCATATGCTGCGGGTGGTGGCCGTGGTTTCGCTATGCGTTGTCATGTTATTTCCTCCATTGACAAATACGGTTTTTTTCCGTTGGGGAACGGGAACTCTTACATTCCCTCCTTAACTTACTTTATGTAATTAATTATAATTAAGAAAGTAGCTATTGTCAAGGATATTGTTATTCATTTGGAAATATTTTATACTTATCAGTATGAATGAGATCGAGGACACACGGACAACTGAACCACGAGAAACCTGCGCATCGCAACCGCTAGGCCGCGCAATGCGTTTGCTTGGCGACGTCTGGACGCTCATCATTGTCTATACGCTTTTGCAAGGGACAAAACGCTTTGGCGAACTCCTCACAGGCCAAAAGAAGAAAGCTCTTTTGCCCACGTTGACTGCCCACCCTTTTCAAGCATCAAATGACGGATGGTTTTCAACAGCCTTCAGTAGGATCTCCATGGACGTGGGATACAATTATTCTAAACATGAGTAGTTGCTGACGAAACGAAAGTTACACAAACTATGAGGTACAATGAGCATAGGATGTTGAGAAAATGACATAGGTATTAGTCGAGAAAGGACTCGATTATGAGCAACCAGGAGTACAAAGAGCAAGCACAAGGATTAGACAAATTTCATGATAAGCATAGCTCCCAGGTGCCACCAGACTGGCTAAAAGCTGAAGCTGAGGCTGAGACAGTTGGCAAAACATACGTCTATGATTTAGGGCATCACACGGTTGAACTCAATGAGCAAGGAACGCTCGTACTGCATGAGTCTGATACACGCATAGCTCTCTCAGCCGATGAAGCCTACAAGCTGCTCGAGTGGCTTCATGACAATCATCGTGCTACCTTGCATCAACTTGCTCATCGGACAGATGAACCAAAACCATAACCGTGTTGATTATCTCTAGATGAGACGGAAATTACACAAGAAAAACGGCGCGACACCTGCACCGGGGCCGCACCTTTTTCGCGATCAGGGGAGTAATTACCTCCTTGAGCCGTTGGCGATACCAGGCGGTCAGTCTGCGCTCCCGCTCAGAGGTATCGCTACCGGGCCGTACGTAGAGATCCATGGTCTTGTTGTTGCGAATGATCACTGCTGGCGAGCCTTCGCGGTAAATCACATTAAGTAAGTAACGGTTCCCTTGATAGTAATGGCTCTCGCCGGAAACAAACTCTCGGGCCGACTGGCGCTCCTGGCCCTCAAACTTCGCCTGCTGACGCTTGATCCATGCCAACTTGGAAATGGTAAAGAGGCGTACAGCCTCATCATTGACTCGCAATGGTGCGGCTACCCGTACCCGACCGGTCGGTGGATCCCACGAGACATTCATGTAGGGGCTACACCACCCACAATGAAAACGTCGTTTTCAGAAGAGATTTCGCCTTGCTAAAGGGGCATTGTCCATAGGGATCGCTACAATAGATATAGGTACGCCACTTTTGCTTATTCACGCTGATGTTCGTGCTGCCATCAATCGTTGCGCCACACCAGGGACAGTTGGTGAGTTGATGTGGACT
>WNGR01018879.1_pt1 | contig 13338 bp, 9 predicted proteins | sample 5407581 | NCBI WGS metagenome assembly WNGR01 (sample SAMN13153383, study PRJNA577476) | soil metagenome | isolation source: 80 cm soil or saprolite under Garry oak tree replicate 2 | place: USA:California | collected 2016-06-15 | reverse complement strand
ACCGCCGCTACAGTTGCGCAGCCTTGACGAGGCCATCAAAAGTGTACCTTCATTGCCGCTGAAAAAAACCGCGGATGGGCGCTACCCCATGGTGATAAGGGAAAAAGCCGGCAAAGAAGAAAGGAGCCCTTCCCGGAGGAGGAGGGCTCCCGGACCCGCTATACCGGGGATCGATCCGATCAAGTCGGATGATAGTCACTTGTATTTGCCGGTATTTGCGACCCTGATTATCTTAGGCGACCGGCGCCGCGTCCGTTTCTGAAGATTTCATGAAGTTTTATTATGTCCAAAGTTGCCGCGGCAAATCTCTTGGGTGGCAACTTATGACAAAATCTTCGTGGACGCTGGCCGAGGGGTGAGCTAATATCCGCCCATTGGCCTTTACCTAACGCTTTAGCCAGTGAGGAATGCATCCATGAAATCTGTAAAAATCCTTGCGCTTGCATTGCTTGTGTTCGCCGCCTCATGCGCGAGCAATACAGAAAAACCGGCTCCGGCGGCTCAGCCGGCCGCTCCACCGACTCCAACGCCCGACGTGGGTCCGCTCGGGGAAATGGCTATTCCGCCGGACAATCCCATAACGGCGGACAAGGTCGAGCTTGGCAAAAAGCTGTTTTTCGACACGCGGCTTTCGAAAACCGGCAATATGTCTTGTGAAACTTGCCATCAGCCGGACAAAGGTTGGACGGATGGGAAGCCGCTGTCGGCAAGATTTGACGGCAGCATGAACACACGTCACACACCTACGCTGTACAACGTTGGATATTACAAACAGTGGTACTGGGACGGACGCGCCGCCACCATCGAAGGACAAGTCACCGCCGCATGGAGAGGTCAAATGGGCGGCGATCCGGACGCTGTTGCCATGACGTTGACCGGCATCGATGCTTACAAGGCCGAGTTCCAAAAAGCCTTCAATGGGCCGGCAACTGCCGGAAATATCGCGCAGGCCCTCGCCACATTCCTGCGGACGATCCGGTCGCAGGATTCACCGTGGGATAAATACCAAGCCGGCGACAAGTCCGCTGTGAATGACGATGTCGTCAAAGGTTTCGATGTCTTCAGCAATTCGGACAAAGCCAATTGCACGCTCTGCCATCTACCGCCGCTATTTACCGATACGCTCTTCCACAACATCGGCATCGGCTTCGACAAACCTATGCCGGATCTCGGCCGCGGCAAGATTCTCGGCGATGCCGCTGAGAAAGCCGGAAAGAAGGACCCCGAAGCCGAAACCCTGAAAGGCGCTTTCAAGACGCCAACGTTGCGAAGCGTCACCGAGCACCCTCCGTACTTCCACGACGGACGCGCGCAAAAGTTGGAGGATGTGGTGGATTTGGTCCTGAAAGGCGGGATTAAAAATCCGAATCTCGATGAAAAACTGAAACCGAGGACAATCAAGCCCGAGGAGCGATCACAACTTCTCGCGTTCCTGAAGAGCTTGACACCGGAGCAGAAGCCTTTCGAGAAGCCACAGGTTCCTTAAGGATGCTCGCCCTCTCCCTCTGTGTCAGAGGGAGAGGGGCCGTTGCGAATTCATTTCATATCTTCATCACCAGCCTGAACGGCGGTCTATGACCGCCTGACGGCAGATGACTGCGATATCGCCAGGGTCACCCGATCGCCGCTACCAACCACTCATTGTCCCATCGACTGGAAAAAAGCCTCCAGGACATCAGGCTCAAATTGAGTCCCGCGGCACCGGTGCAATTCTTCGAAGGCCTGTTCCCAACTGCGTGCAGTTCGATAGGGACGATTCGTAGTTAGCGCGTCAAAGGTGTCGCTGACAGCGATAATCTTAGATCCGAAGGGAATCTGTGCACCCTTAAGTTTACCTGGATAGCCCCGGCCATCGACACGTTCGTGGTGATGGAGGAGCATGAGAGATACTTCCTCGAACTCCTTGACGTTCTTGAGCGCCATCCAGCCAAATTCCGGATGTTTCTTGATCAGCTCAAACTCTTCTTCCGTCAGGCGGCCCTCCTTCAACAGGACGTGATCCGGAACTCCGATCTTGCCGATGTCGTGGAGCAGCCCTGCGATAACGATGTTGTTCGTATCCGAATAGTTCAGACCCAGGGTTACCGCGATACCACGGTTGTATTCCGCCACGCGATTGCTGTGACCGCCGGTGTAGGAATCGCGCAAGTCGACCAGCGAGACCAGCGTGCAAGCCATCGAGAGAACTTGTTCGCGCTGGCTCTCCTCAAGGTCTGCAATTCGAAATGCGTCGTTGGCCGCGATACCCTGTGTCCTGTTCATGGTGTTATTTGCCCACTCCGGATGTAACGTCGATCCGTCCTTTACCCAGTTTTCCGACGTACTGCGGATTCTGAGCGTCGATGTTTACGGTTCCGCGAACGATGGCATCCGCGCCGCCGAACACTTGCTTGGATCGCACCAGAGCGGCTTCGCCCGCAACAATCGGTGCGGCAAAGGACGTGCCGGAAACGACTGCATAATACCCGCCGGGGTAAGCGGAGATGATATTTACGCCCGGAGCGGACACCGAAATGGACGAGCCGTAGTTTGAAAACGAACCTTTCTTGTCCGCCAGGTCCGTGGCCGCGACCGATAACACGGAGGAATATGAGGCAGGATACTGTGGTGTTGAACTATTCGCGTTTCCGGCCGAACCAGTGACGACAATGTTCGCCGCGATCGCCGCTGCTACGGCTTCCCGTACGGTTCTCGAATTCGTCGAAATTCCGAAGCTCATGTTTATGACGCCGACCTTGTTCCTTATGGCGTATCGGATCGCTTTGGTGATGGTGAAGATATCCGCTTCACCATTGTCGTCAAACACACGAAGCGGCATAACCATCGCTCTGGGAGCAACGGCCGCGATCAGCCCCGCGCACAGCGTACCGTGTCCGTAAGCCGCATTGCCGGCGCCAATCATGTTTAAGACGGGCTTTCCATCCAGGAAGCTGGCCGACGATTGATCGAGGAAACTCCCGGACGATTGATCCAAAAAGCTCCCCGAGGACTGATCCAGAAAACTACCGGATGACTGATCCAGAAAACTGCCGGATGACTGATCCAAAAAACTGCCGGACGCCTGATTCAAGGCGGCGTAGCTTGGTCCCTGTTGCGAAACAAAGTCGACGCCGCTGGTCAAATGACCTCGAAGGGCGGGATGACCATAATCGACGGCGCTATTGATGTCGGCCACTACAACGCCGTATCCATCGTAGTAAGCCGACGCTCGATTCGCTCGAATAAGCGTGAATGCCGGCTGCATGCGGTACCAGTCCGCCGCCGCATTCGATCGAAGCATGCCGAGCGTCCTGAGAGTTGGAGCAAACAGAGTCGTGTCGGCTTCGATGTATGTAATTCCGTACAGGTTGAGAGTCAGCGTACTCAGCCCCGGAAGCGACGAAGCTTCGAGCAGGTACAAATTGGATTCTGAGATCACATCCAGAACAGTCGCGTTCAGCAGGGTGAGAACCGGCCTGATCGGCGATCCGTTGTTCAACTCGACAACAATCCTTTGCGACGCCTCTGCATCAACACCATTTACCGCAATGATTAAAAATAACAATGCGCACACCAGTGCGCGCTTGAGAAGGGAAAGCATGACTATCCTCCTTGAACTGAAAATTGAACGATGCTCCCCGAAGAGGGAAGCTCGATAAAAAATGACAGCGGGCCGTTTGGCACGCCGCTGAACGTGAATTGGCCTAATTCGTTGCTTCTCGTGACCTGAGCAGGACAGCCGGGAATGTGCAACTGGATTTGGGCGCCGTCGATTATTGTGTCCGGTTGCAACGGCAGCAGTTGGGCCATAATCCTCCGATCGGATTCCTTTCCGGAAACCTTCACATGAACGTCGAAAACCTGAGTGTGAAGGACGACCTGCCGCGACTCGGCCGGCGTGCCTCGGAGCCCTGCCACCGCTAATGGCTGGAGGAAGCTGTCAAAGAGCAGGCTCGCTCTCTGAAACCGAGAAGGCAACGGCTCGGGTTTTCTATAGATTGTGATGCATTCGTTGATTAATTTCGTTGGAGCATCGGTAAGACTTGACGGGCAAAGGCCGGATAGAAAAGTCCACCACGAATCGTATTCAGCCGCACAACGCCGGCAATCCGTTAAATGCTGTTCGTAGGATTCACGCTCGGATTTCGACGCCCTTTGCTCGATCATATCGATCATGATAGCGGGGTCCACGTGTCTCATCTTTCTCGTCTCCTGCCCATAGGACGCAATAGAACGCGAAAAAATACCAGTGGACGAAAAAAATTATGGTTTGCCGACGATAAGGAAGGGCGCCCAGAAAAACGGATGGGGAAAGTCTTCCCGAAGGCGGATTGCCGCGCGTTGCAAAGCCACGGCTTTGGTTGCTCCTTCAAACCAATAACGATAGAAATGGCTCATCAGCGAAGCAGTCGACTCGTCATGGACTGGCCACAGGCTTAACAGCAATGATCTGGCACCGGCATATAGGAATCCCCGCACCAGGCCCAGCAGTTCGTCGCCGCCCGCAACTTGTTGCATACCCGTACTGCACCCGCTCAAGGTGATCAGGTTAGCTGCGCAGGACATCCCGTACAGGTCCAGCGCGCTGATCCACCCATCGCCGAGTTTGAAGGCGGAGGACATCGGATTGTCTTTACGGAACACGGCATGAGTTGCGATATGAATGAAGTCGGCCGAAGCGCTTTCCCTGCGGAAAACCCGTCGTGTCGCACGCCGGCCTTCCAACCGGCGGGCATCCGGGAAAAGGCTGCCGAGTTGCTTGATTTCTCGGCGGATCTGAGGCGCATTGCGGTCGGGGACTCCGACCACGAGAGGCGAAGAGCCGCTGACGTCTGCCTTCTCCAGACAGTGCTGCAAAACGGAGGCGCTTGGAGCATACGAGATGGCATAAGCATCGGTCAGATACTGCCGGCCGTCAAAAAAGGCATGGAACGGCAGGTAATGAAGCGCCCCGTGAGGGACGATGATGAGATGCGCCGTGTTTAACTGGTGGCGAATCGGCGCCACCAGCGCCCGGTAAAGATCCAACAGGTGTTGTTGCATTGAAACCGACAATACCTGTTCGTGTCGCTTGATGTACTCCGGGGATAACTGAAATCGGTCCAGTTGAAAGCGTAGGCACTCCAGAAGGTGGTCTACGCGCTTGGAAGGACACAGGCGGCGCACGACACTCACCTGCTGAGAGTCGACGACAAACGCGAGGACTTCCTGACGTATTGTGAAATACTCCACCAGAGTCGTGTCCTTCGGCAGTGACTGCTGGATCTTTTCGAGCGAAGCCACGGATACTTTTTGAAGCGAAACGTATTCGGGATCGGCATCGGAGAGGCCGCCAAGTATCTTCGAAAGCTCATTCTCCTTCAGGTCCACATCGGCGCCCGGAGCAGCCGCGTTCAAGAGCCGCGTCTCGGCTGTTGCCCGGATGTGACGGCTGTTCAGCTCTTCATGCAGGCGCCGGACACGGTTGAGCAGCGACTTGTCCGCATGGGCGGTAATCTTGGACACCTGACCTGAGAGAAGATCGATCAAGCCCCGCGCTTTCGACCGTTCGCACCAGCCAAAAGCTTCCGTAATGGAATCGGCAGATGCTTCTGATGATTCGGCCTCGTCCAGGGCTATCCTGGCGAGTGACTCGAAGACGACGTGCTTTCCCTCGAGGAAAGCGACTTTGAGGTCGTCACGCTCAAGGTAGCTTCGGCTTAACTCGATTTCGCTCGCGGCTTCCTTGTAGAGTTTCTTTGCTTCGTCGATCTCGGAAACACGCTCCAGCAGTTCGGCGTTCGTCGTCAAGGTCCGGAATAACAGAAGCGGCATCCTGTGGGCACGGGTGAGGCTCAAAGCTTCTTCGGCATATCGCCGCCCGGCCTCCTGCTGGCCCAAATTCATCGAAAGGCGGGCAAGCAGAATCAGGCAGAGCGCGTGTTTGGAAGGGATGCCGGCGTCGGCGAATCTCTGCCGCGCCGAGTCGGCCAAGGACTGCGCTTCGCAAAAACGGCGCAGTGAAAAGTACGCTTCAGCGCGGTATAGATCCAGAAGAGCGCTCCAGTATTGGTTCGACTTTTGCCTGCTCGTAGCGCATTCCGAGCTTCGTGAAGCTTTCGATGGCGCGCCGTGACAGCATCGCCGCGTCCGAAGCAACATTCAGGTGCAAATAGATCTCTGCTTCGTCCAGATCGCACAATGCCGCATAGCGAAGGCTTTGATGCGTCGCAAATCGCCGGCGCAGACCCGCAAAAGTCCGGAGCGCGTCACTGAACCGGCCTCGCAGGAAATGAAGATAGGCATGATTGTATTTGGCCTGGATTAACAGGTCGGGCACATCCATTTGCCGGCTCAAACGCTCGGCCGCGATGTAGAGGCGCTCCTATTCGGCAAAGCGGTCGAGCGACGACAAGACATTGGCCATGTTGAGCATGGATAGCGCAAGCGCGCGTTTGTCGCCCTTCACCTTGAAGATAGCATTGGCTTTGCTATGGTATTCCAGCGAACGGGCGTGGTCGTCAAGTCGATGGTAGACGTTGCCCAGATTCGTATACAGTTTTGCGAGGCCGGCATCGTCACCGCTTGAAGAGAACCATTGATGTGCCAATTCGGCCGTTTGGATTGCTTCCGAATAGCGCCCACTCATCAAGAGCGCGCCAATCAATCCCAGCCGCGTGCGAGCTGCGAGCTCTTCCTTACCCCTGACAGTGTCTAGCGTTCCGAGTGCCTGCTGGTAATGCTCAATCGAATCCTCATATTGCTCGTTTGCATTTAGCGCATAGGCCACCATGCGATGGGCCTCTGCTTGTACTCCAGAGTCCGTGGTTGTCGATGCGATCGCAAGCGCCTTTTGTGCCAGCGCGACGCCTTCACCGGACTTCTTGCCTCGCGGTTGTCCGGAGATCATGTGTGAGGATCGGAGTTCGATCCACATCGAAGCGAGCAGATCCAGAAGCTCCTGTGGATGCGTCTCGTACGTGATCGTATGGGCACTCATTGCGATTGCATCAGCCTCCGAAGCTTCTGCAGGCTGCGGGCACGCGTCGGTCCGATACTGGAAACCGGTATGCCGAGGCGCTGTGCGATTTCGGCGTAACTTAAGGGCTCTTCACTGAAGTACAAATGGGTGAGTAATCGACGGGAACGCTCTGGAAGTTGTTCGAGAGCCTGTTCCAATTCGTGATGACGCTCTAATGTCTCGATTTGAGGATCGCAGGGGATTTCATCTTCGGCCAACTCCGTCGTCCTGGGCCGCCTGCGAAGCATGTCCACGCTTTTCGCGCGAGTGACGATGATCAACCATTTCGGAAGGCTCTGAACGTCGCGCAGGTGAAGTAACCGTCGATAGAGCTCCAGGCAGACTTGCTGAAAAACGTCGGCTGTGTCTGCCGGTTCGGGACAGAGGACCCGCGCTGTCGAATAGATGAGCCGCTGATATTTTCGAATCAGCTCAGCCCACGAAGCCTCATCGCCATCGATGCAGGCCTCCACCAGGTCCTGGTCCCCGCCCGCTGTCCGCAAAAGCATGATAGCCGTCCTTTCCATTCTTCCGGAACTCCACGGTGCCGTCCGAAAGTGCCTTCAGAGATCCTGAATGCTAAACGGAAGTCGTATATTCGGTTATCCCACCTAGGTGCCAAGGGGCTAGCACCTAGGTGCTAGTGGGGCGTCGGCAGTTGAAATCTGGACGAACCGCCGGTGTGAGCGTGTAAATGGTCAGCCCTGAGAGAGGGCGCGAAGCGCGAGCCCAATTGGGCGAAGCCTCAAGAAAAGAAAGGGTCTCAAGATTCGGCGAAATCTGTACCCACCTGGCGCTTTAATTCGTCGCGGCCTTCGGCCGCTCCCTGGCGCCGCCCTCTCCCGTGAGGAGAGGGTTCATCCCGCGATCGTTTTCCAGTTCTTCGCCAGATGCTCGGCGGTGCGCCACGCAAGCGCCTGAACCGTGAGCGTTGGATTGTGCGCGCCGCTGGTCCCCATAACGGAAGCGCCGAGAATTCCGAGATTCGGCGCTTCGTGAGAAAAGCCCCAGCGGTCGAGGACGTTTGTTTGCGGATTGTCTCCCATGCGCGTGCCGCCGTATGCGTGTGTAGACATCGTCATCGGACCGATGTCCGCCCGCTGGATGGCAATGGCACCGGCGGCTCTGTACCATTGCTCCATCTTGTCCTGCATGAATAGTGCAAGCTTTCTCTCGTTTTCCTTGTATTCCGCTGTGATTCGGATTACCGGAAAGCCGAGCGGGTCGCGGACCTGCGGGTCAAGATCGAGGTAATTCTCTTCGTAAGGAAGCGTCGTCTTCTGGATGTAAGCCGTATTCTGGCGATCCGCATTCTCTTTGATGAATGCCTTCCAGGCCGAACCCCAAAGCGGCGCGCGATTCCACGTGCTCATGCTGGCCGCGGCAATGGGCCGCCGCTCGTGATACACCCATAAATTACCGCCGCCGATGAAATCCAGACCGGAGTGATCGAAGTTGTCGTCAGCCCAATCGTCGGCAGCGACACCTTGCGAGGGAGTTCCGTACCACGTGTTGATGTTGAACGGGAACAGCGCCGTCACGCCGGCGGTTTGATTGTGACTGAAGTAATGCTTGCCCACCTGGCCATGATTGTTCGACAAGCCTTTCGGATAGGCCGGCGACTTCGAAAGCAGCAACGTACGAACGTTTTCGTAGGTATAGGTCGCAAGCAGAACAACGTCCGCAGGCTGGAAATACTCGCGGCCATCTTTAATATAGATGACGCCGGCGACCCGCCCATTCTTATCCACTTCAATCGTATTGACGCGCGCTTCCGTGACGACTTTGAACCGGCCGGTCGCCTGCGCTTTAGGGATTGTTGAGACGGCTGTCGAACTCTTCGAATTGACGTGGCAGCCACCACGAGCGCAATAACCATGATAGACGCATCCCGTCCGCCCCTGATACGGCTGGCTTGTGATTGCCGCCGGTCCCGGAAATGGATGCAGGCCGATCTTGTTCGCGGCAGTCGTCATCAGGTCCGTGAAGCCGGAGCCGCGAAGCGGCGGCATTGGATATTCGCGTTTCCTCGGGCCTTCGAAGATGTTCCCACGCTTGTCCAGTGTTCCATTGATATTGCCGGCCTTACCGGAAACTCCGATCTCTCGTTCGACCCGGTCATAGTGCGGTTCGAGTTCTTCATAACCGAACGGCCAGTCCTCGACCGTCGATCCCTTCGGAATTTGCGAGGCGCCGTACCGCCGTTTGGTTTCGCTGACGACTTTGAAGTCCCAGGGATTGAGCCGCCAGCTCTGACCCCAATAATGGACGGAGGTGCCGCCAACCGCATTCATCATTGCGTGCCGTTCCGGGCGTGGCGTCGTTGCCGACGATGCGGTCGCGCGATGCGTCGGGATTTCATCGTTGACTTTTTGCAACTTTGCCGGCCAGCCCCGCATATACCGCAATTCATCGGGAGCCATGTCGCGCGGGCCCACCCAGCCTCCCGCTTCCAAGGCGATGACCTCGATTCCTGCCTGTGCCAGCGGAAGCGCAGCCACGCCACCAGCGGCTCCCACGCCGATGATCACGACGTTTGTCTTTTTAAGATTGATGGCCATAACCTACTTCACTAACATGCGTTTCACGCGTTTGATCGCAAGCACCAAGCCAATCGTACTGAGAAGCGCACCGCCGGCGTTCAAGACAACCATCGTGGTGCGCCAAACGGCACCATTGTAATACCAGAAATTGAAGTCGAGGCTGTGCAGGCCGTGGTAGATCCAACGCTCGAGGCGCTGGCGGCGAGTGAAACGCCTCACCGCCTGACCCATTCGCGGATCCACGTAAACCCAGGTCGCATCGGGATCACTGAACTTCACGCGCAAAACGGGAAGCGGCGCGCCCCGCTCGTTCGGACGGTAATAGGAGTCGTATTCGGAAAGGAGCTGCGATTCCAGAATCGCAACATTCGGATTTGCCTGCCGGAGTCGATTCATTAACGACTCCACCGAAAAAGGAGTTCGCCGAATTTCAAACGGATTTGCCGAAATCAAGACCGGATTCTTTTCGACACCCCGCGCGATGAAAAACGGGTCGCCCTGGATTCGGACAAACTCGATTTCTTTGGCAGACCGCGCAGCCAACACTCGATACCAGCTTCCGGCCTCGACCATCGGAAACGAGGCAGCATCGAGCGGACCACCGCTGAGCGTTTGAGGGATGCGATTCCCTGTCTCTCTGCCGCCTGAAGCCCAGAAAAACGGCTCCATGGACAGCCATCCGCTCACAACCCAGGTTAAGGTTAAAGCCCCGAAGATTGTGCCCGTAACGTAATGCCATCGCATCAGTCCGGAGTAGCGGGTGGAAAACTGAGTAAAGCCGAGAGCGAGGCCAAGAAGAGCGAGCAGGGCGCCAACGCCGGACGTCCACAGGACAACTTGTCTCCACGTTTCACCTTTGACCCGAAGCGGCGTGAAGTACATCCAGTGAGGAATCGCGGCAAACCATGCCAGGCCACGACTGGCCCGCGTTGTCATGACTTCGACGTCGCCCGTTTCCTCCGATATGTAGAGTTCGGTGTGCGCATCGTCATCGACGATCACTTTTTGCATCGGTAGCCCGCGCCGTTCTTGAAGAGTCCACTGATCCGGCTCGTTGAGCTCGCCCGCATAATACATCCTGGATTCGGGCATCTCCATGAAGCTGCTCGCGATCTTCAGCGCCTCCGCCTTCCCGACTTCGGGCAGAAGTTCGCCCGTATCCGCGAAGAGCGTCACGCTGCCTCCGCCGACTATAAACCGGTATGCGGGCCGATCCATGATCATGAGCATCATCGCGCGCGCAGGCGCTTCGCCCAATTCCGCTTTCGCCACAGCCTCGGCGGGCGAGAGCTTCACTGCGCCCAGATTCAGTTCGTTCAGTCGCGCCAGGCTCATGTCCGCTGTCAGCCCGGGCATGCCGCGGGCGTAAATCATCGCGATCCCCGATAAAAACCACATCACGAAGAAGAGGGATAGAACGATGCCGGCATAACGGTGAGTGAGGATGAGCCACTTGCGCAACTGTAGCGGCGGTCTATTCTTGAGGCGGCGCGCTGTCGCGCTTGCGCTTCGCCGACCGCCGGCGATGTCGCGTGCTGGACTGCCGGCGCTCATAGAGCGTCGCTACAGACAGCGGTAACTTCATTCGGCACCGTCGGTGGAAGCGAGATCCGGAAGCGGCTGCCGGACGGTGCCGGCTCCAGCGTGAGTCGGCCCCCATTGACTTCGACTGCCCACTTCGCAATCGCCAGGCCCAAGCCGGTTCCGCCGCCGTTTTCGCGTGAGCGGGATTTGTCGACCCGATAAAAACGATCGAAGATACGCGGTTGCAATTCAGAAGGAATGCCGGGACCCGAATCGACGACATCGATGGTCGTCGCCGTAGTCTCTTGCCTGACGCGGACTTCAATGGTTCCCCCATCCGGCGTGTACTTGATGGCATTGTCCAGCAGGTTGAGCATGGCTTGCCGTAATACCATCCGGTCGCCGAACCAGCGTGGAACTGCATCGCACCGCACCCGCACGGATTGGCTCTTTTCTTCAGCCAGGACGCTCAATTGCTCGGCAACTTCGCTTGCAAGTTCGGGAATATCGACGACGTCCATCGACAGATTCCTCCGGCCGGTATCGCCACGCGACAGCATCAGCAGACGATCGACCAGCAAAGCCAGCCGGTCGACTTCTTCGAGCATGCTGCCGATGATTTCACGGTACGCATTTTCGTCGCGCCGGCCGCGCAAGCCGACCTCACCCACGCTGCGAATGGCCGTAAGCGGCGTCCTCAACTCGTGAGATGCGTCGGCGGTGAAGCGGCGCATCTGCTCGAATGAAGACTCGAGCCGCGTCAGGGTGTCGTTGAAGACTGTTGCCAGGCGTCCCAATTCATCATCCGGGTTGTCCACAGGCAGACGATCGTTCAAACGCTCCGCATTGATCGAACGCGCGCGCTCCGACATTCGCTCGATAGGAGCAAGAGCGCGGCGAGCGAGAAGATAGCCTCCTAATCCTGAAATGGCGACAGCGCCGGGCAAACCGAGAAAGAGAATGTAGATCAACTGGTTCAGGTTTTGCGCGATGGGACCTTCGGACCTGGCGACTTGAACCAGAACAGGACGCCCGCCGATTCTCGCGCCACCGCTCATCACACGATATGGCGGGCTGACCTCGGGCACCGTTACGATTCGATCTTCTTCTTTGGCCGCTACGGCCAACTGATTGCTTCGTGGAACTGGATTCCGCCGGGCTTCAGGCGTGTTGTAAAGAAGCCGCCCTTCGAGGCTCCAAACTTGAAGCCACGGGCTATCGCCCTCGCCGGTTTCATCATATGGTGCGATCGTACCGTCCGGCCGCTGCGCCAACATATCGGAGGCCCAGTCGAAATCATCGTGAAGGCGTTCGTCGAGCAGATGCGACGAGTTGTTGCGGACGAACGCGTACACCGCAGCTGCATACACTCCTAATACGGCCAGCATGACAGCGATGTGCCAGAGCGTCAGGCGAACGCGAACACTTTTCGGCGTAACGCGGATCATGGCTCTCCCTCGCGCAGCATGAAACCAAGGCCCCGAATCGTGTGAATCAACTTGGCGGATGGATCGAGATCGATTTTCCGGCGGAGCCGGGCGATGTGAACGTCGATGACATTATTCAGCGGCGTGCCGCGCGTTGTTTCCTTCCATATTTCACGCGCTAGTGTATCACGCAGAACGACCTGGCCCTGATGCCGGAGCAGGTATTCCAGAAGTTCAAACTCGCGGAGCGTCAGTTCGATGGTTCGACCCCCTCGCGTCACCCTGCGGGTGACCAGATCAATGTCCAGATCGCCTATAGCCACGGCGACTTTGTCCTCCACAGTATCGCGCGCGGTCAGCAACAGAACGGGAGTCGTCACTCCGCCTTTGCGGATGCTGGTGAGTACTTGAAGGCCGTCACGGCCGGGAAGCATCACATCGAGAAGAATGACGTCAAACTGCTCCGTATTAATCCGAAAAAAAGCATCTTCGCCCGTATGCGCAACAACCGCCTCGTATCGCTCATCTTCAAGGCCTTCCTTCAGGGCATTGGCGACTTTGACCTCATCTTCGACTACAAGAACACGCATGCGGTACGACTAGTAGCTGTAGGGGCGGTCTATGGAGCTGTGAAAAAATTGCATAAAACTTGTCAAATGTCGAATGTCTGTTGTGCGATATCCAATGAACTTGTCAAAGAACCCACTAACCCAATGACCTGATGAAAAAGGTTTGGCCGCGAACAATTTGGTCATCTGGTCAGTAGGTCATCTAGTGCTTTGACAAGTACATTTCATATCGCACAACAGACATTCGACATTTGACAAGTTTTGGACCGCCGCTACAGCGGCGGATCATCTACCTC
>WNGR01005712.1_pt1 | contig 13338 bp, 6 predicted proteins | sample 5407581 | NCBI WGS metagenome assembly WNGR01 (sample SAMN13153383, study PRJNA577476) | soil metagenome | isolation source: 80 cm soil or saprolite under Garry oak tree replicate 2 | place: USA:California | collected 2016-06-15 | reverse complement strand
TCGAAGACGGGATTGTGGAAGGCCAAGATGTCACCCAGCGACATGCTGCCCGGATGGAAATCCTGCTCTGTGTCGGTAATCGCGTGTTCGATGACGTGTATCTTCTTCACATCACTTGCATGTGCTATCGGGCCGCTGCGCATGGCGGCAAGCAGAAAACCCGCTAAGAGACCAACCAGGAGAGCGAAGGTGCCGGTGAAAAGAAGCAGTTTCTTCATGTGGACTTCCCCTTTGAATAAAATAAACGACGGTAAGCAAACTGAGGGATATGTTGCAGTATAGGGAGGTATTGCTGGGTTGTCAATGGAGCAAGTGCTGAGGTGCTGACACGTCAGGAGTCAGTGCTGTTTCGCTTCTCAGGTAGACCTGCGGCGCACCTGTATGGCAGCTCAGCGAAAGCTCGTGGTACTTGAGACATAGTGCAGCAACCTTGCTGTTGAGTATGGGAGTGCCATTGAAAGTGATACAGGAGATATGACGGCATAGTGAAGCTGTAAGGTAGAGGTTTTGCTATGGTCACAACGAAAAGAAGAGAGGCGGGAACTGGCTTCCCGCCTCGCGTTCGTGGTGGAGATGGGGGAGAGTTGAACTCTTTCCGGGTTATTTTAGAACACGTTTTCCAAGCCGTCTAATATGGGTGTGCGTTGGCTTCGCGGGATATTTTTGTCTAATGGTATCGATGATTTATGATGTTTGTCAGTGCTCTGAACTGACAATGAAACTGACACATTGGTCTTGAGTCCCTTCTATTGATTGCTAAAGGAGAAAATCAGGATGCCGAAGGGGGAGACGAACGAACAGGGTTTCTACGTCCTCTCATTGTGTTTTGTTGGGTTCCTCTTTTTTGTTGTTGTGTATCAAACATGCTGGCGTATCCTGGTTGTGTTCCAGTGTTACTACATCCGTTGCTACATGCTTTTTCATAGTCGTGCTTGTTGTTTCGTTGCTACATGGCCTTGTTTGGGCATCGCTACATGAACGCATAGTTCTCAATGCACACTGTTCAAGTGGTCTTAAGGGAGCGAAGTCGAAACCTCTAAAGGCTTTTTTGAAGTATTTTACATCTGAGATAAGATAAACCAAAGCATTATCTGTAAACACATGCTTGTTGACTTTACTCCGACACATTTGTATACTGCTGATGTATCTACAATTTTTACAATCATTGGTAGAAACTATCAAAAAAGGCAGTAGAAAAGATGGTCATTCCGCTGGCTACTCTTATTGCTCTCGTTGCTCATAACGCTCCCACATGGCTAGCAGCCCTAGAAGGCGTTGTCCTCGATAAGAGCCGCGAAGTCACCATTGACAAAAGCACCGATCTGGTTGTCACAAAAGGCGGCGGACTCATTCGCCATATCCTTCGCCTGAATGAGAAAGAACAGGTACGCCATCTCGAACAGGCGCTTAAAAACGCTACTGAACGTGGTCTCATCAACTTCACTACTTCAGCAGAACGTGACCAGTATCGAGATATCCTAAACACGCTGATGCAGATAGGTCCCCAGGGCGAGGAGCTACGCCGAGAAGCTCTACAACTCTTTACTTTCTCTGATACCCCTGACTTTACGAGCCTGAACGAGAGATATAACCGCAGCAAAAGGCTTACTGCCCTTGCTCACAAGGAGCCATACTCTGATATTGACACCACTCCTTACCTGACCAGCTTCTTTAGTGCACTCCTGGCAGAGTTGTATGCTGACCCCTATTTTAAGCAGCAGATGAGTGAAACGCTGCAACTACGCGCAGCCAAGAGCATGCAGCAATCTTTGCTTACTGTTGTCGCCTTGCTACAACAGTTTGGTGAGATACTTGAACACGATTATACAGCAGAGCAGCTTGCCCAGGATGTAGCGCAATATACCGAACATATCGAGCGTACACTCCATAATCTCAAGATCATCGGTATCGTCCCAAAAGATAAGAACAGAGACCCTGAACTTGAGGGTATCTTTGTTCCCCTGCGTATTCAGCTTCAGGACCCAGTTGGAGTTACTGATCAACGACCAGTTTCAACTGTTAGCATACTTGAAGCGTATCCTTACTTGGTGCTGCTTGGCGGTCCCGGTTCTGGCAAATCAACTGCAATACGCTATCTCGCTTGGAGTCATGCAGCAGCAATTTCGTCTGCAAACCAATCGGTTTCTTCCACCTTTCATCTACCTCTTGTGCCAGGATGTCCCTTGCCATTGCGCATTGAACTTCGCCGCCTTTCTGAAGAGCGTCGACAGCACAACTATGATTTTCTGTCCTTCGCCACCGAGGTCCTGTTGAAGCGAGAAGGTGTCAATATCGATCAACGGATGTTCAAAGAGTTACTGGCTCGTAGGTCAATGCTCTTGCTCTTTGATGGGCTCGATGAAGTGGGAACCCTAGATGAGCGTATCAGGCTGGTGGAGGAAATTGAACACTTTACCCTGCACTATCCTGGAAACCGCGTTATTGTAACCTCGCGCCCGGTTGGCTATGGCCTTGCTCATTTTTCTAATGTGTTCGCGCATGGCCAGGTACAATCGTTCGACGATGCACAAATTCAGCAATTTTTGCAGAACTGGTATTCCGCCGTGCTAGGATTCTCACCTATACCACATTTAGAACAGAAAGAACTGGACCAGCTTGTCGAGGCGCTACAAACCAACAGACGTCTTCACAAGTTGGCTGAGAATCCACTCCTCCTAACGGTCATTACCCAGCTGCATCGCTATGAACGCCTTCCAGATCGACGGGTGCTCATCTATGACCGTTGTGCCGACCTCTTGCTTGAGACTTGGGCAAAAGTCAAAGGCACGATTACCCGTTGGAAGGAGATGAGGATGGTCAAGGAAGACCAATATGCTTGTGTTGCCTATCTTGGCTCCATCCTACACCGACAATCACAAAAAGAGCAACAAGGTGGCGATACCGAAGAAGAGGCAGACGAGATCACGAGCGATGTCACAGCACGAGTGTTGCTACAAGAAACAGAAGTTTTTTTAAAACGTAGGAACTTGATTGCGGAGGTAGCACAACAACGAGTTGAGGCCAAATTGTTTATTGATTTGATGACGGTAGAAGCAGGTCTGATTGTGGAACGCGGTACTGACGAAAACGGCGAAACCCTCTACGGCTTTGTGCATCGTACCTTTCAGGAGTATTTTGCCGCTGCCGATGTCTATGAGCGGCTTCAACAAGAGTATGATCTGACTATCGTTACCGACTTTCTGGTGGAACATCTTCATGATCCACATTGGCATGAGGTGATCTTATTACTGCTTGGCAAATTGAAATCCAAGCCAGTAACTATGCTGTTGCATCAGATACTCGAAGGGAATATTAGGAGTCGTCGAAGCGCAGGGACAGCTATATTGCAACAAGATCTGTTCTTGGTATGCGATTGCCTAGCTGAAGAGATTGTAGTGGAGAACGAGTTGGTGACGTTAGTACTCTCGCGCCTAAGTGAGGTAGTACAACACAGCCCCTTTCCAAGCCAACGAAAGCTTGCATTGGAATACCTTGACAGCCTGATGCAGACAAGGCAGTATACAAACCAGGGACAAAAGGTGCTGGTAGCACTTCTGACAACAGAGGGTGCGCTAAACAGCGAAGACAAGGTAGAAGCTATTAAAGTACTTTACCTGAGTAGTCTTGAAGGTTCTGAGGATCGCAGGTTGGCAATGCAGATGCTTAGTAGTCTGCTCAAGCATTCTGATTCCTCTCTGGTTCAGGCTTTTGGAGCAGCTATGGATCTCTACTTTCGAAGTGCTGAAGGTTCGGATGAGTACAGTCTGGCAATGCAGATGTTCAGTAACCTGCTCCAGCGCTCTGATCTCTCTTTGAATCAGGTTCATTTGACAACCAGATTTCTGCCTCATTATACCCTGATTTTCGATGACGCGTTTTTGGCGAACAGAAAAGATCTGGCAACAGAGGTGTTCAGTAGCCTGCCCCACTGTCCTGACCTCTCTGTGGATCAGATTAGTCAGACAGCGGGGCCTAGTTGTCATTGGAGCATTCTAATCTCCAGCAATGGAGGATCGACATGGGTGACGATGGGTACCCTGAGTCCCCTATTCCAGCATTCCAATCTCTCTCTGGTTCAGAGTCTTCAGACAATAGAGTCTCTCTATCAGCAAAGCGCTGAGGGCTCGGAGAAGCGTAAACTCGCGACGCAGGCACTCAGTACTCTGCTCCAGCGCTCTGACCTCTCTGTGGATCAGACTCTTCAGATAATAGAGTCTTTCAACTACCAAAGAGTGAGAGACCAGGATGAGCACAAACTCGCGACGCAGGTGCTCAGTACTCTACTCCAGCGCTCTGACCTCTCTGTGGATCAGATTCGTCGGATAACAAGCCTTCTCTACCGGCAAAGTGCTGAGGACTTGGAGAAGCGCAAACTCGTGACGCAGGTGCTCAGTACTCTGCTCCAGCGCTCTGACCTCTCTGTGGATCAGACTCGTCGGATAGCAGAGTCTCTCTGTCAACAAAGTGCTGAGGGTTCGGATGAGCGCAAACTCGCGACGCAGGTGCTCAGTACTCTGCTCCAGCGCTCTGACCTCTCTGTGGATCAGACTCTTCAGATAGCAGAGCCTTTCGAGTGGTGCAGTCCTGAAGGCTCGGATGAGCGCAAACTCGTGACGCAGGTGCTCAGTACTCTGCTCCAGCGCTCTGACCTCTCTGTGGATCAGACTCGTCGGATAGCAGAGTCTCTCTGTCAACAAAGTGCTGAAAGCTCGGATGAATGGAAGGTAGCGCTGTATAGGCTTCTATCACTTGTTCAAAGCCACAATCTTTCTGGAGAGTGGAACTACGCATACGAAATTCTCCGAAGAATGGTTCCTTATTTTCACAAACTTAATCTGTAATCTGCTTAGTATCATTACTCATCATTACATAGAGCGCCGAAGGAGAGATTCGACAGGAGCCGTCTATAGTCATTCGCTGATGTTCTTCTCGTGCTTACATTCTTGTACTCTGTTCGCGGTCTATCATGATTTCCCGCTGAAGATTGTCAGCGATGCTACATGTGTTGCTACAGAGAGCAATAAGGGTAAGTGGGGGAGAGTTGAACTCAGCAACAGGCTTTTTCAGCCGACCTGGTTACTGCCTCGGCTGCCTTCTCAGGCGCCTTTTGTGTGAATTTTGTCCAGTGTTGTCGAGCTTTGTGAACCTGAGTTGAAGTGTTTTGCCCTCAGTTTTGCCCTCACTTGCTGAGTTGTGTCAGGAACACGCCAGCAAGTATTCCTGATAGCTTTGCCATGAGTTGCAGGACGCCGCATACGGGATACGGCTGGGCTTGTTTTGTACCGCCAGACGGCTTCTCACCGGTTGACTCGCTCATGCAGGGCACTCTTCTCGGCTTCCAACTCTGCTCTGCGTTCTTGCTCTTGCTGCAATCCCCCATCTGGGTGGTTACGGTATAAAACATGTGATATACTAGGTTTGTCTTTACAGATGTGCTTTCATGCTCTTTTTTACCTCCTTGAAGCCAGGTGAAAACCATGTCATTAGCAGGGACACACATAGGCCGCTTCCACCTGCTCCGTCTACTCGGACGTGGGGGCATGGGCGAAGTCTACCTCGCGGAAGACGAGCAGTTGAGACGACACGTCGCCATCAAGGTTATTCAGGCAGACTATCCCGACCCCGATGCCACTCGTTTGTTTCAGCGCGAGGCCAGGGCTATCGCCATGTTCAACCATCCTCATATCCTGCCCCTCTTTGACTTTGGGGAGGCAACCATTCATGGCACGACGCTGACCTATATGGTTATGCCCTTTTGTCAAGAGGGCACCCTTGCCGCCTGGATGCAGCAGCGCAGGAATGCTGCTTTGCTCTCCCCACAAGAGGTTGGATTGATCGTCCAGCAGGCTGCCGGTGCCCTGCAGTATGCCCACAGCCACCAGGTGATCCACCAGGATGTCAAACCTTCCAACTTCCTCCTTCGCAGTCGTGACGATGCGAGAGACCTTCCTGACCTGATGCTGGCTGATTTCGGCGTGGCAAAGTCCACCAGTACCACTGCGAGTGTGAGCCAATCTGTTCGCGGCACACCAGCGTACATGGCCCCTGAACAGTGGGAAGGGACTCCTGTCGCGGCGACCGACCAGTATGCCCTTGCGATCATGGCCTACGATCTGTTAACAGGTCATCCCCCTTTCCAAGGAGGCTTAGGGCAAGTAATGTATCAGCACCTCCACGTGACCCCACAGCCTCCAGGCACACTCAATCCACGCGTTCCAGCGGACCTGGACACGGTGCTTTTGCATGCGCTGGCGAAACAACCGGACGAGCGCTTTGCTTCCATCTCTGCTTTTGCACGCGCCTTCCAGCAGGCAGTGCCCATTGATAGCTCCGGCCCCACTATAGCGAACACTCTGCAGGAGCCGAACAGGCGCGATATTCATGCCGCATTACTGATAAGTGAAGCAGAGGCACGGACGGGTACTAACCGTATCCTCACCCTGCAGGGAGGCAGGCAAGTTCCTGTTTCTGTACCAGCAGGCACTCAGAATGGGCAGATGATCCGCTTAGAAGGCCAGGTCGAACCGGGCAGCGACCGTGAGGGAAAAGGCGCATTGATCCTCACCATTACGATTGCTCCCCCAGAAGAGCAGGCGCACCTCACCAACGCCAATAGTGATGAGACGGTCATCACCGGTGGTTCCGTAACCGAGGCCACAGAGGCAGCAGTACTTGCTCCTCAGGAACGTTCGCAGGAGCAGCCTCGTGAGAGCGATCCCGTAACTGGCGCCACAGGTGGAGCGGAACTCGCTCCTCCCTCCCGCGCCACCGGCAGCACAGGGACCATGAACCGCCGTCGTGGTCTGGGTACAGCGCTTCTCCTGGTAGGATTGGCGTTACTCATTGCCGTGGGGGGCAGCGTTGGCTTCCTCTATTTCACCAGGAGCAATCAGCAAAGTCCCTATCCTCCCTATGGCACGCTGGCACTAGATGACCCCTTAAGCGATAATAGCCAGGGTCACTCCTGGAGTGAGGGTGGTGATGCTTCGGGTACGTGTGATTTCACGGGGGGAGCGTATCACGTGAAGGCAATTCAACCCAATACTGGGAAAGGCTGCGTGGCAAATACCAACTTCAGTGATTTTGCCTATCAAGTCCAGATGACCATTGTCAAGGGCGATGCAGCAGACATTATTTTTCGTGACGATACAAAGGGGAACGGTTACTACTTTTACATCAACCAGGATGGGCAGTATGAATTCGGGATCTACAATTGTACCGGTAACAATTGTAAGAGTAATGTACTACGAAACGGTCCAAGTCCTGCCATCAACACTGGCCCGAATCAGTCCAACCTGGTGGCAGTTGTAGCCAGTGGCAGTACCATCGATCTGTATGTGAATAATCATAAAATCGATAGCGTGAGCAACAGCACCTACAGCCAGGGTCAAATAGGCGTTGTTGCGTATGATGTGAATAGTCCAACCGAGGTGGTGTTTAGTAACGCGAAAGTGTGGACCTGAGGAACAGCAGATGTTCAATCTTTATAGTCCTGAGCGCCGAAGGGGGACTCGAACCACCTAACACCTCTTTTTCGGCTGGCTTAGACCCAGCCTCGACGGGCCTGTAGCGCGGAAATCCATGCTATTTTTGTCCATTTTTGTTGAGTCGTATCAGTTCGTGTGGAACGGTTTTGCTCTCAGTTTTGCTCTCATGATTTGGGTGAATCGTCTACGCGAACGTACGGATGAAGGGATAAAGCGGTTATGTTTTCTCAGGGGATGCTATTTTATTCGTCTGTGACCAGTACATATTATCAGTTTTGATATTATATGTCAGGTGCCGCATACGGGAAGCGACCAGGCTTGTTTGTGGGCGTTCGCTGGTGTCCTCGTTGCCCTTCTCGCCCGGCTTCGTTGTTCGTCAAGCACCGCGCTTATCTGCCTTGTATCGTCGGCGTTGCTACATCCGTTGCTACATGGAGCAACACCGGGTAACGGGCAGGTGTTGAAAGAGTCTGTTGGCTTCCTTCAGGCGGCTCATTCTGCTACTTCTTCTTCTGTTGCTTCTCTTCCAGGAAGAGAGTATAGTTCCCTTGTATGGTTTTCGTGCTGGGATGGTGAGGTCCAAAGGTCTTCTTGTAGATAGCGAGTGCACGCTGGTAGAGTGGCTCGGCTTGCTCGTACTTGCCCTGTTTTCGGTAGAGTTCTGCCAGGTTGTTGAGCCGGGTTGCCAGCTTGGGGTGCTCAGGACCCAGCATCTTCTCCCCGATGGTGATGGCACGCTGGAAAAGCGGCTCGGCCTGTTCGTACTTGCCCTGTTTTCGGTAGAGGTTTGCCAGATTGTTGATATAGCTTGCCAGGTCGGGATTCTCAGGACCCAGCATTTGCTCCCCGATGGCGATGGCACGCTGGAAAAGCGGCTCGGCTTGGGCATACTGGGCACGGTCCTCTAAGTAATAGCCGACTTTATTGAGTAATGCTCCCGTTTGCGGGAACATCTTGTCCCATTGGTCCATGAGGCTTACACACGCCAGTGCGTGAGGCAGATACTGTTGGCAACGTGACCAGGTGCGGTAATCCGTCACGTCTGGAAAAGTCCGGTTAATGGCTCGCACCGTTCTCTCCGCCCATGTGCGCTGTGTTGTTGCATCCATCGTGTTTCTCAGTACAGCCTGCACGAGGCGATGGACCGTAATCGTCTGCTCATCACGCTTGCGCTGCACCAGCGAATAGCGCAAGAGGATGCTCATAGCTTCGTCGAAGAGTGATACGTCAGTAGCAATGGCTTGCAGGTGTGGACCGAGTTCAGATGCCCCGCCTACGATGAGTTGCTCAGGGATGGCATCGGGTGCCAGGAAGGCACAACATCGTAACAGGTCTGCTGCTGCCGGATTCAGGTGTTCCACCTGTGCGAAGGACAGCGACCAGGTGGTAGCAACGGGCTCGGGATGATCCTTGCCGATGCCACCACGCCGGTGCAACAATCTGGACTGCTGCTGCCAGTAGTGCTTCTGGTAGGATGAGAGGCTACAGTGCGTTTCCTCGATATAGGCTCCGGCCTGGTCCAGGGCCAGTGGCAAGCCATCCATCGCTCTAGTGATCACCTCGGCGACGGCACGATCGGTGGCTGATGCCTGGTCCAGGGAGGCATCCGGTGCCAGCACCTTGGCACGCCTGAGCAAGAGGAGCATGCCTTCTTGCAGGTCCATCTCCTCGACAGGAATGCCGTTGGCAAGCGTGCCGGGGGCCTGTGCGCGCGTGGTGAGCAGGAGGTGTCCCTTGCCACCAGGGGGCAGGAATGCTTCTACCAGGGAAAGATCATCGGCATTATCGAAGATGCCCAACCACTGGTCATGAGTGGCAAACCAGCGTAGGACGGCAGCCACGATCTTCTGCTGGTCCTGTTCCTGCTGCTCAGGCAAGGCGAGCAGGGCTGCCAGGTCGAGAAAGCTGGTGATGATCGTATCGCGGGTGGCAGCATTGACCCAGAGTACGCAGTGATACTCGTCGCGGTAGCGGTAGGCATATTCCACGGCGGTGTGAGTCTTGCCGATGCCTCCCAGGCCGCTGATGGCTTGCGCTTGTGTCAGGGCTGCGGCTTTGGTCGTGGTCAAGTTGATGTGGAGCCGGTTGAGCAGGTTTTCGCGTCCGGTGAAGAAGGGATTGCGGCGAAAGGGGATGTTCCACATGGGCTGCGACGCTTCTGTTTGCTGCTGTGTGGGTGTTGAAATGTTAGGTGTGGGTTGGGATACCTGAGGAGAGGATATGGAGAGTGGTGTGGCAGGCGGTTCCTGGGTATCGACAGGAGAAAAGGGAAAGAGCCAGGTGAAAAGGGCAAAGGCGGCAGCCAGGACAACGAAGACAACCGGCAAGATCGTAGACCAGTCACCTGAAAGCACTCGTCCTAAGCTCAGTATCCACATCAGTCCACCGGCGACGAGGCAAAGCAAGGCAATCAGGCCAATGATAATGCGCATCCAGAAACTTCTGGTCCGTTTCGGCTTCTGCTTTGGTGGTAGAGCTTGTTGTACGTTCATAGAGGGTGTCCCGTCTCCTACGATAGATACTGCCGCCCGCATTGATGCACGTATTATATGATATGAACGCATATATGTGGATGTTCTGAAAGTAGAAATGGTGAGGGAGAGTCGAACTCAGCAAGAGACTTTTTGAGCGGTCTTGGGAAGTGCTCTGATTGGCTTCTCAGGCTCTAGACGTGTTGATTGTGTCCATTTGTATCTATGTCTGTCAATATGAGTATAGTTGTTTTGCCCTCACTTTTGCCCTCACTGCTCTACTCACTTGATGTCTGATCTTCCTGCTTTATTGTTCGCCAAATACCGCTTTTTTGCTGCTGATGTGGATAACTAATCCTCACAAATTCTGGATTATACCTGGATAATTGCTAAGAAGTAAGCTGTAAAGGCGATGCATATTTCTAGGAAAGAGAGAGGTTTGTCCTGATTAACGTAGGTCAATGTTTGTCATTGTATTATCAACTTTGCCTCCTTACCATGTTTACAAGCGGCTGCTATAGATGTTCGTGTGTGTATAGCCTGTGGATAAACCTGTGGAAAACTCTACTCCTTATTTTTTATCCTCTGCCTTGTGACCGCGAATTGAAGGTTCTCGCGCCAATTTCATCCTTAGCAATTGGAGCGGGCTACCCACTTCGATTATGGGTTCTGGAAGGCCGAGCACATCCCGCGCGAACTTGTTGTCCAAATCCTGCCGTACTGGGTCTTTGTCGATCTCGTGCAGGGGGAGTAAGTCGAGGCCGCTTATGGCATCGAACAGTTGCACGGCTGCGGTTAGTTGCCAGGGTTTAAGTGCGGTGACATCAAGAACGGGAATATCTTGTAGCGCCAATACTCCGACGCTCCCTCTCCCTGATTGTTGCTTGTTTGCGTTGTACCAATGCAGCAACAGCCCAAATGAAGTATTTGCCCACAGAACCAAAGCCTTTTCCTGTTCAGCAGTCGAGAGCCGTATAGATATCCATGCACGACCGCCGATGGTACGACGAGGTGTGAATTGCATGCTTGTGGACTGGCTGTTGAAACGAAAGTCGCGGTTGAAGTGACAGTGGGACGCGCTGGCAGAGATGCTTGCAACCTTTTCCTCGATAATCTCTTTTTCCTTTTTGGTTGATCCTTTGCGCGGAAGGCCTTGACTATCACCATCGAATGACATGCTCCGCTGACTTTTAGCATCGTGAGACCAGATTACAGGATACGTTGGTACGATCTTTGCTCCCTTTAATTCCTCTATGACGAATGGCCCTCGCACTCCTCCTGTGGCGGTCACGCCGTTTATATCTGCGTGGTAGGGCCCAATCTTTCCGATTGCCGACACAGTTGTAATGGGGATTGCAACAGCCTCCGACTTGTTCATACCTGGCAACCAGATACGTTTTTCCTGTTCGATTTGATAGGTTGCCTGCGCAAGCGAAAGATCGGCAATACGGGACAGATTCCAACTACCCGATGTCGGTACGGGTGCTTCGATAACCTGGCCGATGAGATCGTCACCAAAGTGCAACGGGGTGCCGCCGATGGGGCCATCTTCAAGGCTCCTTATATTCTTCCCGGCCATTAATTCATGAATTTGTTTTGCGGTGCTTGCGCCCAGCATCGGAAACGCTGGCCGCTCGTTGAGAATAACAAATGTGGCGCGTTTGCTTCCAATCTTGTCTTTGCGGCCAATGAGAAGACATTCGCCCATATCGGTATCGGCGGAAAACGACAGGTCTGCTCCATCAGCTCCTGAAATCGAAACTAGAATGAGGTCAGTGTATTCCTTGACCAGGAGAGCGCGTGAATCGTCCCATGCTTCGCCCGACATCAAACTGAGGGGCATGACCAATGCCAGTACACCTCCTTCTTTAAGCTTCCGATCAGCGAGAACAAGAAAGATTGAAGCCTCACCGGCATTGCCATGGGCGCTGGTGCCATCCGTCAGCCGTTTTGTGGCTTTGGCCATCAATCTTTGTTCTTCCGCGCTTGAACTAAATGCAGCGAACATGGGATTAGGAACACCGATTTTTTTCCCTTCATGCCCGGTAGCACGGGTGAAAGGCGGATTCATAATAACCAGATCGAACGACGCATGAGGAAGTGTCGACCAGGTTTCACGCTCGCGCTCGCCCATTCCTTCGGCGGCTTTGGCGGTGATGTCGAGAATTTCAAATTTGCGCTGAGGGTCTAAGAGGTCTAAGGAACCAAGAGCAATCCCACCCTCTGGCTGTTTGCCATAAGCTACAGTCATTATGGAACTCTGCGTATATTTCACGGTCGGGTGGGCTCCTGAGAGCATGGAAGCGGTAAGGTGGGCTGCGGCTGGCAATACGTCACAGCCGATGAGGCTATGAGCCATCATAGCCGGATGAAGCGCCTCTGAGTTGCCTTCGCCTAGTTCATGCAACTGACCGATACGCTGATATGCAGTGGAAAGAAGTGTTCCTGTGCCGCATGCAAAATCAGCAACACGGAGAGTTTTTACGTCGGTGGCGCTCGCCCACGCACCACTGACAGGTGGCCTTTCAGGCGTGATTGCTAAGCCGACGAGCAGAGCAGCTGAAGCAGGAGTGGTGTAGTAGGCTGCAAGAAACTTCCTGTCAGCGATGAGACGTTGAAAGACGGCTCCCGTCAAGTCGTGAGAACGCATCAATCGATTTTCGACCAGCCTATCGGCAGTGTCAGCCAGGCGCTCGATGAGTTCTTTACTGCTTGACGGCGGGATGACTTCCAATATCCGCCGGGCAATGTCAAAAATTGGCCAGTAATTAACTTTGAGAATTTTGCGCCATTCAGCAAGAATAACGGACTTCGTCAAGCCACTAGACCGGAGTTCTTCGAGCGACTGAACAGTAGCCAGGTCCCCGGAACCTCCGGCTAAACTCTCCTGAAAAACAAAAGCATTAGCAAGAATGGTTGCAGCCATACGCCGTGTCTGGCCGCCTTCTTCTTGCCGCAACTCCTGGCTTATTTTGTGAATCGCTCCAGGATTTGTTTTAGCCATATCTTCCAGAAGGCCAGCAGCATCACTTACGCCATTGACCAATTGATCGGCAGCTTGGTTAATTACTTCCGGTGGAACAGATGCTGATTGCGTGAGAATCGAGAGATCGGCAACACTGCCATGAATCCAACCTGAATGCGGCCAACGGGCGGCGTTCGCCGGAGAGCTGCCAGTGAAAAGTGCGATTTCGAGATCGTGAGCAGTCGCCAATTCCGTCTTTAAGGAGATAGCTGCCTTGGTGTTAAAAGTCAACTAGAATGGCCGCCACCGATTACTATTGGTTCCGATTCATAAGACTAGAGCCAGTCTCCTCAGAGAGGTGATGCTGGCTGGCAACTTCAGCACGGTAGCTCTCCACACTCATCATATCCAAAAT
>WNGR01005708.1_pt1 | contig 13341 bp, 19 predicted proteins | sample 5407581 | NCBI WGS metagenome assembly WNGR01 (sample SAMN13153383, study PRJNA577476) | soil metagenome | isolation source: 80 cm soil or saprolite under Garry oak tree replicate 2 | place: USA:California | collected 2016-06-15 | reverse complement strand
CCTACCACCACCACCGCCACACCACCGCCCCTCCATAGGCTCCATGCACCCTCACTCTGCTACCATCTCACTCTCACTCTCCTTCTGGGCTTCTTCGTGCTGTTCGGATCTTTTGTCACCCTCTCCTCACGGCACCTTCACAGGCAACCTTGACGTGCTGTCAAGGTTGCCTTGGTGGGAGCGTTCGTTGCCCCTCTTCCCTCTTCCCTAAGTGTCCTTGATCTTCAAGTTCTCCAAGCTCTTCCCGTCTTTTCTCATTCTTTCCGTACGACAGACACCCTTCACGAGCAACATTTGGCGTGCCACCTGGTTGCCTCGGTGAGAGTGCTTGTGGCTTCCCCTCCCGCCCGGTGGCACTTATGATTCATTCTGACCTGCGTTGTAGACTTTCACTTTCGCAGGCCTGCCTCGCTTTGTTTTCGGTGGCAGTGCTCTGTATATCTTTCTAGGTGAGTATTCATATTTGTTTGTTTTTTCGATCTGGCCTATGTGGTTGTTACGTCACGGTAGGGACGTCCGCTCGACTTGAGCAAGAGGTCACTAGTCGTTTGACAAAACAAAAAGGGCAGTCACGTGTGGTTTCCGAGTGATAAGTCCAACCGAGGACTTATACAGTTACTGATGAGAAGTAGTAACCCTCGAGTACTTCAAGTACAAGAGGAATACTTTGAACGGATCAGACAGGGGATGGATGGGAAGGAAGACTCTGTTGTTCTGTACCGTATGATACAAGAAGTCAAGTCTAAGGCTGTAAGGCCCAAGACGAACTGTACTTATAGTACTAAGGAACAATGGAGTCACGTATACAATAGCAGTCACGACAACAATAGTCGTCACGAGAACAATGAGTCACGAGAACAATGAGTCACGAGAACAATAGCCGTCACATGGACAATAGCCGTCACATGGACAATAGGTCACATACAATGAGTCGAGTCATGCCACGTCACGAAACAGTATAGTAGGTGAGTCACCTGAGACAATGCGGTGCTCACCATGAGTCGCACAAGAAGAGTCTGTGAATATTAGAAAAATTAAATAGAACGGTCCGGGACGTAACACCCACCCCACCCCCATCTTTACAATTTTTTCTCCAAGTTCAATTGACTTTTACTAACTGGCATTGACTTTGCCTGACTTGATCATGTTGTCAGACAATATCCTAGTCAAGGCAATTTTTTTGTGATTTTTTCCCCAAGTTTCAATTGACTTTGACTGACTGACAATTGACTTTGCTTGACTTTGTCAAAAATCTTGACTGACACTTGACTGTTTCAGGACTTCATGCAGTTTTTAGCGACTTTAGTAAGACTTTCTTTTTTACTGAGCATCATCATTGTTGCTGTGGTGGTGGTGGTTGGTGGTGTACGTGGCTTGGAGCAGTGTTGGCTGACTGCCTGCTGCCGCTGTGGTTGGTGGGTCATGCAGCTGGGGTCTGCATCAGCAGTGAGCCCCCCACTGTCGTCACTGTCGATATGATTGTTGTCATGGTTGGCAGTGCACACTGCTTAGAGCTGCATTGACTGACTGAATGCCTGCCACTGCTGTGGTTGGCAGGTCATGCAGCTGGGGTCTGCATCAGCAGCATGCCCCCCACCATCATCGCCGTCAACATGGTTGTTGTTGTGGTTGGTGGCACATGCTGCTTGGAGCTACATTGACTGACTGCCTGCCGCCGCTGTGGTTAGAAGGTCCATTGCAGTGGTAGTTGTGGTTGGCAGCACATGTGGCTCAGACTTGCATTGACTGACTGCCTGCTGCCACCATTGTTAGTAGGCCACATAGTTAAGGTCTGCGTCACCATCGCCATGGTGAGGCACCTTGGTGGTCGTGGTGGGCAGGACATGCAGCTTGGAGCTGCCCAGCCAACTGCCCACTGCTGCTGTGGTTAGTAGATCATGCAGTCAGGGTCTGCATCATCGTCGCCATCACCATGGTGAGGCTCTATGGACCATGATGGCAGTGCACATGGCTTGGAGCTGCATCTGCTGACTGCCTGTTGCCACCATGGTTAGTGGATCATGCAGCTAGAGTCTGCATCAGCAGGGTGCCCCCTGCTGTTGTCACCATCATCATGGTTGCAGCAGATCACATATGGGGCTAGGCTGCATCAGAAGAGTGCAAGCAGCTGCTGTTTGCAGCTGCCGCCATCTTCAAGGTCATCACCTTCATGGCATCTCAGGGCTGCTTTAATGGGAAAAGAGCCTGCCATCACCACCATCATTGTGATTGAGGAGAGTTGAGGAGCATGCAGGCTCACACTCATGATGCATACCCACCAAAGACCAGTTAAGGCCAACCCCAACCAGTCCTGTGGCAGTTCTACCAGGCATCAAATTTCCAGAGAACCAGAACTGGACCGTTCCTGAATCCTTAGAACTGCAACTGCAGGTCCAGTTGCAACCAGTTGCAGTCCAGTCCGGTTGCAGTTTTTTGCAGTTCATGAATCATGCAACTGGACTTTCAAACACTACTCATGTGGGTGTCTAGCAGGAGATATGCACCGTGATAATTGGTGCAACAGCCACGCACCTCATTTGTCCCTCTTCTCTGTGGCTGTGTCAATCATTGGCTGGGGTACCTTCCCAATCAATATCTAGTAGTGGTAGTACTGTATAACACACTGTGCATAACATAGAATACCTATGTACATATAGTATGAGCAAAAATATAACATATCTTACATCAATGGCACAACCCAACTGGTCATACATCAGCAAAATGACACATTCTTAAATTTTCGCTTATTCAAGTAATAAGCCACTTAAGCACCCCAAAACAGGATTAAGCAGGCATTAAACCGATTTCAGATTAGCCAAGGTTTAACTCAGTTAAGCAAATAAGTAGATTTGACTCCTGAAACTGTGCTTAATTGAACTTATTTACAGCTCAATCACGGCTTAACTTGTCCTTATTTCTCAATCACATGCTTATTTTTCGAGCAGACAGTCAAGATTGGGTCAATTAGGTGTATTCAGAACAACTACAGTACATGACTATACAATCAGATTAATATGATAACCCTGACACCATCACCATCACTGCCGCTGCCATTGCCACTGCTGTGTGGAAAGCCTGGATCTCCTCTGTCTTGGTCTAGCCACCAATCATCTTCTTGAGAGCTTTGATAGCTTCTTTGTACTTGACTGCAACTGCAACCTTCAAGCTTGCTCTGAGTGGTAGCAATCTTGCAGCCACCATCATTGCATGCATGCCCTGGCAGCACCATTTGAACCTTGATGAGAGTTTACAGAGGTCAACAAGGCAACACAACACGTGCTTGAGTTACACACCAGTATTGGGAGGCAGACTGCCCAGGCTGTGGCATCGTCGTGGTCATCTTGGTTAGATGCAAGGTGTGGCATGGTCAGGATTGTCATTGTCGGGGTCACGCACTGCCGAGTCATCATCATTTTGGGGGCCTGCACCACCATCATATCTGGATCATTGTCATTGCGTCATCGTCTGCCATCATCACGTGGCCATTGTTGTTGTTGCCCCCATCGTCGCAGTCTTCATCGTCGCCTCATCGCAGTGGTTGCTGCTTTGTCGTGGTGGTTGCTATCGTCGTTGCTTTTGGCTTGTGGTTGTTATGGGCATGCAGGGCTTGCATTGACCCCTGCAGTGGTGACAGTGGCTGAGGTGTCCATGTGGGGCAGCAGCCTCAGTTGTGGTAAGGCGATGGTGGGTGTTGGTGCCAGGGCAGCAGTGCGAACCTGCAATTAATGTAAGCACAATGTGGGCTTAACTAGAACACTCACTTTTTTTGTGGACATCTGGGGCAGGTGCATGCTAGTCTGTAGAGTCAATGGAGGGTAAAAGGGGCAAGCGGCTTCAAGAGACCATGTACTTACGAGCAGTAGTGATGCAGCAGATTCTGGGGCAGTAGTGTGAACTAGTGATTTCCTGGCCTGGCCCAGAGGCTGGAAGCCAGCCTAAGCCAGCCTGCAGAGGCTGGGCCAAGCCAGGGCTGTGGGGTCAGGCTTTTGTGGCCCATGGCTCAGGCTTGAATTTGGCAGGCCAGGAAGTATGGCCCACAGCTCAGGCTTCAAATTTCATAGGCCATAGGCCACCACTCCCTTGCCTTTGTTCCACAGTGCTCTGCATTTACGCGCGCCCTTAGACACTTGACTATGACACAGCCTCAAGCGTCATGGTAACACATGTGAAGTTTCGTGTCACGCAAGGACCTGCATGACCACTTGCTTCGCTCGAATTGCTCCACACTCCCTACCATACCAAGAGTTCCGCATTTACTTGCACCCTTAGATACTTGACGAAAAAACTTCCTCAAGCGTCGCGGTACCACGTGTAAAGTTTCGTGTCACGCAAGGACCTGCATGACCACTTGCTTCACTCAAATTGCTCTACACTCCCTACCATACCCAGAGTTCCACATTTATGCGCGCCCTTAGAAACTTGACGACGACACTTTCTCAAGCGTCGCGGTAACACGTGTGAAGTTTCGTGTCACGCAAGGACCTGCACGACTGCTCACTTTGCTCGAATCTCTCCACACACCCTACCATACCCAGAGTTCCGCATTAACATGCGGCCTTAGAAATATGATGACCATACTTCAGCAATTGTTGTGGTCACAAATGTAAAGTTTCGTGTTGTGCAAGGACCTGTGTGAGTGCTTGCTTCACTTGCATTGCTCCACACTCCCTACCATGACCAGTGTTCCGCATTTATGCGCGTCCTTAGTAGCTTGAACAGTCACACTGCTGCAATCGTTGCAATAGTACATGTGAAGTTTTGTGTCACGCAAAGACCTGTGCACCTACTTTCTTTGCTCCACACTCCCCCCTGTACTCACAGCCTGAGGCCACTCAGATCCTCCATGCTGCAGCCTAAAAGCCTAGGCCAGCCCAAGCCATAAAAGCCATGGCCAACAGCTCAGGGTGGCATAAAAGCCTGGGCAGGCCTAAGCCATAGGTAACAGCTTAGGCTTGAGGTTTTGCAAGCCCCAAGCCATAAAAAGCCAGGCCGAAGTGGAAATTTCAGGGCCAAGCTGGGCTGGGAAATCACTAGTGTGAACAAAGGATGGGCAGCTGTGAGGTCATGGTGGTTGTGTGGCAGTGAGCACATTGCAAGGTTAAATTGACTAAGATACTTATCTTTTTCTCCCTTTGTGGGCCTAGACGGGGGTGGTGTGCCAGCTGCCTTGAGTCATTATGATAAAGATGTGTGGTGGGTTAATAGGATGTCACCTTTGCTGTCTTGAATGTGGGCTCATAGGGGAGGACAAGGCCATGGTGGCAGATGAAGGTAGGGATGGAGAGGGGGAGAATGTGATGGTAACTTAGTAGCAAGGAAAACTGATAAGACATTAAATGGAAAGAGGTTTCCCACACTCAGCCAATCAATGAACGAATGCGACTTAGTTGTTTTTTTTTGAACCCATATTCATATATTGCACATATGTGACTTCTTCCCCACTGCATGATATTTTCCTACTGCTGCAACAAACACTTGAAGTCCAGGTCTACACGTCACTGGCATTCACCAGCACACTACACCTGCAACAGCTGAAGCTGACAAGCTATGCCATCTTCTTGCCATCGTGGAGCATACAGTGATGGCAGACAACTCCACTGCAAGGGCAACAACAACAACAATGCAGCTGCATCGACACCAGCCACAAGTGGCATGAGTCCCTGACCACCACAATGCCTTCAAGTTGGCCATGCATGACCCTGACAGTGATGACCCCACTGCCCAGTGCCACTCAGAGGCACTCCGCATGTGGTCCCAGCCATGACACTGTCGCTGGGACTCCCTATCCAAGCTGTGAGCCGCATGTGACCCAAGCCATGATGACAATGCAAGCAACCCCGATGACGGCCATGACAATGCTGCTGTTACGTACGTGCAAAGACACTTACCTTATGGTTATGACTACAGGGGTAAGCGGTAATTAGTCATGGACAAGGAGCATCAGTCAGCTCGAATATCACATGTAAGATAGTATGACTCGATCCTAGGATAGTGGTACTAGGGTTCAGGATTCATGAGGCGCTTTAAAGCCCTCTTCTTGTAGTACTTAAGATGTAGTCATTGAAGACCTAGCTCTCCAGCTTGGTCTTCTTGAATCGCCACTTGTCTTCTCCTCTATCCAGCGAGATCTAAGGACTCTCTCTCTCTACTCAAGAAGCGACCATCTGTCTCGTGTCCAAGTGCCACTGGAGGCCTTGTGACTACTGTATCACATGACTACCAAGAGTCTGTGTATACTCACTATCACTAAGTCATTGCGTGCGCCATTCCCAAAGCCTAAGTCAAGGCTGACATTCAGTGGCAACGTAACATTAAGACCAAGCTCCTCATCATGGTGCACCTCACAACCAGAGAATGCTGGGCCTTCACGCCATATACTATCGAAGAAAGGGGAGAACGGAACATTCCCTTAATATACCTCAAAGAAGCCAGGTGGAGGACAGTTAGAGGAAGCACTGGATACTTCGTCAACATCCCCACAAGACCAAGTCAATACTACCCAGTTGAGTTCAACCATATCTACATGTGTTGGTGCGAAATCACTTGGAATGCACCCGAAGCAGTGTGGAACATAGTAAGACCAACTGGACCCGACTATCATTGCGACATATTTGAAGATGAAGTACAAACATCTGGAAATGTAGGAGCAATAGATGGACACCCCCCCGTGATGCCACGAACTCCAGCCCCATCAACAGACAGTCAAGAAGAACAAGGGAGTGAGCAGTCAGAAAACACAGTCGAGTCAGGACAACCCAGCAACACTACAGAAGAGGAAGGTCTTGCCGACCTAGCTGAGTCCATTCACATCAATCCACCCGAAATGGCTACTATAACCGAAGCCCCACAAATGGAAGAAATCGATGAATATACAGGACATCGAATCAGACGCATCGTCACCATCGTGGATGAAGAAGCATCTCTGCGAAGAGCCACAGGACCCGACCACACAGACCCACCAAGCAGAGGGCCAGAGCAGATGCCAGAATTACCGCCCATTCGACTCCCACAAGATGATCAACCTGGAAGAAGATTTCCTGGAGGAGGAGGATTCCCTGGTGGAGGAGGATTCCCCAGAGGAGGAGGATTCCCTGGAGGGGGAGGATACCCAGGCAGCGGAGGAGTGCCACCCGGAGGGCCACCAGGAGGCGCTTGGGGGCCACCGCCAATGCCTATACCACAAGCCCATCAAGGAAAATTAGTAGGAGAACCACCTACAATCTACAACGGCAAAAGGAAGAAAATGACTCTCTTCATCAATGAATGGGAGCTATATTGGGCAGTCAATAATGACAACGCCCTCATGATCAACCCATATCAACAAGCTATGTTTTTCCTTACATATATAAAAGGGGCCAGAGTTAACGAATGGGTAATGGCAGTCAACTGGTGGCTAGCCCAACAACTACAAGGAGGAATCAATCCTGCCAACAAACAACTCTGGAACGAAGTAGCCGCCTCCTTCACATGACGCTTCACTGACAGCCTAGCCAAAGAAAACGCACAATCCATACTTCAAGCAGGGGTAAAAATGAAAGGAGAAGACATTGATGCCTACATCGTCGAGATAGAAGAACTAATCTGACTAGCTGAGTACTGATTTGACGTACCACAAACCATCGAGACATTCACAGACGGATTGCCCACCAGGCTGTATCAAAAGATTCTCAAACTTGACAGACCTGCCACCTACGACCAATGGAAGCAGGCAGCCATCAATCACCAACAAGATTACATCCATATGAAGGCAAGACTGAAAGCACATCGCAGAGGAATAACCACCTTGCGCCCAAGGGGATGGATGCCACAATGAATGTTTCCCGATCCAAACGCCATGGATACATCGGCCAGAAGAACTAGAGGACATGTTATGGGGAGTGAAGAAATGAACCCCGCAACCATGCCTCGAGGAGGATACATACCCTGAGGGGGATACATGCAGAGAGGATGCAGCGGAGGAAGGACGAGGGACCTACACAAAGTTGAGTGTTATACGTGTCACAAAAAGGGACATCTGAGTCGCAACTGCCCCCAGCATACATGGAACAAGTCAAACAACAACAACCAACGCAACTGAACCCCATATCCAAGCCAAGGGTGCGAAGCAGTGGTCGATGATAGAAGCGTATATGATGAAGAACAACCCACGATAGCACAGTCAAGCACCCAAACTCCCCAACAACAAGCCGACTCATGGCTTCAAGGAGTAGCCATGGCAGGAGAAGATGTACAAGAACTAGTAATGAGAGACCTTGTTGGGAGAGAGGGTTTTCAGAATGCCTGAACCCATCGGCCTGGGTGAGGGCAGTCCATAAATTCAATTCTGTAATAGTGACTACGCGATTTCGATCCATGCACATCCCCGTCTCTATCAGAACTAGCAACACAATGGCTGACATAAAAGCACTTGTAGACTCTGGAGCAACTGATTGCTTTATGAGTGAAAGGTTCATATGACGAATGAAGTTGGGGAAAAGACCCTTACAAAGACCACAAAAAATATGGAACATTGACAACACAGCAAATCAAGCTGGAAAAATCATGCATTATATCACCCTTGACATACAAACCAGCGGAATTAGGAAGACAATACAATTCCTCATCACAAACATAGGAAATGAAGACATCATACTAGGATACCCCTGGATGGCCGTGTTCGAACCCCAATTCATGTGGAAAAGTGGGGTCATTAACAAGAAGGAACTACCCATCATCCTCCGGTCAGTCAACCCCTTGATTCCAGGAAAAGACCCAATAATCGCACGAATTAAAGGGTCAAATGATGACTGTCACTTGCAAGTCACAACCGCCACAGAACTTGCCATCAAAGCACAGCAGTACACAAAAAAAGTAGAGGTCCCTGCAGAATACCAACAATTCACCAAGGTATTCAGTGAAGAAGAGTCAAAATGATACCCACCAAAACGAGCCTGGGACCACGCAATCAAATTCAAAAAGGACACACCAGAAGCAATAGACTGCAAAGTGTACCCAATGAATCAGACTGAAGATGAAGTGGTACAAAAATTCCTTCACGATGAACTTGAGAAAGGATATATTTGTGAGTCAAAGTCACCATATGCATCCTCCTTCTTCTTTGTTCACAAAAAAGATGGCAAGATGTGACCAGTACAAGACTATCAAAAGATCAACGCTATCACAATTCGGAATCAGTACCCTCTCCCGTTAATTGTGGATCTCATTCGCAACCTTAGCAATGCACACATATATACGAAACTTGATGTCCGATGGGGCTACAACAATGTCCGAATCCGCGAAGGGGACAAGGAGAAAGCAGCGTTCAAAACCAGATACGGACTTTTTGAACCCACCATCATGTATTTTGGGCTCACCAATTTGCCAGCAACATTCCAGACCATGATGAACTATATATACTGGGACATCATCCTCAAACACAAGCCCCTTGGAATGACAATCCGTGTCTATATGGATGACATCAGAATCGCCACTCACACCAACCTCGCCAACCACCAATGCGCCATTCATGACGTCCTCAAAGTAGCCCAACTTCACAATCTCTATTTCAAACCGGAGAAATGCCTCTTCCACTCTCCTTCTATGGATTACCTGGGGGTAATCCTTGAAAAGGGGGTGACACGAATGGACCCTGCCAAAATCGCAGGCATCGACACATGGCCAGTACCAAAGAACGCAACAGAAGTATGAAAAGCACTCGGATTTTTCAATTTCTACCGCCCCTTCATCAAAGACTTTGCATTCATTGCAAGACCACTACACAAACTTACACGAAAAGATCAAGAATGGCAATGGGGATCAGAAGAACAAAAAGCTTTTGACGCGCTGAAGAAATGCGTTACAACAGAACCGGTACTAGCACATGCCAAACTAGACAATCAATTCGAGTTGGAAGTAGACGCCTCAGGATACGCGGTAGGAGCGGTACTCTTACAATGAAAAGAGGACAGTAAAAAGCACCCCATAGGATACTACTCAGCCATGCTCAATGAGGTGCAACGAAATTACGACATTTACAACCTCGAGCTCTTGGCCATCGTAATGGCCCTTAAGAACTGGAGGCTGCTACTGGCAGGATCACCCCACAAGATTATCATATATTCCGACCATCTCAACCTACAGTACTGGAGGCTACCACAAAGAATATCACGAAGAGTAGCAAGGGAAGTATTGGAACTATCAGAATATGACTTCAAGATACGTCATCTCCCAGGACGATTGAATGGGCAAGCTGACACGCTATTGAGGCAACCAGGATATGACCAAGGAGAAGATGACAATAAAGACATAGTCGTACTACCCAATCATGTCTTCGTAAGGGCAGGAAGAATGGAACATGCTCCTCCCATGCGAAGGATTGTAGCCCAAGAAGAGATGGAAGCTGCCGACCCAATATATGCACAAAACGAAGAAATGTTAAAGCCCTGGATAGACGCACATCAGCTGAAGAAAATCGAAGGGACGTGGTACAAGGAAGGACGACACGTGGTGATGGGCAAGATGGAACACAAGCGAACCTTCATACAAGCTCATCACAATACACCCACATACGGACATCCAGGGATTAACAAAACATACCAACTAACAAGTCGCAGGTATTGGTGGCCAAACATGCAACAGGACATGAGAGATTACGTTCAAGGATGTGCTGAATGTCAGTGAAACAAAATCAACACATGACCAACAAGAGCGTCGTTATCACCCATATTCCCCAAGCCTGAAGCTATGCCCTTTGAAACTATTGCATTAGACTTCATCACTAAACTGCCGACCTCACAGGGGTATGATTCAATACTCACCGTCACCGATCACAACTGCACAAAGGCTGCAGTGTTCATTCCTTGCAAGGAGAGCATAACAGCAGAGGAAACAGCGGGGCTGATTATTCAACACATCTTTCCATGATTTGGGCTCCCACTGAAGTTCATCAACAATAGGGACCCAAGATTCGCTTCAAGATTCATAAGGGGGCTATGCAAGGTGACGGGAACAACCCAGAACATTTCCACAGCTTATCATCCACGAACGGATGGACAATCGGAATGCACCAATCAATGGCTGGAGCAATATCTACGGTTCTGGGTCAATGAGCGGCAAGATAACTGGCATGCTTATCTACCCCTGGTGGAGTTTGTACACAACAATTGGCCAAATGAGACCACCAGAGAGTCCCCTTTCTTTGTGTTGTATGGATTTAATCCACACGCTGATTGGACAGATAAGCCATCACCCATACCACAAGTGACATTGAGGGTAGACCAGTTCAAAAGAGCAAGACAATGTGCCCAAGAACTGATGATCAAGGCACAACAGTCATGGGTCAAGCACAAAGATACACCCAAGTACCGCGAAGGGGACTATGTATGGCTGGAAGGACACCACCTTCGCACAAATCAGCTGGCCACCAAGCTTGCGCCCAAAAGACATGGCCCCTTTCCAATTGTCCAGGTGATGTCCCCCATCAACTATCAATTGAAACTTCCCATGCAGTGGAGCATTCATGATGTGTTTCACATCGATCTTCTCACACCATACCAGGAGACTGATCTCCATGGATCAAACTATTCGAGACCGGCTCCAGACCTTGTTGATAACAAAGAAGAATACAAAGTCAAGAAGATTCTAGACTCTTGGCAGTTCAGCAGAGGACAAAAGAAGCAATACCTTATCAAATGGAAGGGATACCCTGACTCAGATAATGAGTGGGTAGACAAACAAGACGTTCACGCCCCAGAAGCGATCAGGGAGTTTGAAAATCAAAACCCCGCAAAACCAACACATATAAGATGGGGCAATACAAGTGAGTCCCTTATCCCCTCTTCACCCCACTCTACCACATCACTCACTAAACTCACCTCCTTCATGTCCGATGTCAACCAATACTACCTTGGTTCACCGGAGCACATCTTCAGAGCTGAACTCGAGGAAGGGCTTATCACAACCTCCGAGGCGTGAGAACTCTGCACTAAGAAATATATCTGACCACATGTCACCGATGAAAACCTCCTCGCCGCCCCTCTCACCAAACAAGAGCTGGCATCAGTCCTACTCGTCTTTCCAGACCTCAACACGAAGCCAATGCCCCTGTGTGCACTATCACCCATGGTGCGAAGACTGTCAGACCCTGACAACATGGGGGCAACCCCCACCCACCAAGCTGACATGCAAGACGTCGATACCAACATTTGGGGACCTAAAGACAGTCATCCAGGCGAGGTCCCGCTACCAGTCCCCTTCAGGGAACCTAAGCGCATCACAAACAGTGCTACGGAAGGTTTGCTCAACGTGGAGGGACGAGCAATTCGCAAGAGCCGTCACAAAGAGAAGCACAAAGATGGCAGCATGGGAAGCACTGCGCCAGTCAGTACACTGGCAACGCACAGGCCATGGAGCCGCACCACCAGTTATATGAGTGAGGGGGACCTCTACCCAGCTGAGCACCTGTTCATACACACGTTAACGGACACTGACGAGCCAAATGAGACTCCCTATGCAGCCACAACCACTGGCTTCCCGTTGCACAAGGGGAGTTACCAGGTCAAACACAGGGAGGTCCTGTTGGGGTTCAAACCAAACTCCAGGGACAACTTCATTTCATTCCCCATCACAGGGCTGGACGGCGACGTCAAGCAAGCGGAGTATGTGCAAGTCATACTCCACCCAAACCCCATCATCATCAGACTACATAATGACAGTGACAAGGTGTTCACCAAGCCGCTGTACGCCACGCCTGTCTTCCACTATGACGGGAAGCCTGTGTACCGAGCTGAACAGCTCGAGAAGCTCAAGTTGGGGGCAGAAGGCCAAGACCAGACAGACTGAATGATCCGTCGCCTCAACAACCCCTCACTCACGGCTGTAGTCCACCAGTTCCGTGCCATGGCTCAGGAGCTGGGACGGCTTGAAGAAGCCATCGTGGAGGGCGAGGATCAATGGGGGGAGCTCACGGGTATGCACTGCAAGACTATTTGAAGGCTGGAAATGGCAGACGCGTTGCTGAGGATCCAGGATCAAGATGAAGGACTAGTGGATGATGTGTTGCAATCACTAGGAGAGAGCGAGCGACATGGGCGTCGTACCTGAAAAGGGGGTGATGTTACGTACATGCAAAGACACTTACCTTATGGTTATGACTACAGGGGTAAGCGGTAATTAGTCATGGACAAGGAGCATCAGTCAGCTTGAATATCACATGTAAGATAGTATGACTCAATCCTAGGATAGCGGTACTAGGGTTCAGGATTCACAAGGCACTTTAAAGCCCTCTTCTTGTAGTACTTAAGATGTAGTCGTTGAAGACCTAGCTCTCCAGCTTGGTCTTCTTGAATCACCACTTGTCTTCTC
>WNGR01013816.1_pt1 | contig 13342 bp, 10 predicted proteins | sample 5407581 | NCBI WGS metagenome assembly WNGR01 (sample SAMN13153383, study PRJNA577476) | soil metagenome | isolation source: 80 cm soil or saprolite under Garry oak tree replicate 2 | place: USA:California | collected 2016-06-15 | reverse complement strand
CCGGCCAGCGCGCGGAAGAACCAGGCGTCGCCGAGGAACGGCGCGGCCTCCAGGTCCTGCTCGGCCAGGAAGGCCGCGACCGGCGTGGCCGCACCCGCCGCGATGGCCTGCAGCGCCCGCCGTTCGGTGCCGGACAGGCCGTCGCCCGGGGCGGGCAGCTCCTCGAGCAGCCGGAGCAGCGCGGGTCCCAGGAACGGCAGCCCGGGGTGGTCCGCCCGGGCGGCCGCGGCCAGCGCGGACGGGTCGGGGTGGCGCAGGGCAGCCCAGACCGAGACCGCCGCGGCCAGCGTGTCCCGGCTGGCGGGCATCCGGGCCGGCCAGAGCGTCTCGAGCTCGTCCGCGGTCAGCTCACCGAGCCCGCGGAAGCCGGGCTTGCCGGGAAACGAGCCCACCACGATGAGTTCAGGGGTGCCTACCGGGGCGGCCAGCGCCAGCGCGTCTACCAGCTGAAGCTGGTCGTACAGGTCGTGCTCGAACCACAGCACCACCTGCTGTCCGTCCTTCAGCGCCCGGACCAGCTGCCGGTCCCTGTCTTCCAGCGAGGCCAGGATCGACCGCTTGCTCCCCCAGCCGCACGCGGAGAGGAACGCCGCGCGGGCCTGAAGCAGCTCGCGCCGCGGCCCGGCCGGCACTGGCCCCTCATGCAGGACGTCCTGCCAGGGCAGGACCGCTCCGCCCAGCGCGGTCTGCCGGAGCGTGTTCCCCGCGCTGTCGCCGTTGGTGACGTGCAGCGGTGACGGGCGCACCGGCGCCTCGCGGCCGCGCCGGGCCAGGTACGCCGCACCGCAGGTGCAGTGGTCCAGCGAGTCACACGCGCAGCCGACGATTCGCGCGAGCTCATCGCGCATCCGGCGCAGCCGGGCGATGCGGGCGTCGATCTCGTCGATCTTCGCCGCGGCCCGGGTCCGCAGCGCCGCCGAGGCAGGCCCGCTCCGGGCGACGCGCAGATACTCCTCGATCTCGGCCAGGGTGAAGCCGATCGCCTGCGCCTCCTTGATGGCACGCAAGAAGCGCACCGCGTCCTCGTCGTAGTGCCGGTGCCCGCTCGGCGTGCGGGCCGGCGTGGGCAGCAGGCCGCGGCGCTCGTAGTAGCGCAGCGTCGCGGCGTTGACGCCGGCCCGCCGCGCGGCCTCTCCCGCTCTCACGCCAGCACCATAAACCCGTACCCGGGTGCCGGAATCAAGCAGGACGCACGAGGCCGGGGATTGATCGATCAAACTGGTTTGATCTATCCTGAGGGTGTGCCGAGCGCTCCGCCGGGGTTCCTGCGGCTGGCTGGCCATCCGGTGCGCTGGCGGCTGCTGACCGAGCTGGCCCGCACCGACCGGCAGGTCCGCGAGCTCACCGGGCTGCTAGGGCAGCCGCAGAGCCTGGTCTCCTACCACCTCGGGCAGCTCCGCGCGGGCAGCCTGGTGTCCGCGCGGCGCAGTTCGGCCGACGGCCGGGACTCCTACTACCGGATCGACCTGGTCCGGTGCCGCGAGCTGCTGGCCGAGACGGGGCTGGCCCTTCATCCCGGGCTAGCACTGCACCCCGGTCTTGGGTCCGGTCCCGGGTCCGGTCCCGGGTCCGGCGCGCTCCGGGTGCGGACCCGGGTGCTGTTCCTCTGCACCGGGAACAGCGCCCGTTCGCAGATGGCCGAGGCGCTGCTCGGGCGGCTGGCGGGGGGCGCGGTCGAGGCGGCCAGCGCGGGCAGCCGGCCGAAACCGCTGCACCCGGAGGCGGTGCGGGTCATGCGCGAGCACGGCATCGACATCAGCGGGTGCCGGTCCAAGCACCTGGAGGAGTTCGCCGGGCAGCGGTTCGGCTACGTGATCACGTTGTGCGACCGGGTCCGCGAGGTCTGCCCGGAGTTCCCCGGCCATCCGCAGCTGATCCACTGGAGCATCGCCGACCCGGCCGGCGAGGCGGACCCGCCCGCCGCGTTCCGCCGGGTAGCGGCCGAGCTGCGGACCAGGATCGGCTTCCTGCTCGCCCGCCTCGGGGAGTAGCCGTGGAGCACCAGGCCGGGCTGGGCACCGTGGTGCGGGAGTGGGGACGGATCGGCTGCGTCGGCTTCGGCGGTCCGCCCGCGCACATCGCGTTGCTGCGGCAGCTGTGCGTGGGGCGCAGGCGGTGGCTGGACGCGCAGGAGTTCGAGGACGCCATCGCGGCGTGCAACCTGCTGCCCGGGCCGGCCTCCACCGAGCTGGCGATCTTCTGCGCCTGGCGGGTCCGCGGCCGCGCGGGCGCGCTGGCCGGCGGGCTGGCCTTCATCCTGCCCGGGCTGGCCTGCATCCTGGCGCTGTCCGCGCTGTTCCTGGCGGGCACGCCGCCGCTGTGGGTGAAGGGCGCCGGAGCCGGAGCGGGCGCCGCGGTGGCCGCGGTCGCGGTCCAGGCCGGCTGGACCCTGCTCGGGCCCAGCTGGACGCGGGCGGATAAGGCCGGCCGCGCTCGCCGGTTCCGCTGGGTGGCGTACCTGCTGGCCGGCGGGACAGCCGCCGCGACCATCGGGCCGTGGCTGGTGCTGGTCCTGCTCGGCTGCGGGCTCGCCGAGCTGGCGCTGCGGTGGCCGCGCGACGACGTACCGGGACGGGACGACGTGGCGGCGGGCAGGCTGGGAGGGATCGTGGCTCTGCCCGCGCTCGGTGCCGCGGCAGCCGGCGGCGGCGTGCTGGCCGGGGTGGCCTGGGTGGCGTTCAAGGTGGGAGCGCTGTCGTTCGGCGGCGGCTTCGTGATCATCCCGTTGATGCGCGCGGACGCGGTCGGGCGGGGCTGGATGACCGGCGGCCAGTTCCTGAACGCGGTGGCGCTGGGCCAGATCACCCCGGGGCCCGTGGTGCAGACGGTCTCCGCCGTCGGCTACGCGGCCGCGGGCGTGGGTGGCGGGCTGCTCGCCGCGCTGGTCGCGTTCTCCCCCTCGTTCGTCTTCGTGCTCGGCGGCGCCAGGTACTTCAGCGTGCTGCGTACCAGCCGGGTCGCGCAGACGTTCCTGGACGGCGCGGGGCCGGCCGCGATCGGGGCGATCCTGGGCTCGGCCGTCCTGCTGGCCGGGACGCTGCGCGAGCCATGGCAGTTCGCGGTGCTGGCCGCCGCGGCGGTGCTGCTGCTCGGCCCTCAACCGCGGTGGCTACGCCGCGGGGTGGTGTTCACCCTGCTCGCCGCGGCCGGGGCCGGGATGGTCGTCGCGCTGGCCGGCGGCCCGCTGCCACATTGACGGGGCGGCACCGGGATTTTCCTGGTCGCGGCGGGTAGCCAGGACGCATGACCGAATCCGAAACCGATACCCACAAGACCGAAGCCGAGCTGCGGATCTCCCGGGTCAAGGCGCTCAGCAACGCCGATCTCCTCGGCGTCATGACCTACCTGCTGGCCAAGTACCCGGACACGTTCCCGGCGATGCTGGACGACGCGCTGAGCTCAGTCAGCCCCCAGAACAGGGGCTAGAAGGGCACAACGGCCAGAAGGGCACGACGGCTAGCAGCGGCCCGTAGTACGTGCGGGCCTGCCAGAAGGTCCAGGCCTGGCACGGGCTGCCGTACCGGCTCTGGATGTAGCCCTCACCCCAAGGACCAGGTTGCCGTCGCCCTGCATGGCGAGGGTGTCACGGCCGGCGCTTATCCACTGACCGGCCTGGAGCGTCTCGCCGGGAAGCAGCCGGTCGCTGCCCGCCGCCGCGCGAGCCGGGTCGCCGCCGAGGACCGGCCAGAGGACGGCGAGCAGCACTAGGCTGCCGGCGGCGACGCGGATCCGCCCGGGGCGAGAGCTCACGCTATGACAGTGGGGGCATCCCTGTTTCCCTCCATGTGGACCTAGACCCCCTTGCTGATTCCCACCGGGCCGAGACGATAGGCATGGGGCCAATGGGGCGGAAGGGACGAGGTAGGGCGAACCGGCGGCCGCGAGGGCTGGAGACCCCGTCCGTTCGGTTCGAAGGAATCGAACGGGGTTCCAGGGCATTCGATTCTATGTTTTAATAGATGACATGTTCGAAGCGCTCGCTCAAGGTGCCAGCCATCCCGCCGTAGCCGCCTGGCTCGGGCTCGGCACGGCCGCGGTGGCCGCCGTGGTGGTGGCCATGGCTTGGAGCGTGAACGCGCGCCAGATCCGGCTGGCGGAGCTGCTGGCCCGCCGGCAGTTTCCTCTCACCAGCGGAAACGGCCCGGCTAAGGAGGGCGCGCCGGAGATCGAGGGTGCCGCCGCGAAAGAGGAAGCGTCACGGGCCAAGCCCGCCGCCGCAGGCGGCCGGGCCAGCAAGGTCCCGCCCGAGGTCATCGACGGACCCGACCAGGTGGTGGCCGGGGAGCAGGCCAGGTACCGGGTCCAGACCGGGGGGCCGCACCAGGTGGTGTCGTGGGCGGTCGGCGGAGGCGGCGCGGTGTCGCACGGCCCCGACCCGGGTCATCCCGGTGACCTGCTGCTTATCGCCGAGCAGCCGGGTGACCTGACCATCATCGCCCGGGTGCGAGAGGGCCTGAATGAGCGGCGCGCGACCAAGACCGTCACCGCCGTGGCCGAGGTGACGGAGCCGACCCCGCCGTTCTCGCTGCGCCTGTTCCTGCACGGGTGGGGGCTGATCGTGGTGGCGGTGCTGATCGTCGGGTTCGCCGGCGCGCTCAACGCGCTGGGCAACTTCACCTCCTCCGACTTCATCGCCGTGGCCGTCCCGTTGGCCGCGCTGCTCGGCGTGCTCGCGGTGGCGCGGGGCCCCGGCGCTGGCGAACCCGGCAACCGGCCAGGCCACGGCCACGGCCACGGCTCCGGTCCCGGCAAGCGGCACGGGCAGGCCTAGGCCGCGGGCCATCGCGCCCAGAGCTCGAGGAAACGCGTCGTTCCCGGGCGCCCGCATCAGGTGCCACAGCTGTCACGGCCTCTGTTATTGAGTGACGCCGGACCCCTCGTAGGGGTGTTTTGACACTCAGTGATCGGCCCGGCCGCCGTGGCCTAGTCCGGCGGGGCTGACGTGACGGCTGAGGTGCCCCGCCGGGCGGCGGGGACGATCGTGGACAGTTACCCCCCGGAATGTAAGCATTCCAAAGTTAGGTGAGTTTGCGATGTGGCGGGGCCGGGGGTTGTGCTACCGGCGGGTGCGGGGCCTGCGGGCGGGTCCGGGATGGCGATGTCGGCGGCTGCGGCGTGGCGGTGCAGGTCGTCGAGGGTGCGGATGCGGTGCGGGCCGGGGGTGATGACGGTGCCCTGGCTGGCGAGCAGGTCCGCGATGTGCCGGGTGGTGACGCTGATGGTGGAGTGGTCGACGCCGAGGAGGCCGGCGATGAGCTGGCAGGTCATGCCGGACCGGTAGCGGAGCAGGGCGGCGAGCAGGTAGGCGGGCAGGCTGAGCTTGACCGGGGCGGCCGGCCCTTTGGGCCGGCCGGCGCGGGGGCCGCCGCGGTCCAGGTGCAGGCGCTGCTCGCGGGCGGCGGCGTAGGGCAGCTCGAGGCTGGCGGCCAGGTCGCCGAGGGCGGCGCGGGTCATGCCGGTCAGGGCGGGATGGGCCAGGGCGTCCAGGTCCGGGCCGGGCAGGGCCGGCGGCGGGCCGGGTTCCGGCTCGGGGGCGGGGCGCAGGACGGGCGGGAAGGCGTAGTTCCACTCGCCGTGGAAGCCATGGCGGGTTAAGGCGCGGTCTTCGAGGTCGCGCATCTGCTCGTCGCTGACCCGGGTCCCGGTGGGGTAGGAGCCGGTGTCCAGCACGGCGGTGACGGACAGCCCGGTGGCCGTGGTGACCGCGCCGATGGTGTTCACCACGACGTCGTGGCTGGTCAGCGGGCGGCCGCGCCAGGCCAGGGTGATCTGGGAGAACAGCCGGTGCTCGATCTGGGGTGAAATGCGGGCGTTTCCGGGCGCGCGGCAGCGTGCCGGGGCGAAGCCCCGGCAGAGGGGTCTGCTGCCGGTGGCTTACGCGGCAGCGGTGAGCTGGACGGTGTAGCCGAGTTTCTCCAGCTGGCTGACCAGGCGCCGGGTCTGGTGCTCCTTGTCCTGGCGGGAGGTGAAGTAATCCGCGCCGAGGTCGGTGAACACCTCGCCGGTGGTGAGCATGTGCCAGATCACGTCGAGGAGGCTGTGGGCAACCGCGACGGCGGCCTTGTTCGGGCCCCGGCGGCGGGCTATCTGCCGGTACTGGGCGCCGAAGTAGCTGTCCCTGGTCCGTGCGGCCGCGCGCGCCGACTCGATCAGGGCGCGCCGCAGCCACTGGTTGCCCGGCGTGGTGGCCACCCGGCGGCGCTTGCCGGCCGACTCGTGATTGCCCGGGCACAGGCCCGCCCACGAGGCCAGGTGTGCCGGGGTGGGGAACCGGCTCATGTCGGCGCCGGTCTCGGCGATGATCACCTCCACGCTCCTGCGCTCCAGCCCGGGAACCTCAGCCAGCAGCCGGGCGGCTGACTGGTAGCGCTCGGCGACACGGGCGGCGACCTCGGCGTCCAGCGCGCCGATCGTCTCATCCAGGAAGTCCAGATGGGCCAGGATGCGGGCCGCGACGATGGCGTGATGCGCGCCGAAATGGCCGCGCAGGGCCGCGGTCAGCTGCGGGATCTTCGGGCGCAGCTTCCCCTTGGCCAGCCCGGCCAGCGCCGCCGGGTCGCGCTGCCCGGCGATCAGCGCCTCGATCATCGCCCGCCCGGACTGGGTCAGTACCTTGGAGGCCACGGAGGTGAGCTTGATCCCGGCGTCCTGGAGCACCTTCTCCAGCCGGGCGATCTCGGCGGCCCGGACGTCGATCTGGGTCTTGCGGTAGCGCGTCAGCTCCCGCAGCTCCCGGATCGGCGGCGGCGGCACGAAGCTGGGCCGCACCATCTCGTGCGCGGCCACGTCCGCCAGCCACCCGGCATCGGACATATCGGTCTTGCGGCCCGGGACGTTCTTGACGTGATGCGCGTTGCACAGCCACACCAGGAAGCGGCCTTCCAGCGCGTAGTAGACCGGCTTCCAGTACACCCCGGTCGCCTCCATCGCGGCCAGGGCGACCGCGTGCCCGGCCAGCCACTCCGCCAGGGCGGCCAGCCCGCCGGCGGTCGTGTCGAACCGGGCCTTCTCCGCCTGCACGCCGCCGCGCGGCCCCGGCGTGCGCACGCACGCCGCCACCTGGTCGCGGTGCACATCCAGGCCGGCCACCCGGTCGTGGATCTGTTCCATCTCTCCTCCTCGGCTGGTTGCGGGGACGACCCGCCGGGGAGGACCTGGTCCCTAACCGAATCTGGGGTTCGTGCTCGCAGCGACAATCCCAGGTCCCGCGGGTCCTGCGCCAGACTTGTTGCGGACTCTCAGCGCTCCAGTATCGAGACGGCGACCGCGCCCGGCGAGCCTTGAAGGACATTTCATCACTCCGGGTGGCCGCCAGGTCATGCGCACTTGTTCCACTTGGAGGTACCCGGCGGGAAATGGCACACCGTGATCTCCAGGCCGGTCTCCTGCGCCAGGGCGGCCAGGCCGGCCTTCCACGCCCGGCTGCGCCAGTCGTTGGACCCGCCGGCATCGCAGCAGATCAGCAGCCGGGTCGCCTGCGGGTAGGCGGCCCGGCCGATCAGGTCCTGCCAGCGGCGGACCGATTCCACCGCGAACGCCGCGGTGCCGTGATCGGTGCCCACGTTCACGAACCCGGCGTTCGCGCCGACGTCGTAAACCCCGTACGGGATCACGTGCCCGCCGTCCTTATCCGGGAAGTCGCGGGAGCGGGCCTTCACCGGGTCCCCGGCCGGGCGCCACTCGGCCCCGGCCCGGGCGTAGTTCCCGATCAGCTCCTTCTTCTTGGCATCCACGCTGATCACCGGCTGCCCCGCCGCCAGGTGCTCCTTCGCCTGGCCGGCGATATACCGGAACTGGGCGTCCCGGTCCGGGTGCCGCCTGCCCTCGGCCACCTTGGCGTTGGCCTGCGTCGAGAACCCCTGCTCGCGCAGCAGCCGCCACGCTGTCTGCGGGCTGCACCGGTGCCCGGCCGCGGTCAGCGCGCCGGACAGGTTCTTCGCGCTCCTGGTCGTCCACAAAAGCGGCGAGCACGGATCTCCCCGGGACGAGTCCCGCACCAGGGCCAGCAGCGCCGGCACCAGCCCCGGATCAGCCTCGGCGAGTTTCCGGCGCCCCGCTCCCGCCCGGCGCACCCGGCCGGGCGGGGCAGTATCACCCGAGGCCAGCTCAGCCGCACCGTCCGCGACCGTCTGCCACGACGCCCCGGTCAGCCTGGCCACCGCCCCGGTCCCGCCGTCCCCCGCCGCCCGCGCCGCCATCCCCAGCACCAGCCGCCGCGCCTTCTCATCCAGCTCCGGCAGCAGCAGCCGCCGCGCCTTCTCATCCAGCTCCGGCAGCAGCAGCTCAAGCTCCGGCCCCAGCCGCCTTAACAGATCCGCATCCGCCATAACACCATCATGACAGCCGACACGCCACGAACTCAGGTAAATACGGAATGCTTACTTTGCGCGGGTTTCGGTCCACAATCTTTACCGACGTCCGGCCGGTCACCCCAGCCGTCACCTCAGCCCCGCCAGACTAAGCTGCGGCAGCCGGGCGGATCTATGGGTGTCGAAACCCTGCTATCGGGGGTGCTGCGACACACGATCACAGACGCCGTGACAGGGGTGGCGCCTGATGCGGGTACGTCCCCGGAACGATGCGGGTTACTTGCCTACGCGCCCCTAGCCGGGCATCAGGCGGCGCCGGCCGCCATCAGGGCTACGCTGGCCTCGGCCGTGTAGACCAGGAACGTCAGGGATTCCTGGAAGTACAGCTGCACGGTGTCGGCGTCGTGAGCGAGGTAGCCGATCGACAGGTCCTGGCCGAGCCGCAGCTCGAAGTCGCCGCCGCGAGCGGAGAGCAGGAAAGCGCCGTCGATGGCGGGGGCCCAGACGATCTCCCCGTCGATGACGCGGGCCAGGTGCTCGCGGATCGGATAGCCGTGATCGGAGGTCTCGCTCACCATCGTGTAGGCGTCGGCCGACAGCAGCAGCGAGAACGGCCCGCCCACCCCGGCCAGCCGCAGCGCGCTGACCGCCTGGCTGACCACGTTCGGGTAGTCGCGGACCTCGGCGGGCAGGGTGAGCGCCGGGTTGGACGTGCTCTGCCTGATCCCGGTGATGCCGGCCGCCTGGTAGCCCTCGAAGATGGCCCGGTCCTCGGCGAAGGCGATCTTCTTGGCCGCGTCCTTGACCGGCTGCCAGTCGGCGTCCTGCGCGCCGCGCTCGACGGCGTCGACGTCGTCTCGGCTGACCGTGAACGGGGCGCGCAGCCGGACCAGCGGCTGGGCCGCCCGCAGGTGGGCGATCACGCCGTCCGCCGGAGCGTCCACCTCGGCCAGGTGACCAGTGTTCACGCTGGCCAGCGTCGGGCCGTCGGGACCTTCCAGGTCAACCACCCGGCGGGCCGCCACATGCTGCTCGAACGTCCGCCGTGCCTCCTCCTCGATGCCCGCCCAGGCGGCGTCCGAGATCGGAGCGAGCTCGCGATGCAGGTTGTTCATGCTAAGTGCTCCTCTTCAGGCTGCCGATGCCCAGGGAACCGGACTCTCCCTGCGCTGCCGCGCCGGCCGGGTCCGGCAGCGCGCCGGGCGCGTCGGGGATGTCGTCGAGGAAGTCAGCCGACGGCGCGAAGAACAGGCTGCCGGTGACCGCCGTGGAGAAATCGAGGATGCGGTCGTAGTTACCAGGTGGATTGCCGATAAACATGTTGACCAGCATCTGCTCGGTCACGCTCGGGGTAGCCGCGTACGCGATGTAGTAGGTGCCGAACTCCCCCCGCCCCACCTCGCCGAACGGCATGTTGGCCCGCAGGATCTGCCGCTCCGTGCCGTCGGGATCCTCGATGGTGTTGAGGGCGACGTGCGAGTTGGCCGGCTTGACGTCGTCCGGCATCTCGATGTCGGACAGCTTGGTACGCCCGATCACCTTCTCCTGCTCCTCGACGGGCAGCGCGTTCCAGGCGTCCATGTCATGCAGGTACTTCTGCACGATGACATAGCTGCCGCCGGTGAAATCCGGATCGGCGTCGCCGGTCAGGGCCGCCACCCCAGCCGCGCGGCCGACCGGGTTCTCGGTGCCGTCGACGAAGCCGAGCAGGTCGCGTTCGTCGAAGTAGCGGAACCCGTGCACCTCGTCGACCACCGTGGCCGCTCGTGCCAGCCGGGTCATGACCTGGCTGACGAATTCGAAGCACACGTCCATCCGCTCATGCCGGACGTGGAAGAGCAGGTCGCCCGGCGTGGAGACGGCGCGGTGCACGGTCCCGGCGAGCTCGCGGAACGGGTGCAGCTCGGCCGGGCGCGGGCCGGAGAACAGCCGGTCCCACGCGGCGGAACCGATCCCGGCCACGCAGGCCAGCGGCGCCTCGGGGACGCGAAACCCGACCGATCGCTGCAAGCCGGCCCAGTCGGCGAGCAGGTCCCGGACGGCGTCTTCCCCGCCAGGCTCGATGGTCAGCACCATGAACATCGCGGCGGTGGTGAGAGGGGCGAGCAACGGCTGCGGCTCTGGTTCGGGCAGCGGACGGGCGACCGCGGGAACATGTGACCACTCCGTCACGAGACGCCCCTTTCCCGTCGGCACCAAGCTTCCCAGAGGCAAGGTTAGCCGTGACCGCTCCCGCCAGCCTTCCCGGGGGGCGGCACGCAACCCTCAGCTCCCCTTGCCGAGCCAGCCGCGCCGCCGGAACATGACGAGCAGGCCGATAATGGCCAGCGCCTCGGTGCCGATGCCGAAGATGAGGAACGCCGTCAGCGACCCTTCCCGGTTCACCAGCCAGCCCAGGTTCTGGCCGAAGAACCCGGTCAGGAACGACAGCGGCAGGAACACGGTGGCGATGATGGTGAGCTGTTTCATCACGTCGTTGAGCCGGTTGGACACCATCGACATGTACGCGTCGAGCGAGCCGGACAGCAGGTCGCGGTACAGGCCTCGGCGACGGCGGGCACCTCGTCGCGGTGCACGCTGACCAGGAACCGTTCGGCGTAGAAGTAGAAACAGTGCACCTCGGTCATTGGCTCGCCCAGGCCGCGGGCGCCGTAGGCGACGATCGAGACGAAGTCGTCGTAGTCCTCGATCTTCGGCCGCTGGTGGAATTCCTTGACGTCCTCCACCGCGAGCGGGTGGATCTTGAAGACCTCGCGCAGCAGGATGAGCACCTCGTCGTCGGTGCCCTGCAGGTCCAGCCAGAGGAGCCGGTCCTCTTTCATGGCCAGCTCGATGTTGGGGCGAGTGAGCTCGTCCTCCAGGCAGTTCGTGAGCAGCAGATGTCCTCGCACGGCTCCCATGGTGTCAAAACCGCGCTCCGCCGCCTCAGTAGGGCGCGTCATTAGACTGGGCTCTCATGACGATCGAGCCGCCCGAGGCCAAGAAGATCCCCAGCCCGCGCACCTTCCACGGCGACACCGTGGTCGACGAGTACGCCTGGCTCGCCGACAAGGGCGACCCGGACACCATCGGCTACCTGAGGGCCGAGAACGCCTACACCGACGCCCTCACCGCCCACCTGGCCCCGCTGCGCGAGCAGATCTTCGAGGAGATCAAGGCGCGCACCCAGGAAAGCGACCTGTCCGTCCCGGTGCGCAAGGGCGGCTGGTGGCACTACTCGCGGACGGTCGAGGGCAAGCAGTACGCGGTGTTCTGCCGGCGCGCGGTCCGGCCCGGTGAGGTGATCCCGCCGATGGCCGAAGACGGCAAGCCGCTGGACGGGGAGGAGGAACTGCTCGACGGCAACGAGCTGGCCGTCGGTCACGAGTTCTTCAGCCTCGGCGCGTTCCGGACCAGCCCGGACCAGCGCTGGCTGGCCTACTCCACCGACTTCTCCGGCAACGAGCGGTTCACGCTCCGGATCAAGGACCTGGCCACCGGGGCCACGCTGCCGGACGAGATCCCGGACACCTACGCCGGCTGCGCGTGGTCCCTGGACGGCTCCGCCGTGTTCTACACGACCGTGGACGAGGCCTGGCGGCCGTACCGGGTCTGGCGGCACCGGATCGGCACGCCCGCCGCCGAGGACACCATGGTGTTCGAGGAGCCGGACGAGCGCTTCCACGTCTGGGTGAGCCTGACCCGCAGCGAGAGCTACGTGATGATCCGGAGCGCGAGCGTGCTGACCAGCGAGGTCTGGCTGCTCGACGCGGCCGATCCTTCGGCTGAGATCAGCGTGGTGGCGCCGCGCCGGCAGGGCGTGGACTACGACGTGGAGCACGCCGGAGACCATCTGCTGATCCTGCACAACGGCGGCGACGCGGAGAACTTCGAGATCGCCACCGCGGCGCTGACCGACCCGGGCACGTGGACCCCGCTGGTGCCGCACCGCGCCGACACCCGGCTGCTCGGCGTGGACGCGTTCGCCGACTACACCGTGGTGTACTTCCGCCGCGACGGCCTGACCGGGCTGCGGATCCTGTGCAAGGACGGCGAGCACGAGGTCGCCTTCGGCGAGCCGGTCTACCGGGTCGGGCCGGGCGTGAACCCGGAGTTCCAGGCCAGCCGGTACCGGCTCTCCTTCACCTCGCTGGTGACCCCGGGCTCGGTCTACGACTGCGACATGGCCACGGGCGAGCTCACCCTGCTCAAGCGCCAGCCGGTACTCCCCTCCCCGGCCGGCGTCCCCTACCGGCCCGATGACTACGAGCAGCACCGGGAGTGGGCGGTGGCCCCCGACGGCACCCGGGTCCCGATCTCGCTGGTCTGCCGCAAGGGCACGCCGCGCGACGGCAGCGCGCCGTGCCTGGTGTACGGCTACGGCAGCTACGAGCTCTCCCGCGACCCGGCCTTCTCCATCCCCGTACTGTCCCTGCTCGACCGCGGCTTCGTCTACGCGATCGCGCACATCAGGGGCGGCGGCGAGATGGGCCGGTCCTGGTACACCGACGGCAAGCTGCTGCACAAGAAGAACACGTTCACCGACTTCATCGCCTGCGCCCTGCACCTGGCCGAGACCGGCTGGACGTCCGCGCCGCGACTGGTGGCGCGGGGCGGTTCGGCGGGGGGACTGCTGATGGGCGCGGTGGCCAACATGGCACCGGAGGTGTTCGCCGGGATCGTGGCGCACGTGCCGTTCGTGGACGCGCTGACCACGATCCTGGACCCGTCGCTGCCGCTGACCGTGACCGAGTGGGAGGAGTGGGGCGACCCGCTGCACGACCCCGGGGTCTACGCGTACATGAAGTCGTACACCCCGTACGAGAACGTCACCGGGCAGGCCTATCCGCCGATCTTCGCGCTGACCGGGCTGAACGACACCCGGGTGACCTACCACGAGCCGGCCAAGTGGATGGCCCGGCTGCGGGCGACCGCCCGCGGCGGCCCGTTCCTGCTCAAGACCGAGATGGAGGCGGGGCACGGCGGGCGCAGCGGCCGCTACGACGCGTGGCTGGAGGAGGCCCTGGTGCTGGCGTGGGTGATCGAGACCGCTA